>Ga0116194_1000156_pt1 | contig 79106 bp, 83 predicted proteins | sample AD_SCU001_MetaG_FD_89887 | JGI IMG/M metagenome (GOLD analysis project Ga0116194, IMG submission 89887) | Active sludge microbial communities of municipal wastewater-treating anaerobic digesters from China - AD_SCU001_MetaG | ecosystem: Engineered > Bioreactor > Anaerobic > Digestate | place...
AAAGAAAGGTATTCAACTTGAAGTTCCATTTGAAAAAACATGGAGTTGCTACACAGAAAATGATAACGCTTGTGGAGTTTGTGATTCCTGCAGATTAAGGCTCAAAGGATTTCAGGATGCAGGAGAAAAAGATCCAATTAAATATTTGTGAGGATTTTATATGGATACCCAAAATAACATAAATATACTTGTGGCAGAACAGGCATTAGAGCTTCTTAAGAAGACATTGGAAAGTACACGATTTGAAGGTGTGTGGAAAAAGAAAGATGCCCTTCAGATTACCGATTCAATGAAATCAGACATCATGGCAATTAAATTTTCATACGCCGAAAAAGAAGACATAAGTGAAATAACTAAGCCTATCAGAGAAAAAATATCTAAACTTCAATCAGCTCTCGGTGAAGGCTGGAGCTCCAATTTCCTTTCTAATTCAAGAAAAGAAAACAAAACCTCTACAAAAATGGGGATTGCTAAAATTATTTTCTCTATGAATACACTATATTTTATTGATAAAAGAATAAAGTTGGATAACAAATATGGTGTGGATACTCTTGTTGGTAAAATTCTTTCAGTCTCAAAGGTATCTGATTCTCTTTTAATATGTAATGTTGATATAAAAAGGGCCATCACAGTTTTGACAAATGATATGTCTATAAAGGATGGAGATATTGTTGCAGTTTCTATTTTGCCACCAAGGGAATTCTATGGCCAGGTATCTGAAGGGATGTTCTGCGGGATTCATGGAGTTTTGAGAATTGAAGGTGAAATCGGAAACAGAGCGGAAATACCAATTGATGGATATAAAGAAACTATGAATATGGTCCAGGATTTCCTAAAGCATTGATGGAATTATGCACATGACCACTAAGTCATCATTTCCAGCATTGATATAACAGTGTAATTCGTTTGGTGGGATGTATATAACGTCATCTTTTTTTACTAGGCTTTTGCCATTTTCAGTCTTTAAAAATCCTTCACCTTTTAGGATAAAATTTTCATGTTCCCACTCATGTCTGTGGTATGGGGAATATCCTTCTTTTTCAATTTTCATTATTCGCATATAGAAATTTTTTGCCCCTTGATCTTCACCAACCAAAGTAGTTATAGAAACACCTTTAGCATTATCCGCTTCAATTTTATTTTCTTTTATATCTTGAACATTTTTATGAAAAATCATAGTATCACATGTTTTTTGGGCAATATAACTGTAAATGTACTACCTTTTCCATATTCTGATTCAACATTAATTATTCCATCGTGCTTTGTTACAATATCTAATGAAATTGGAAGTCCAAGACCAATGCCTTGTTTTAATTCATCATCTACTTCTGCCCGATAGAATTTTTCAAAAATATTATCGATATCCTTTTTCTTGATTCCAGTACCTTTATCTTTAATTTTTACTTCTAGTGTATGTTCTTTTTCTTCTATCTTGATTTTTATTTCTCCCTTTTCATTTGAGAAGTTTACTGCGTTTTCTATTAGATTTACAAAGACTTTAGTAAGCTTTGGTCTATCTCCTTCTAGGTAAAAATCTTTACCAATTGAACTTAAAGATAAATTTACATTTTTCTTATTCGCTAAAATAATAAAATCTTGTACTATTGTTTTAATTAATTCATTAAGGTCAAATTTCTCAATAATAAGTTTTCTACTTTGAAGACCTAGCAAAGTAAACTCTTCAAGTTCTTTGACCAAAGAACTCAATCTCTGTACGTTTCTTTGGATAGAAGTAATCATCTTTTTGTTATGAGGATCAATTATATCTAGATTAATAAATTCATTACTTACGCTAATAACAGCAAGAGGATTATATAATTCATGTGCTATCGCATCAATAAAATCTTTCTTTGCCTTGTCTGAGTTCTCCAACTGATTGTAGGCTTCTTGAAGTTTCTCTGTTTTATTCTGGACTTCAATTTGTAAAGTTTTGTTGAAATTTTCCCTTATTTGAGAGGTCCTTTCTAATTTTTCAGTCATCTCATCCATTTGTCTTGAAAGAACTGCTATTTCATCATCGCCTTCAAAACCTACTTTCAAATTAAAATTACCTTTGCCCACTTCTTCCGATTGCCGAGATATCTTTTCTATAGGATTAACTATCTTATCTCGTATATATCTAGATAAAGAATAATTTATGCCCAAATCTATTAAAACGATTACAGTAATAATAATAAAAAAAGTTTTAATGATAGTTTCATCTACAGAATAATCAAAACTTATTAAGATAATAGCAATAATACATCCAATTCCAATTATAATTATATTTGTAATGTACAATATTTTTATGCGAAGGGAATCTAGTTTTTGTTTTATGCTAGTATCTGGTTTTAGAAACCCATACCTAAAAACAGCGTAAGAAAAAAAAAGTAACATAAATGAATTGGTTATTGGAAGAACAAAAATATTACTCATAAATTCTGATTTAATTTCAAAAATTCTAAAGAATGTATTTGTCACGATACTAGTTGCAATAGGTATTAAAGCTCCAATAAAAGCTATAATGTATTTTTTCTTTTCAATACTGGATGAAGTATTCTTATACGACATTAAAAGTAAACCTAATCCATATAACAAACAGATAGAATAATAAGCATAAAAAATTGAAAAAAGAGGGCCGAAAACTTCAACATAGCCTGATTCCATAAGTGTAAAATCTTTTAATAATAATTCTGTTAATAAAGAAAGCGAGAAAAATGTACTTGGAAATACCCAATAAATGTCTCTAATAATTAATTTTCTTTTGACTACTTGAGAGCACCACCATATGAAAAAAGGTGGGACCCATATTACAAAAAAGATGTTTAGTTTTCCCCATATGAGGGGAAGATCTCTTATTTGTATTAAATAGTTTGTAATTATTATTCCGGCACTACAAAAAGCTAAAAATGAGAATAATATATTTATTTTACTTTTATAGTTTGATTTAAGTGAATAAAGGGATAATAAAATATTAAATAAAAAAGAAAGAATTATTAGATAATTCATAAATATCTATTCTGTTTTATTCAGTCATCCAAAAGTAATATTTCACTGGTGCATCCATCCACAAAACTGGGGCTGACAAATATACTGTTTCTGTTCCTTCATTTTCTTTTATATGCATTTTAATTAATTCATGTGTAGTTTTATCCATAAAATCACCTACCATTTATTTTTTTAATGATTAATATATAAATTTAACTAAATAAAGTTGCGAATTTCTCAATTTATTATATCTTTTAGTATATCCTCTCTTTTATTTTTAAATTTGTCAATGCTTGAAGATATTTTGTTTGAAGAATCTTCGAAAAATTCGTTTAGATAATACATATTATATCTCTTTATAGAATCAATCGCCATTTTTTGATACTTTAGAGACATGCCAAGTGTATCCTCTAAAATATTAGTTTCAATAAATCCAGCAGCAATATCCATTACTTCTGCTTTTCCCACATCAACTAAATTCTCATTTTCAAGATACTCAATAACTTTAACAAGGGGGTAAGTCATCTGGCCGGATGTAAAGTCATCTTTCCATCCAAGAACATCATTAAAAAGCTGCATCGAAGTTCCCCAGCATTCCATCATGGTAAAAAAATCTTTTCTTTTATTTTCATTTGACCCTTCAAGATACAAATACGATAAAATAGGGATTCTCAAATGGAATGCCTTTCTTGCCATTAGTTCATAATTATAATTTTTCATTTCCTCTGTCAATACGCCCTTATAGGTATAATGCTGTTTTTCAAAAAGAACTGCATTTGAGAAATATGTTAAAGTATCTTCCAGATCTTTAAAAAAACTTTCATTTCTTCCTATTAGCTTAAAGCATATCTCATACATCTTGAATTCACAGATGTTAGATAAAAGAAGTAAGTTCCTGTCAATTTTTTCTGGATTGTCCAGTATGTCATCAATAATCCTCAAGTGCATTATCCCATAAACATCAAGATTAGAGAGTTTTCTAGAAACATCTTCTCTGTCCTTAATATCAAATCCGTCTGAAAGCCAGCATGGAAAAAGAAGAAACGTGTTGAATCCTTTCAGAGAAACCTTGAATTTATCAAGAAAGGTAGTTCCTAAATCAGAGATTGGTTTTTCTAGCCCACCTATAAAACAATTGACATCGCCAAGTACCTGATTAATCTCTTTATCAAAATCATCAAAAAAAATCATAATATCCCTTCAAGCCAATCACTTATATCTTTTATTTCAAAGATATCTAGGGTATATACTCTCCTATCCTTATAAGGGATTTCATCGAGCGATTGCTTGAATTCTTTTCCTTTTCCAAATATGTCTCTTGAATGGTAGATTGCCTTGTGGACAATTTTGTTTCTGTGCGTAAAAAGAGCTCTTACTGTGTTTTCAAAGACATCATTTATCTCAAATTTTTTATCCAGTTTGATGTGGGCTATAGAAGACCATACCTTTGGTTCAGGATAAAAGGCCGAAGGAGGGACATCTCTTAAGATCTCAATTTCTGAATAGATTTTAGACATTACTGATAATCTAGAATAATCATCTTCTCCCGGATTTGAGATAAATCTCCTTGCAAACTCTTTTTGGTACAATATTGTTGCAGATTCAAAATTCATTTCAAATAATTTGAATGTTATCTGAGAAGATATGGCATAAGGAATACTTGAAACAACCGTATCAAAATTTTTGTCTTCAAACTTTAGGAAGTCATCGCAGACTATTTCAACATTATCAAAATTATACTCTTGTTTGAGAATATTTACAAGATCCTTATCCATCTCTACAGCAACGACTTTGTCACATACCTTGGATAGCTTTTCTGTGAGAAATCCCAAACCTGGACCTATTTCAAGGACTTTTCCCTTACCGTAGGAGGCCATGAATCTTAGAACTTCATCAGAAATAAGAAAATTTTGAGAAAAGCTTTTAGACGGTCTTATTCTGTATTTGTTTAAAAGATAAAAAAGTCTGTCTGGTATCATTCCATCTCTTTTGGGGGTCTGCTTACAAAAATAGAATATCTATCAACTTCTTGCATTTCATTGATTATTCTATTTATAATCATTTTTTTAGGATCTGGTATAGATGGAACTCTATCTTTTATATCGCTAAATGATTTGAATGGTCCTTTTTTCCTTTCGTCTAGGATCTCATTCATCAATTTTTTCCCAAGCCCTGGTAAAAGTTCAAGCTTGTGGTATCTAATTGATATGGGGCCTGAAGTAGTGAAAAACTCGACAAATTTTTGCTCATTTTCAGATACTATCTTTTCTACAATAAATCTTAATTCGCCCTTTGCTGTTGTGCTTAGCTCATTATAGCGAAGTCTTTTTTTAACTCGAGCTATTTTATCCCTTTTTCCTTTACCTATGAAAACTCTTTCATACATTGAAAGATCTTCTGATGGAACTACCTCTAGCAATGAGAAATAATTTTCACCTATTATATGTGCAATAGGTGTTCTCTTATGAGGTGGGAGATTTTCGCCTGGAAGGCCCTGTGGCAGGTAATCCAGAACTATTCCGTACTCCTCAAAAATGCCAGTTCTCATCATCATAAATTTCACTTATTTTTTATATTTTGCAATTACTTCCAATATGGATTTTACTTCCTCTTCGTCCAATATTAATCTTTCTTTTGAGAATATTACTTCGATATCTTTCTTGTCTTCTGGAACAATATCAACTATTTTAATTATATTTTCCTTTTTTAACCTTGGAACTTTTTCTGTAAGTTCGGCGGTGACTTTTTCTATATCCTCAATTTCCATTTTGCTGAATTTATTTGTATAATCTAATGAAATCCCTTGTTCATATCCCAATTCGATTTTTTCAGCTCTACTGGAAAGTATCTCTTTTACTTTTGTTATTGGAACAATATCTTCAGAGATTATTTCCTTTCCTATCATGAAAGAACCTCTATTAAAATACCTGTTTCTTCATATGTTCAGGTCTTGAAATAACAGTCTTTTCTTTATTTCCATCCATTACAGAAAGTAGATAAGCTGAACCCCTCTTTCCGACTACCTTGCCTGTTTTCCCGTGAAATCTTGGGAAGGGCATACCTTTATGGACAGATGGTTCTAAAATAACATGAACGGAGTCACCCACATCAAATACCTGAAGGATTCTTGATACAGGAACTTTTCCTCTTGTTCTCACATCTTTTGATAGTTTACCTCTTGTCTTTATTCTGAAACCATGAGATTTTCTAGCCATTATTACACCTTCTCTTCAATACTAATTACATTTAGCAATACACACTTTATATTCTTACCCAATAATTCTGCAATACTGGGATTTGTTCTCTCCTCATCTCCAGAGATAAGTTCTTTTATATAAAGTCCACCATCACAGTATATCTCTAGTGACGAGCAATTTTCCTTAGAGGTAAGAACTTTATAAACCTTTCTAATTCTTGTTTTATCAGCTCTTCTATGTACAACTCTGTTCGGGGTCTCCTGATATATGTCTCTGTCTATGAAAAATTCCTCTATTTTTTTCTTTTCTTCTTCAGTTAAACATGCATCAATCTCTGCCAAGTAAGTTTTTCTCATATGGGTATTTTTTATTTTCTCAACTACTTCCTTTTCAACAAAGCAAAGATCTGAAATTCTCACTTTCCCTTCATTAATTTGATTTACTTCTAGTTCTAGCTTTTGAAGATCAATATCTCGGATTTTTGGAGATTTTATTTCTAGAACAAATGGTCTACCGTTCCCAAGCATTAAAACATCGATGTCTTCTCTACCTGCGCCATGAAAAGATGAATCCGTACCTTTAGTTTCTTTTAAGAACAACTCGGATATTAACTCTTCAACGCTTACATCATACATTTTTCCAGTATTGCCACACTTTGGACATCCACGACCTTTGCACTTTGTACAAAACCATTTGGTCTGCGGGATTCCCCTAACTAGCTTGTTGTAACGGCCATAAATAAATAATGGATTAATAACATACTCAACTTTTGAATCGTATGGGTGCAGAAGTATAGTTACGTCTTCTTTTTCTCTTTTGAATTCCTTCCCTATAATGGCCCCTATCTCTTTTCCAAGTTCCCTATTTAGCTCCTGTTTGATACTTTCCTGGTACTGAAGGCCATATTTCTCCTTGAGCATTTCCTCTTTTTTCATGATCTCTTCAGGAATCTTTGTGCCCACATGAAATGTAAAAAACTCAAAATCAGGTGAGATATTTCTTAGAACGCCCTCTGTTCTTTCAAAAATATTGTCGCAAAGAAAACAGGGTTTTTGTTTGTTAAATTTAGTTGATAGTTCAGGATTCAAGCAAATCAATAAATTACGTATTACTTTGCCTCTCCTCTCATTTGTAGATATTGAAATCTTTCCAAACTGTCTTCCAAGGCAATGATCGCAGAGAACAATCTCTCTTAGAATATCCTTAGAAGTTTTCAATATCATGTAATCTTTATCTCTTTATAGTCCCTTAAAGGATTTGTCAATTAATCCGTAACAAATCTGTAACTTCTTTACTATCTCGTGCTCAGTTGCAGAATCTTTATGGAAGGGGATGCTCTCAAATTTTTGAAGAAGAGAATTGTATCTATTCTGGGCGTCCCATATTCTTGAGAGGAGGACTTCTCTGTCCTTGTACATTTTTATAAATTCTGTACAGCCTTCTCTTATCTCCATGATGTCTCTTTCATACTGTATTTCGTAATCTATCTGTTTTATGAGATTCTGGCACTGTTGAATTCTTTCCTTTAAGAGCTCTTGAGATTTCATATCTAGTTCATTTTCAAACTGTTTATAATTAGCAACTATGTCTTTGTATTCGCCTATCATTTCCATAACTAGGGCCTTATCTGATGGCTCAACATAGGAGTATCTTGTAATAAAGCTACCAATCTTGTTAACAATCTTATCAATCTTGCTCTGAACAATCTCTTTTTCGGCGTCCTTTATCCTACTGCTAAATTCAGACATCAAAGCCTCTATCTCAAGCCTTAGCTGATCATCATATTCTAGTAGCAGTCCCTGCTTTTCTTTAATCAAGGTCTGATACTCGTCTTTAGCTTCAGCTGTACTTCTTAGAACCTGCGCAAAACTATACTTTTCCAATAATCCTTTAACTCTTCTAATAAAGTATTGAAGTTCCTCTTCTTTGACTATTTCAGCGTGCTCTACTCTCTTCTTGAGCCTTGCAAGGATTTCATCAATTTCATCTCTTTTATCTTCAGCTATTATAGAAAGGATTTCATTTCTGGTCTTCATTAGATCTTTGTAAAGATCCCTCACTTCAAAGAGATTTGAGTTGATATAGCCCTGATCAAATTTAATGTCAAAAGTTTGTGCCCTTCTCAAAAGAATATCAATCTTTTGAAGCTCGTCTCCTTGTACCTCTTTTAGCATTGCACTTATTTTTTCTATCTTTCTCTCTATCTCTATTTCTTGTTCTGAATTTGCAAATACTACAATGTCTTCTTTTTCTTTCAAAAGATTCTGGAACTCTTCCTTCGCTCTTATTAGATTGTCCAATATTTTTTCTTCTGTGAAGTCCCCCATTTTCTTATTGAGGTATTCAATAAATTCATCAACGTAACCTTTCTTTCCATCTTCAATTTCCTTTATTCTGTTATCAAAGGCATTAAGATTTACATTGATTGCCTTTTCAAGTTCATAGTCAATCCCCACAGGGAGATTTTTTTGCTCTCTTCTAAGGCTGTTGTATAGAAAAACTGCTTCTTTGATGTTCGCATCTATGTGTTCCTTGGGATACTTCTCTAAATTATTAATTGTCTTCTCCAAGAAATCCTCTAGTATTTTGATTTTGGCTTCTTCAGTTTTGATAACTTTTTCCTGTATTTCGGATAAATTACTTTCAATTACAATCTCAAGGTCTGCAGGCAATCTTCTTTTTTCTTCAAGAAGTTTGTGGTACATCTCTCTAGCAGACTCTAAATCTGTATTTATCTTGGAATAATCAAATTCTTCCAAAGCTTTGTATGAATTCTCTAAAAAGTTCTCAAGTTCTCTTTTCTTGATTGCTTCAATATTTTTAACTCTCAAGTATAAATCGTTTAAGTTTTTCTCAATATTCTTACTCAATTCATTGGAAAATCTTGGATGTAATCTTTCCATATCTCTTGACAATGCAACATAAGTTCTCTCTGCCTCGGATAAATTTCCTGCAATGTAATCCTCGGTATATTTTTCAAGAGCCCTTCCGGTTCTATCATAGACAAAAGAAAGATTTTCAATTTCTCTTTTTTCAACATTTTCTATTCTTGAAAGCAAGTTATCTATAGAGTTTCTAACTTTTTCTTCAATTTTAGAGTCTATTGTTCCTTTCAGAGAATTTCCTATTTTGCTATACTTCTCATAAACCGCCCGTGAATCCATGGGATTTTCTAATATGTATTCTTCTGTAAAAACAGGAAGAAGTTTTTCAACTTCATCAAGGATAGTTAAGAGATCAATTCTTTTCCTATCTTCTATTTCTTTTATTCTCTCACTTAAAATTTTAAGATTATTGTCAATAAGTGTAGCTCTTCCACCTTTAAGTTGTCTCTTCTTTTCAATTAATGAGGAGTAGATTTCTCTAGTTTCATCAAAGTTTTCTGAAATGTATTGAGTGTTCAAATACCGGTTCTTTTCCTCAATTTCCTTTAGAAACATCTCATAATCTTTTTTGAGGAAGTTCTCGGCCTTCTCAAGTTTATCTTCAATTTTTGACAAGTATTTGTTTATTTCACTTTCAATTTCAGGAGATACATTTTTTGGAAGTTTCTTATTTTCTACATCAAGGAGCGAGAATATTTCAAGGACTTCAGTGTAGTTGTCAAGTATATACTGCTCTGTAAAAGCCTCTTCTTTATTTTTTACTTTTCTTAAAAAATTAATAAGTGAAAGTTCCTGCTCTTTTTCTGTTTCATCGATTCTATGTTTAAGCTCTAATAAATTTGAGTCAATCTTTTTTTGTATATCCCAGACAATAACTTTTAACTCATCAATATCGTCATAGATTTTCTGTTCTTCTAATTCAGTTCTCTCTTTATCACTAATAACATCGACATTTTCTATAATCTGCTGAAGTTTTTCTTCAAAGTTTTCAATTTCCCACTGTTTAATAGCTTCAACATTATGTGATTTTAATCTATCGAGAAATTCTTTATACCCGTCAAGCAGTCTTGATACTTCAACAATTCTTTCTTCGTTAGAAGTTTCAACTTTGGATATTTTTTCAGCCAATTCATCTATTTTCTTGTTTTCAAATGGCATAATAATAACACCAAGGCTATTTTATTATAGTAATATTTTTTATTTATTTTTACTGTTTTTATATATTTCTGCAAGGCTTAAGAGATATTCTTCTTCAGCAAAGTGCAACTCTGCAGGAACAACTAAAGTATGGGGGGGTAAGCCGTAGAATTCATTATTGAACCCAGCTAATTCCTCTATATCCCCGTATACGATTCTTTGATCATCGTGACTAATCCTTGAAATTACAATAATTTCTTTAATATTTTTGTTTTCATCAATCTTTTTTAGTATATCCATTGCTTCTCTTGGATTCATAAAGAGATTTTTCTCCCGCTTTACATCGAGCAACAGCATTGTATGGAGATTTCTTTCTTTATTTTCAATTATTACATCATAAAAGCTTCTTGGGAAGAAGTTTTCCTCGGGGTAGGGTATACTCGCAGTTTTTCCAAATCTATAAATATGGAGGCCAGTTTCAGCAATCGCTGAATAAATTGAGGAAGCGTGAAATATTTTTGTTTTAACTCCCTTTTTTATAGATCTTAATAGAATATCTGTGTGAGTTGTTGCAACAAGAGGGTCTCCGGATATAAGAAGTGCTACATCCTCAAATTTTGCAGTCTCCAGAAACACAGGATTCTTTTCTATGTCATCTCTAGAAAGAGGAATCACTTCTTTATTTAGGGCCTTTTCAAGCCATAGAAGATCAAAATCAAAATAATTAGTGTAAGTATCCACGTAAATATTATTGATTTTATCCAATAATTCAAAGGCTTTCAATGAAAGGTCTTTTTCTGACAGCCCAAGGCCTATAAGGTATAACATCTGTATTGTAAAAGTACTTTAAATATAAAAGATTTTAGATTCGATTTACTATATTTTTAAATAAATAGCGATTTTTATTAGAATTAATTTTTTAAAAAATATAAGAAAAAATAAAATATTATCAATATCTGAGATATTTTTGGAATTCCCAGTCGGTTACGTACATCGAGTAGTCTTTCCAGACCTTCTTCTTGTGTTCAATATATTTCTCGTATATATGCTTCCCAAGGGATTCTCTTACTACCTTATCCTTTTCCAGTTCTTTTATGGCCTCTCCAAGGTTTATTGGTAAGGTTTCTATACCTCTTTCCTCTAACTCGGCCATTGATAACTCGAATATATCGTAGTCAACTGGTTCAGGTGGCTCAATCTGATTTTCAATTCCATCCATTCCAGCTTTTAGCATAGCTGTAAACGCAAGGTAGGGGTTACAAGTTGGGTCAGGAGATCTAAACTCTAGCCTCAAAGCCTTTTCATTAGTTGGGTCGTATCCAGGCAATCGTACTAGAGTTGTCCTGTTAGCCCATCCCCATGAGATATAAACAGGAGCTTCATATCCTGGAACTAATCTCTTATAGGAGTTTACAGATGGAGAGCAAATTGCTGTTAGTGCTTTAGCATGCTTTAAAATTCCACCTACGTACCATCTACCCTTGTCGGACAAATTCTTTGTCTTTGGGTCGTAAAATATGTTTCTACCGTTTTGGAATACACTTTGGTGGCAGTGCATACCGTTTCCAGCTTGACCGTAGAATGGTTTTGGCATATAAGTAACTACAAGCCCCTCTTTAGCGGCTATGTTTTTTACTACTTGTTTGTATGTGATAACGTCATCTGCTGCTTCAAGGGCACTTTCCTTAAATCTAAAATCAATTTCGTGCTGACCATCTCCTACTTCGTGGTGGGTGATCTCGCTTTTGACACCCATCATTTGCATGTATAGGCCGGCTTTGTTTCTAATTTCTTCTCCCAGGTCAAGAGGTGCAAAATCTGCATAGCCTCCTGAATCATGAGGTACAAGTTTCCCGTTTTCTTCTTTTAATAAGTGAAACTCAATTTCAGGCCCAAGATAAAATTCCATTTTGTCTTCTGCAAGCTTTTGTATTTCCTTTTTTAAAAGACTCCTCGGGTCACCCTCAAAAGGTTTCAAAGTTGTTGGGTAACATACATCACATATTATCCTTGCTTCATCAAGCCACGGAATTATTTTGAATGTGTTAGGGTCTGGCATCAAAACGCTGTCGCTGTGGGATATATCTGTAAATCCCTTAATTGAAGAACTATCAAAACCCATTCCAGATTCGAATACAGAGTCCAGAAGGTCTACAGATATTGAAAAGTTCTTTGGTATCCCAAGCATATCCACAAATTGCAATCTAACGTATTTTATGTTCTTATCCTTAATTATTTTCTTTACCTGTTCTTTGTCCATTTAATTCCTCCAAAAATATTTTTTATATCTACCCATTTGTCTAGGTATTTGATAGAAAAAAGAAGTATCATCTAGTATTTAATACTTACTGTTATATAATGGCTAATTTAGGTCTAATAAGGACTAAAAAAAAGATAAAATGGCCTAAAATAATCAAATAAAATTAGGTAATAAAAAGTAATTCATCTCTCCAGTCATCCCTAATTCTTCCGTTTTTTATATTTAACATTGGCATATAATTGTGGAAGAATCTTATCGGATCTGAAAGCCTTATTGTCTGGACATCTTCTATAGAATCGGGGCCATGATTTTTCTTTAAAGATGGAACAATTATTTTGTTAAAGTTTTCTACTATGTCCTCATCCCTTTCTCCTTCTAAAATCATAACAAGAGCAACTCTCCCATCAACCTCTGCAAGGAATGATTGGTAAATATGCTCAGTAAATACTGTTCTAACATTATTTTCTTCATTAATCTCCCGAATAAATTGAGTATATGGGAGGCCAAGTTTAAATTTTATTAGATAGAGATGTCTGGCATTTATTTTCCCGATACCCGACTTATCTAGATTTACATTTAGATAATAATGAATAATGCCCTCTTCTTCAAGTTTCTTCCTTTTTCTGTAGACGGTTCTTACGGGAACTCTTGTCGCCTTGCTTATTTGATTATCGCTGCTTCTGGGATTTCTTATTAAAGCTTTGATGATTAACTTTTCTTGCTCATCAATAGTTCTTCCCCTTAAGATACAAATATCTTTTACCATAGTAATTCCTCTATTTCATGCCAGAATAATATATTATCCTACCTAATCAGTATATAAAATTAACTATTATGAAACATTAGTGCCATAAAATAGCAATATGCGAATATCTTGATATTGGCAAATAGCAAAATATTTATAAGAGATTTAGGCATTTGTAATCATAGTCGTGGTTTTATGAAATCATTGGATCAAGTTGATGTCGAAATTTTTAATGCAATTGAAGATGAAAAAAATCGTCAAAATGAAGGACTTGAACTTATAGCGAGTGAGAATTTTACAAGCAACGCAGTTCTTGAAGCGCAAAGGTCTGTTATGACCAATAAATATGCCGAAGGTTACCCCGGAAAAAGGTATTATGGTGGATGCAAATTTGTTGACGTTGCAGAATCTCTCGCCATCGAAAGGGCAAAAAAACTTTTTAAAGCAGATCATGCAAACGTACAGGCTCACTCAGGAACACAGGCTAATATGGCAGTATATTTTTCATGTTTAGATGTTGGGGATACTGTCTTAGGGATGGATCTATCCTGTGGGGGGCATTTATCGCACGGATCCCCTGTTAATTTTTCTGGAAAATTTTACAACTTTCAGTTTTATGGTGTTAATAAAAATACTTATAGAATCGATTTAAATGAAGTACGACAAAAAGCCATTGAATTAAAACCTAAACTTATTGTAACAGGCGCTAGTTCATATCCAAGAGAGATAGATTTCAAAGGATTTAGAGAAATTGCAGATGAAGTTGGTGCTCTTTTGATGGCAGATATGGCACACATTGCAGGACTAGTTGCATGTGGATTCCATAAATCTCCCGTTCCTTACTGTGACTTTGTAACATCTACGACCCACAAGACTTTAAGAGGCCCAAGAGGGGGATTAATACTTTGTAGGGAAGAACACAAAAAAGCAATCGATAAAGCCGTATTCCCCTTTGCCCAAGGTGGTCCAATGATGCATACAATAGCAGCAAAAGCTGTTTGCTTCAAGGAGGCAATGGGAGAAGATTTCATCAACTACCAAAGACAAATTATAAATAATTGTAAAGTTTTATCTGAAGAACTTTTGTCACTTGGATATGATCTTATCACCGGGGGAACTGATAATCACTTACTCTTGATGGATTTAAGAAATAATAACATTACAGGAAAAGAAGCGCAAGAGTTATTGGAGAGTGCAGGCATTACAGCAAACAGAAATGTTATACCATATGATCCAAAGCCACCTAACGTTACTTCTGGGCTTAGATTAGGTGTTCCTGCAATTACTTCTAGAGGAATGAAGGAATCGGAAATGAAACATATAGCTGGGATGATTAACAGAGTGCTTCAGAAGAAGGATGACTGCGCGCCTGAAAAAGTAAGAGCGGAGGTAAGGGATCTCTGCAAAAAATTCCCAATAAATCTATGACCACAAAAATACTGGACGGTAAGGCCTTATCTCTCAAAATAGCAAATGAGCTTGCAGAAAAAGTATCAGAATATAAAAAAAACGGCCTTCACCCCAAACTGGCAACTGTTTTGGTAGGCGATGATCCTGCATCTAGAATTTATGTTAATTTAAAGAAGAAGGATTCAGAGAAAATTGGGATTGACTATGAAGAATTTTATTATGACGATATCTCTGAACAGGATATTCTTTTACTAATTGATAAATTGAATAAAAGAACAGATATTCATGGTATTCTAGTTCAGTTACCTTTACCAAAGCATATAGACAGTAACAAGGTATTGGAAAGAATTGATCCAATAAAAGATGTCGATGGATTTACACCCATTAACGTTGGCAGGATACTTCTAAATATATCCGACATATTTCCATGCACTCCCAAAGGGGTGGTTAAAATTTTGGATGAATATAATATCCCCATAGAGGGTGCGGACATAACAATAATTAACCGAAGTAATATTATTGGAAAACCTTTGGCAGCCATGATGATAAATCGGGGCGGAACAGTTACCGTCGTTCATACTAAAACAAAGGACTTGAAAGAAAAGACAAAGCATGCCGACATAGTTATAGTTGGAGTGGGGAGAACTGATTTTTTAACTGCAGATATGGTAAAAGAAGGGGCCGTTGTAGTTGATGTGGGGATAACTCGTAACGTGGATGGCATTAAAGGTGATGTCAAGTATGACAAGGTCAGCAAGAAAACATCTTATATAACTCCAGTTCCAGGAGGAGTTGGCCCTATGACAAGAGCAATGCTTCTGGAAAACCTTATAATCTGCTTTATAAAACAGAACGATTGTGCAAGATGATTTTCTAGAGGCGTTAAAGCTTATTGGGTCTAAACCAGGACTTGAACGATTAAATTCAAAACTTGGGCTCGAAAGAATAAAGTTTCTTCTTGAAAAAAGCGGAATAAGCTGGGAAGATATACCTGTAGTCCACATAGCAGGAACAAACGGCAAAGGCTCAGTTGTTACTTTTATATCTGAAATTTTTTCTCAATCCAACTACAAAGTGGGGTCTTATATATCACCTCATCTGATTGATATATACGAACGGATAAAAATTGGCGATAATAATATTTCCTCAAAAGATTTTGATAGAATCCTTTCTGAATTAAAATCCTATTGTGAAGAAGCAGAAAAATTGATGGACATCGGAAGTCCAACTTTTTTTGAAGTTTTAACTGCCGTTTCTATTATTTATTTTGCCGAGAAAAAAGTTGATGTTATAGTTTCTGAAGTTGGCCTTGGAGGTAGACTCGATGCGACTAATATACTAAACGGTAAATCCGTCGCAATAACAAATATTTCCCTTGATCACCAGGAAATATTAGGCCATAGCAAAGAAGAGATATTAATTGAAAAAGCGGGAATAATAAAAAAAGGATCATTAGTTTCTTCTTGCATTGATTTAGAATTGGCACCGTTGCTAGAAAATATCTGCATAGAAAAAGGCGCTACATTAAAATTATTTAATAGGGATTTCAAAGCAATTGAGAAAAAAATTAGCTTCGAGGGCGCCGTTTTTGATTATCGTTCAAGTGATAATTTCTTCAAAGATGTTAAAATCAGGATGATAGGAAGGCATCAAATAGCAAATGCGGCATGTGCAATTAATTTGGCGGAATCCATGGCTTCACATGGATTTGAACTAAACGAAGATTCAATCAGGAAAGGCCTTGAAAAATCTATTTGGCCAGGGCGCTTCCAAATATTGAGAAGAAATCCAATGATTTTAGTTGACGTCGCACACAATACAGCTGGTGCAAAATCTCTTTCAGAAACTTATAACGGTTTATTTACAGATTCAAAAACACTTTTACTCGTTGGGATATCTGTAGATAAGGATATTGATGGTATTTTGAATGAATTTTCCAAAATTTCAAAAAGAATAGTCTTGACAACAATCCCTCCGAGATGTGCAAATATTAATATTCTTGAAGAAAAAGCAAGGAAGTATTTCAACGATATTAACTCTTTTGACGATCCACTCAAAGCTTTTGATTATTGTGTGTCAAACCTTAAAAAAGATGAAAAATTACTCATCACTGGGTCCATATATATCGCTGGATACATATTGAAAGGAAGGAAATTACTTGGCAGTTGAAAATAAGAGATTATTTTTTGGCTCAATGTTGGGATTCTATAAATCATTTTTTCATGGGTTCACAATGGTTCTTTTTAGTATATATTTTACCACGCTAGGGATATCTTTACTACCCTACGCATTATTATTTGTTATCGGCGATGGCGTTTCTTTTTTTCTTAAACCGCTAATTGGCGCTCTGTCGGACAGAATAGGGGAGAGGTACTTATTGCTAGTTGCTTTGACACTATCCTCAGTTTCCGCTTTTCTCATTTCCTTTACTAATAATCTTCTGTATCTGGCGCTACTTCAAGTATTAGTTGCAGTTTCTCTTGCCACATTCTTGACCGTTGTGATAGTTTTCTCGCTTAGACCTATAACACAAAAACCTGAGAGGAAAGTTAGTATTTTTGGAGGAATTACTGGATTGGGATGGGTATTTGGTCTTTTGCTTCCAGGATTATTTGTAGATATACTGGGATTAAAAGGAGCTTTCTATTCATTATTTTTAATCGGAGCATCTATAACAATAATTTATATATCCTTCATGAAGGAATTCAAATTTGAATTAAGGGAGAAGAGCTACCCTTCAATTCAAACACTGAAAAAAGTATTAGATCCTTTAGTATACAAGACATTTGACATAGCAGTGTTCACAGCATTTTTGATATTCTTTGTAAGATTTGCCATAGGAAAACTTGGAATGGCTGGGTCTATTGTTTCATTGATAGTTGCATTTGAATCACTTGTTTTTGGTCTTTCTGAAATTCTTATAGGACGTTATGCAAAGATTGAAAGTAAAAGGATGTGGATTAAATGGGGCGCATTAATCCATATAGCCGGGATTACGTTATTGTTTTTTTCCAACAACATTGTCTTATTCTTTTTATCTTCAGGCCTCATTGGATTGGCCGGGGCATTCATTGATGTTTGGTGCTATTCTTTCTTGTGTGAGGTAATAGAAGTTGCAAAAAGAGGGACAATTTTCTCTACATTTTCACTAAGTCAGGACCTTTCTACAATAACTGGTTCAAGTCTTCCAGCTCTTGCATCATTTTTTGCAATAAATCCGTTCGCATCAATGCTACTCTTTCCGGCAATAATTCTTGTTTATTCTATTAAACGCAGTTGATGATCCGTTTGTTAGTAATAATCCTATCCATTTTGATATCATGTTTTTGGATAGGCAATGAATCAAAAACCTGAAACTCATAAGCAAGACCGACTTTAAGTCCTCTAGTACTCATTAAGAATCTGTCAAAATAACCTCCGCCTCTCCCTAGCCTCTCGCACCTGCCCCCAAAGGCAAGGCCAGGAATAAATAATAATTCTATTTCTTCAGGATTGGTACTTTTAGTGTTCTCATTTGGTTCAAGGATATCGAAGTTTCCGATTTTTAGATCCCTCAAGTCTTCAATTTCTCGTATTTCAAGAGAATTATCCTCTTTTTTCGTCAAAGGAACACAGACCGCCTTTCCAAGAATCATTGAATGAGTAATCAGATCAATTGTATCTACTTCTTTATCCTTTGAAACATAAGTGAAAATAGTGTTTGCTGAACAATATTCCTCGAGACTATAGATAGTCTTTCTTATTTTTTCATCCATAATGCCCTTTTTAGCATAATCTAGGTTCGCCATTTCTTCTTTTATTCTGGCTCTTAGCTCAGACTTAGAAAGCATAAACTAAATAACGAAAACTTTTTAAAAAGATTTACAATTGAATTTGAAATCAAGATGGTTAAGATGGAAAGTGACATCGACATAGCAAATAAAGCACATATCTGGCCCATAGAAAAAATCGCCGAAAAAGCAGGGATTAGTGAGAAATATCTTGAACTGTATGGAAAGCATAAAGCAAAAATAGATTTGTTAATCCTAGAAACCAATGAAAAAAATACTAAAGGTAATCTAATTTTAGTAACTGCGATGAATCCAACACCGTATGGTGAAGGAAAGACCCTTACCACCATAGGATTGGGCCAAGCTCTATGCGCTCTTGGAAAGAAAACAATAATTACTTTAAGAGAGCCATCGATGGGCCCTGTGTTTGGTGTAAAAGGTGGGGCCACAGGCGGGGGGCGTTCACAAATCCTTCCAATGGAGGATATTAATCTACATTTCACAGGCGATATTCATGCAGTTCAAGCTGCACATAACCTTCTGGCAGCTATGCTCGATACCCATATTTTGATGGGAAATGAACTTGACATTGATATTAATAATATTGTGTGGCCCAGAGCGATTGATATGAATGACAGGGCCCTAAGAAATATCGTGATTGGACTTGGCGGTTCTGGGAATGGTATTCCCCGCGAATCAAAATTTATTATTACTGCAGCATCAGAAATAATGTCAATTGTGTGCCTTTCAAAAGATATAGTGGACCTTAAAGAGAGACTCTCCAACATTACCATTGCGTTTGATAGAAAAGGTAATCCCATAAATGCAGGAAAATTAAAAGTTGAAGGTGCACTGGCAGCGATATTAAAAGAAGCACTTAAACCAAACCTTGTTCAGACAATTGAGCACACACCTGCAATTATACACGGTGGGCCTTTTGCCAATATATCAATTGGTACAAATTCGATAATTGCGACCAATATAGCCCTTAAATTGGCCGATTTTGTCATAATTGAAGCTGGATTCGGTGCAGACTTAGGTGCAGAAAAATTCCTTAACATCGTTTCAAGAAAAGGTAATTTTTCCCCTTCTGCGGTAGTATTAGTCGTCACATGCAAGGCAATAAAGTACCATGGCGGATTAAAGGATATTATTACCTATCACGATGAAGAAGCGTTCTTAAAAGGCCTAAAAAATGTTGAAAAACATATTGACAATCTCAAATTATTTGGAATTCCAGTAGTTGTATCAATTAATAAGTTTAATTTTGACAGAGATCAGGAAATTGAAATGATAAAGTCACTTTGTGCAAAGAAGGAAGTGCCCGTGACTTTATCCAAAATGTTTTCAGAAGGAGGCAATGGTGGAATAGAACTTGCAAATATAGTATTGGAATTGTCAAAGCAAAAGAATAATTTCAAGCCACTTTACGAACTAACCGACGATATTGAAAAAAAGGTAGAGATAATTGCTAAAAAAATCTACGGTGCAAAACGTGTAATATTTGAAACAAAACCCAAGAAAAAGATTGAATTATATAAAAAACTTGGATATGGAAATCTGCCAGTATGCATTGCTAAAACTCAATTGTCTTTATCTGATGACAAGAATCTAATTGGAGTTCCACCTCCTTTTGATCTTGAAGTAACAGATGTTGAACTTGCAAGCGGGGCTGGCTATATTGTAATAATTTGCGGTAATATTACCCTAATGCCTGGTCTTTCAAGATCGCCGGCAGCTGTAAAAATGGATATCGATGACAAAGGAAACATAAAAGGGCTAATGTAGAATAAGCTTATCTTAATAATATGTCCTTAATAGGTATACTTTATTTATTTTTTGGCTCAAAATGGCCAGTTATTAATAGAAATTAATATATATATTTTCTTTTAAGCTTTTATTATGAACAAATTTCCGAGAGAAAAGGATATTTCAGGCTGTTCTATATTCGGATTAATCAATACTGACGGAGAAAAGGTCAGTGGCAGTGTTATCACTGAAGCAATTTCTGTTCTCCATGATAGGGCGAATGGCCTAGGTGGGGGTTTTTCTGGATATGGGATATACCCAGACTATCCAGATGATTATGCATTCCATTTATTTTTTGATTCTGTCAAGGCAAAAGAGGAAACTGAAGAATTAATTAATAAACACTTTCTAATTGAATACGACGAAAAGATTAGAACTGATAATTCTATTAATCTTCCTAATAAGCCATTATTGTGGCGATATTTTGTTAAAAATAGGAATATCTTGTCCAAAGATTCCGAAAGAGAAGAGACTTTCAAGGCTGTAATGGATATCAATAATAACATTGAAGGTGCATATGTAATCTCAAGCGGAAAAAACATGGGGGTATTCAAAGGCGTGGGGTACCCTGAAGACATCAGTAGATTCTATCGTCTTGAAGATTACAAGGGTTATATATGGACCGCGCACGGAAGATTCCCCACTAATACTCCTGGGTGGTGGGGCGGAGCGCACCCTTTTGGATTGCTTGACTGGACTATAGTCCATAACGGTGAAATATCTTCTTATGATACCAACAGAAGGTATCTTGAGATGTACGGTTACAGATGTAATCTTGTAACAGATACTGAAGTAATAACTTATCTTTTTGATTTTTTAGTTAGAAAGAATAATCTTACTCTGTCGCTAGCATCAAAGATTCTTGCAAGCCCAATGTGGGTAGATATAGACAGAATGGAAGAAAAAAAGAGAGAGTTGTTAAAAGCATTGAGAATGACCTATGCCGGGGCACTACTCACAGGACCATTTTCTGTTATTCTAGGATTTGAGAATGGGATAATGGGCCTCGGGGATAGATTAAAACTTAGGCCACTTCTTGTAGGAAAAAATGAGAATACAGTCTACATGTCAAGTGAAGAATGCGCAGTGAGGAAAATTTGTCCGGATCTTGATTCAGTTTACAGGCCAAAAGGTGGAGAGCCTGCAATAGCTTTGTTGGATGGTAAATATGTCTAGTGTTATTCCTGAATTTATTGTAGATAAAAATGAAGACAGATGCATCAAATGTAAGGTCTGTGTAAGGCAGTGTTCTGAAGAGGTCTTCAAGTACTTTGAAGATTTTGATTTAATCCGTATTTACAATGACAAGTGTGTTGGATGTCATCGGTGTGAAATGATGTGCCCAACAGATGCTTTGACTATAACTAAAAATAAAGCCCTTTACAAAGATAACTTTCATTGGAGCTCATACACTATTAATAGTATAAAAAAACAGGCTGAAACTGGGGGCATGACACTTACTGGCAGTGGTAACGATAAGGCTTACGTTTCTTATTGGGACAGAATGCTACTCGATGCTTCGCAAGTTACAAATCCTCCAATTGACCCTCTAAGGGAACCGATGGAACTAAGGACATATTTGGGTAAGAAACCTGACAGAGTTATACTTAAAGAGGAAAATGGGGAAATATCTCTTGATACTAAGTTGGCACCTCAGATAAAACTTGAAACTCCAATTATGTTTTCCGCGATGTCTTATGGTTCTATTAGTCTGAATGCGTGTGAATCTCTTGCATCTGCAGCCTCTAGACTCGGTACATTTTATAACACCGGGGAAGGGGGGCTCCATAAAAAACTGTACAAATATGGCAAAAACACTATTGGCCAGGTAGCTTCTGGAAGATTCGGAGTCGATACAGATTACTTAGATACCTGTGCAGCAATTGAAATTAAAATTGGCCAAGGGGCGAAACCTGGAATTGGTGGGCACCTCCCTGGGGAAAAAGTTACCGTAGAAATATCTGAGACAAGAATGATTCCTTCAGGCACAGATGCAATATCGCCTGCGCCTCACCACGACATATATTCTATTGAAGATCTAAAACAACTAATTTCTCTTATTAAGGAAGCAACTAATTATGAAAAACCTGTTTTTGTAAAAATAGCAGCTGTTCATAATTCTGCCGCTATTGCATCTGGAATTGTTAGGGCAGGCGCAGATGTCATTGTCATTGATGGATTTAGGGGCGGTACAGGTGCTGCACCTTCTGTAATTCGGGACAACACAGGCATTCCTATTGAGATTGCACTTGCTGTGGTAGATCAAAGATTAAGAGATGAAAGTATCCGAAATGAAGTTTCAATAGTAGCCGCAGGTGGGATAAGATCAAGTGCAGACGCTGTCAAAGCAATGGCTTTGGGAGCAGATGCAGTATACATTGCAACTGCAGCATTAATCGCGATGGGATGCACATTGTGCCAGAAATGCTACAAGGGAAAATGTAACTGGGGTCTTACAACTCAAGATCCAGTTTTAACAAGAAGATTAAATCCCGAAATAGGGTCTGAGAAATTGACAAATCTTGTCAACAGCTGGAACCTCGAAATAAAAGAAATTCTTGGAAGCATGGGGATAAATGCAATAGAGGCTCTTAGGGGAAACAGGCTTAGATTGAGGGGAGTTGGACTTACAGAATTGGAATCTAAGATACTAGGCATTGAGCATGCGGGGATGTGAGCATGAAAAGAAGAATAATATGTAATGAAGATTTCTGCATCGGGTGCAGATTATGTGAAGTACACTGTAATGTTAAGCACTCTAAGTCAGGGGATATAATTCTGGCATATAAGTATGAAAAGGAAAAAGAACCCTCGCGGATGGCATTTGAGCAAAAGGAACACGTATGTGGATCAATTGTGTGCATGAATTGCAAGGACCCTCTATGTATCAGAGCATGTTCAATGGGGGCAATAAAAGTCGAGGATGGAACAGTTATAATAGATGATGAAAGATGTGTTGGTTGCTGGATGTGCGTTATGGTCTGTCCTTTTGGCGCTATAAAGAGAGGGGACAAAAAGGCGTTCAAATGCGATCATTGTCATGGTGAGGAAGTACCCATATGCGTTCTTAACTGCCCTAACAAAGCACTGGTATACGAGGCTGATTAGATGAAATACGTTATTATTGGAAATGGTGCGGCCGCAGTTGGGGCTATTGAAGGCATAAGGAGTAACGATAAGAAAAGTGAAATAATATTAATTTCTAAAGAAAATTGCATATCTTACTCAAAACCTCAACTATACAAAATGCTAAACCAAGAAAACGTAAAGAGCATATATTATAGGAATGAAGAATTTTACATTAATAATAATGTATCAACTATTCTGGGGAAGACCCTAAAATCAGTTGACTTTAACAAAAAACTATTGATATTAGAAGATGACAACATAAAATATGATAGATTGCTTATTGCTACAGGCGCTAAAGCAAATGTGCCAAAACTTAAAGGATTTGATGGGGAAATCTATTCTTTCACAAATATTGATGAGGCTGTGAGACTCAAACAATCTCTTGCCAATAAAGAGAAGATAGCCGTTCTTGGAGGGGGGCTAATCGGGGTCAAGTTATCAGAGTATCTGCATAAGATGGGGAAAGAAGTGATCCTTATAGTAAGTTCCAAAGGGGTATTAAGTTCTCTTGGAGATGAAAAGATTTCTGAAATCCTTAATAACGAGATTTTAGAAAAAGGAGTCAATTTATTGCTTTCAAGAAAAATAATTGAGGCCAAGAAAATAGATTCAAAAATTGAACTTAAACTTGACAAGGGAACTATAACATGTGATGCAATAGTCTCCTGCAAAGGTGTAAAACCTGAAGTTTCCCCGTTTGAGAAATCAGAACTTTCAATCAATCAAGGCATAAAAGTTGATGATCATATGAGGACTAACATAGATGATGTCTTTGCTGCAGGGGATGTAACTGAAATGTATAATTCTATTGAAGATGCCTATTGTAATATACCTATTCTTCCGAATGCATACAGCGGAGGATATTGCGCAGGAACCAACATGTCTGGTGGTGATTCCAAGATTGAAACAGTTTATCCCATGAATTCTCTTAAAATATTTGATGTCCAGATGATAACAATGGGACTATTATCGCCTACTGAAAAAGATGAAGTAATGTCTTTATTTGATTCTGAAAAGAAAGTTTATAGAAAACTTGTGATTAGAGGGGAAAAACTAATCGGCGCAGCACTTCTTGGAGATATAGACCGCGCAGGTATCTTTAACAATATTATCCGAAGTAACTTAGATGTTTCTTCTATAAAAGAAGAATTATTAAACAACAAAATTAATTTTTATGTCCTCCCCCGCGATATGAGGGAAGTCATTGTAAAATCATACACAGAGGGGATTAAATGATTCTAAACTGCAAAGGGCTCAACTATACTGAGATAAACAAGTCCATACGTAAGGCAATAGAAGATGGTGAAAAAGAAGTAGTAATGAACAATATAAATGGTCAGGGATATCTATTTGCTGGAGTAAAGAATGGGATAAGGGCAATAATAAATGGAGTACCAGGAAATGATCTGGGGGGTATGATGGACGGTCCAAACATATTTGTCAATTCCAACATACAAGACTGTGTCGGAAATACAATGAATAACGGTAAGATAGTTGTCCATGGCGATGCTGGAGATATCTTAGGCTATGCTATGAGGGGCGGAAAGATATTTGTCAAGGGAAAAGTTGGGTACAGATGTGGAATCCACATGAAGGCATTTGGAGAAAAGATTCCCGTCATAGTAATAGGTGAAGATGCTGGTGATTTTCTTGGAGAGTATATGGCTTCAGGCATCATAGTCGTTTTGTGCAAAAACAAAACTAAGCTTGAAAGCAATTACATTGGAGTCGGAATGCATGGAGGGGCCATATACATTAGAGGAAATGTCGATGAATATAATCTTGGAAAGGGCGTTTCAGTATCCCCTCTCGATGAATGGGATATTAATTTCTTAACAAACGTTCTAAACGAATATTCAACAGATATGAACTCTAAAGAGAAATATGATCTAAATTCATTTGTAAAACTAAGCCCATTAAACTCAAGACCTTTCCAGAGACTGTATAGCTACTAAGAAACATTAATTATTTAAACTTTAAACAATCAGTAATGGCGATGAAAAAAACATTCATTATTTTTGGATTGATTGTATTAGTAGCAGTTGCAGCCATGTGTGCAACACCTGGCTCAAATCAACAACAAACAAATACCCAACAACAAACACAAACAACTTCAAACTCTCAATCTTCCGGCACAGGAGAAGTTCTTTTCAACGAAAAATACACTGTAAAGGCCAATAGTTACATGTGGAATAGAATTCCCGTTACTAAAGGAACTAAAGTAGATATCTCTTTTGAATCCACAGATAATAAAAATTTAGACTTGTATATAATGACTGATATACAGCATAATTGGGTTAACGTTTATGGTACTAAAGAATTACAAAAACCAAATAATTACTTGAAATTTTACTCAGGCACTAAATCAGAGTTTCAATACACTTTTCCAGAAGACGGAACTTACTATTTAGTATTCGTCAATACAACAGATCTCCCTAGAGAATTTTATTATAGTGGAACAATAGTTTCCGGGGACAAATTAGAAGATATCGATTATGTCATATGTAAAGGTACTGGGCTATCTTTTGGTAGAGAGAAATACGGTTCTTGCGTGACATACATGCAAAAAGGAGAAACAATCAATATTTACTATAGTGTTCAACAGAATGAATACAGAAATCGATTTATTAAAATGTACGTACTTGACGGTACTGGATTTACAAGTTGGACCAAATCTCCCTTTGACTACGTTGGCAAGATCTACGTTGATTCGACAAACGATAGAGAACGAAGCTATGAGCAATTAAAATGGACTGCACCAGAAAAAGGATACTATTATTTCGTGTTTTGGAATAGGGATTCGCCTGAAACTTTAAAGCTTGACTATAAAGTATACAAAGACCTTAATTAATTATATATTTTTTTAATTTTTATTATATATCTCGAATAGTTCTTTAGCTTTACTTTTTGCAATATTTTTTCAAGGATAGACTTATAAGATTATTGCAATTACATTAAATCCCGGCGAAACAAATGAGTCTGATATCAAGGATTTCTAGTTATCTTGATACGTTAAAGTATAGTGTAAACCCTGATAAATTGAAGGATAGTGACTACTTTCTTGATACGTATCTAAAACTAAAAAGAGATTATGAAGAATTAATCTCGATTAGGCGAAAAATAGAGTTCTTGGGGTATCAAAATCCTTATTTTGTTATTAAAGGTATCAAGGATGCACAGGATCCTTATTTCAGAAAAAGGGCAATGGAAAAAAAGATCTGTTTTGACAATATTCAGCACGCTATTGCCGCACACAGAGTTGCCATAGGTCAGTTAATAGACGCTATGGGATTTGAAAAAGAGGGCATAATATATGTCGGGCATGAAGCCCTGAAGTTTACCGAGGAAGGCGGGGAAGGAAAATTTATTTTTAGTCCAGATGGTGTCTATAGATTAGGCATAATGAAATACCTTTCTTTTTCTGGGGAGTATATGAAGACTCTTTTTTCCTTAAATAAGGAGGAGAGAGAGAATTATAGGAAGATAATGGACATGCTTGGGGATAAATCAAAGAGCAAGCCATCTTCTAAAAGGAGAATCCCCCAAGAATACGGGATGATGGGGGGTCCAAAAGAGTATTCCCCTTTCAAAAAAGAAAATCCTCAATATAAACGTGATTTTTATGATGAAACGATTGATCTGGGCAGGCCTCCAATATATGATAAACACATAAGAAAAGTCCTCTCGATAGCTTATGCACCTTTTGGAGTCGACGCAATATGCGAAGACATAGCGCTCTTTTATCTGAAAAAAACTTATATGGAGCGAAAGATATATGGAGGCCCATTTCCTACAATTGACCCAGAACCAAATGAGGCATTGTTAGGTAGGTTCTATAAGACTGTGCTATTGAAGGAAGGGATGATGAATACACTAAAAGATATGAATCTAAAAGAGAAGAACAGCCTAGTTGCTGCAATTTCATATTATTTAGTGTCAGAAGATTATGACAAGACCCTCCTATTTTTTTCTATAGATAACAATGAATTTGAATCTGCTTTGATAAGGGCTGGAAATTATGGGGTAATACCTAAAGAGAGCAAGCATCTTCTTGAAAGAGTAGTCAAGACTGGTGAAAAAAAAGATATAACAAAGAAATTTTTACAAGAACTTAAGGGGGCTCAAGATTGAAAAAGATAATCGCAAAAAATAAGAGAGACCTTATAAAAAAGTTAAGGATTGATCTTTCTAACAAAGACGAAAAAATTTATATCAACATGAGGCCATCAGTTGACATTATGGTTGAAGTATTAGAGCATGCGCCAAATATAAAATATATTCTTTGCCCAAAAAGTCTCTATTCCTTGACATCAATTAGGGTCAAAAAAGCATTGGAGCGCGTTGGGGTTCTTCTTGTTCCTTTTGGAGAGGGTGCTGGGAGACCAAACAAATACGATGACGAAACAGTCAGCAAATTAAAAAAAATGTATGAGCTAGGTGTTCCTGTAAAAGAGATATCAAAAAGTTTAAAGATCCCCCTTAGAACAGTTTACTACATTGCAAATGAAGAAGAACTTCAATAAGCTATCCTAAATCCCTTATATGGATTGCATTTTGTTTTGAAAATACAAAGTAAGTTTTATTATGTATATTAATTATTTTTAGCGGGATTTCTTCTTTAGCAATTTCATTTTTTGTCAATATGTCAAAGTAGTAGTCAAGCTTTAGGGTGAATTCTTTCCCGGTAAGTATATCCCATAAAATGACATAGTAATAATCACCGTTTCTTTTAAACTGCCTAATCCAGTCACTCCCTCCTGAAAGATTTTTTCTGGTAAATGTGCTCACATTACCGTCTTTGGAATATTCAAAAAAAACTGTGTCAAAAACATACCATCCTTCTTTTCCAGAATAGCCGGTTGCAACGACATCTTCACCAATTAATTCAAGAGAAAGACCGCCATCTTCCCAATTTCCATTGTCAAAATAGTCAACCCAAAGAGTTTCAAAGTCTTTGCTAAGCTTGCAGACGAACATATCATAGTTGTTATTTTTTGATTCACCAGTAAGATAAAAGTTACCTTGATCGTTCTCTAAGATTTGATAAGGCCTTTCAAATGGGCCAATATTCAATATTTTCTCTGCAATGATTTTTCCGTTTCGATCCACTTTTATAACAAAACTATCCGACTCTCTTTTGTATGTAGAATAGCCTAAAATAGTAACTTCCTGATTATCGTTTACTGTAAAAGAAGATAAAGCATCCATATCTGAGAATTTTATTTTCACTTCCCATCTTTTGCTGAGGCTTGATGTAAGTTTTACAAGAGTGTTATTTCCGTCTCCAGAAGCCCCCAATAAATAAGTGTTAGAGTACTTGTCATTTAGAATTCTATAAATTTTAAAATTTCCAATTGTCTGTTCTCTTAAAAACTGGCCATTTTTAGACTTAATAATAAATGAATCATCACTATCTTTTATTTCTCCTGCAATATAAAAACTATCCACACTTGAATCAAACGAGAGGTCTTTGACTATATATTCATCATCTAGAGTATATAAAACAGAATCTCCAGATGAAAGTGGAGAAAGACTTGAAAAGGCAAGTATAGCAAAAACAAAAAAAGACAAGATTAGCTTCATAGCCCTATTTTTTTCTTATCCTTTAAAAAACATACCTTTATTGGACCTCTGTAGGGCCATCTTTACAACTCTTTTTGCTTCGATGCTTTTTAATTGCCTTGACGATCGCAAAAACACCTTCACCGACATCAGGTTTTATCTCTTGAATTATATTTTCTAGATTAAAAACTGTTTGTCTTTTATCAATGATTTCAAAATTGGCCATTTTAAGGAGATTCTCTATCTCAGAATCAGAATGGAATCTTGCATTCTTGTAAAATATATTGGAAGCTTTTTTTTCTTCATATATCTGCCCAAGAGGGGTGTTCTTATCTATAAATGCAACGATTAAGAATCCTTCTTTTGTGAGTACCCTATATGCCTCTTTTAACGCTTGAAGAATATCGGTGAAAAAACAGTCGACAGTAACCATCAAAATAAAATCATACGTTTCATTGGGGATCGGTAGATTCTCTGCATATGCATTGATTGTATTTATACCTCTTTCACTTGCTTTCGTTCTCATTCTTTCAGAAGGTTCAACGCCTGTTTTAATGCCCAGTGCCGATGCAAAGATTCCTGTCCCAACACCGATTTCAATACCTTCACCAGATTTAGGCAATAATTGCTTTATCGCTTCAATTTCAGACTTGACTATGTTATTGTTTTTAGCAAACCATTCTTCATACAATTCAATATTAAGGCCAAAAACATCATCTAAATTCATTTGAACATCTCTTTTCTTGATATTGAAACACGATAAAAATCAACGTGGAAAAATTTTTTAATAAAAAATCAAACAATATATTTTATTAAAAGCATACTACTCTGTCACTTTGTATTACAATGTCATAAACGTCCTTCATTGTAGATAGTGGGCACATCTCTGAATCCTTCTGATTTCTCGACTTAATGCATGTTCCACAGGCAAGTATATTTCCCCCTTCTGAGAGAAACTTTTCCGCTTGCTCAAATGAGTTGAATTTATCATTTGAAGTTTTTTCATATTCAACTCCTTTTCCCATGAGAAAAATTTTTGTTTCATCTTTCTGTCCAAGACAGAAATTTCCAAAGCGAAATGCATTCCAACATTTCTCCGGGTCATTATCTGAAATTATTATTCCTATTTTCAATACACCACCTTATTAATAAATTAAAGCCTTTTTATTATTTAAGAATATCTTTTGAAATATAATGGTCTTAAAATTAAGCAGAATGTTAGGGAGAAGAATAAATTTATTTGCTCTTTTCTTAGATAACAACGTTGATTTCTTATCTTATAATGGCTTATAAGATTAGTAAATATCTGTATGAATAATACCAAAACTTTAATTCAAAAAGAAAAAAATGCACAGTTTGTCGCTTCGGAGGAGTAGGTCTTTCATAGCCGGATGCTTCGACTTCTCGAAGCGGCTATTGCCTTTCGGTGTCCGATAGAGACATTTTTTCAATGTCATGGACCGGGTAAGTTCGAGTGTGACTCAAACATTTTCCGATAAGACTTAGCCATCCCGGAAATACCCTTGTCCAAGAGCCTTGTATGCGGGTGGAGCGTGATACTCAAATCCGCCTAAGCGGCCCAGATGCAAGGAATGAAAGACTTTGTTACCAGCGAAGTTTCGACCTGTGCAACATTATCTATTCAATTAGCTTTATTTAAAATTTACTGTTATCAAATATCTAGAAAAACAAATATTCTTTATAGATTATGTTAATTATTTGAATCGTTCCCGGATGCGGTAACCGGCGTTGTTAAACGATATGTTCTTTGCTAGAATCAAGTCCTTTTCTTTTGTTAATTTGACAATATCATCTAGGTCACGGTATCTATGGGAGATATGGGTTAGGATAATCATTGTATTTTCTAATTCTTCCTTTAGGTCAAGAATATCCTCTACATGAACATGCATTCTTTCCTCTGCAATCTCTATTTCCTCTTCAAAAAAGTATCGGCACTCCGTGATTAATACTCTCGGCGCCAAAGAAATTATCTTTCGCCTGTTCTTGTAATTTGACCCTTCCCAGTCTCCTGTGATGAGGATACTTGTTTCCGAATTATTAATATAATACCCAAAGTTAGGCACTGTATGTTTTAAGGGAACAGGAACAACAGTAGTTCCATTGAAACGAAGATTCTCATTCTCCTGAATTGGGACAAGTTTTCGCCTTCCTTTAGAATGGAAGTTGATCATCTTAGAATGAATGTCAAAAACGTTTTCATTTTCACCATACTCTTTTCTGTCATCATAAGGTGCATAGATTTTTATTGGATTTTCAGAAAGGCTTAGAAAGTCTGCCCCACCGGCCATACACGACCTAACATGGTCAAAGTGAAAATGTGTTAAAAGATATACTTTGTTTTCATTTTTTGCCCCACAAGGGCTATCTACTCTGAACTCTATTTTGTCAAGTTTTATGACTATAGAAGGGTGGTAAGGCGCATGTAACCTTACAGATCCTAAAAACTTTGAATTCATCTTATATCATCTATGATAACTCTACAGGTATCTTGGAGAATCTAATCTTCTGATCTTCGTTTTTCATCCAGATAATTGGCTCGCCTTCTTTGCTATCTATGTAAAATGTATATTTGTTGTCCTTGATTTCATCTGTTGTTATTTCAAGGCCTTCGTATGCTTCCAAGGTTTTTTTGACCTCTTCGCTTATGCTTTTTTCAACATAGCAGTCAAGAAACGAAATCTCATAAAAAACAGGATTAACTCTCTCCATGTATTCCTTTACTTCCCTGTTGTTATTCAGATATCTTGTCAGAACTCTAACTTTAGTGCTGTTCTTGATAAAAGGCCTTATTCTCTTCATTAAATTACAATCACGGCCTAAATTTATAAACCTTATTCTTATACTCAAAAGGCATTCAAAAGAAATCTTTACAGAAATCTTTTTAAGTATTTTAAAAATATGTAGGCTATAATTAAGTGATGAAAAATGGAAGAAGACGATTTATTGGGTCATCGGTCGTGGCGAAGAGGATCTCTGATCCATAAATTGGCATTTAAAAGGGGAGTGCATGTAGTTGAAAAAGAAAAAGACCTTTCCAGTAAAGGTTTCTCCAAAGAGATTTGTAGCATGGCTCCCGAAACTGGATTTTTCTGATTTTTATACAATAATTAAACAGAGCATGTTTGCACTTATAATCTGTGCTTTTGCCGATATTCTTGCAGGAATTTATCTCACAAAGATGATTGGCTTCTTGATTTTATTGCCTGGAATATTGACAATGCTTCCCGCCACAATTGACATGAGAGGTAATATCTATGCTTCAATGGGATCAAGGATTTCAACAGGCCTGCATACTGGTGAAATAACTCCCAGTCTGAGAGGATCAAAATTAATAGCAGAAAATGTATATTCTTCCCTTATACAGACTGTAGTTATGGCCACAGTAATAGCTTTTTTTGCAATGATCGGGGGATTTCTCATTGGTAATCAAACGATAGGATTTGTCCATCTGTTTTTTATTTCATTATTTGCATCCCTTGTTGCTGCAATTGGTCTCATTTTAACTACACTATTAGTATCTATTCTCTCTTTTAAAAAAGGCCTTGATCCTGACAATGTATCCTCGCCGCTGATTGCGTCAATTGGAGATATTTTAAACGTAGCATCCCTTTTCGCAATTGGGGCGCTATCTTTCTCTTTAAGCAAAGGATTCATGTTATTCTCTAGCCTTATTATAAGTGGCATTATAATTATTTTTTCTTTATTTTCTGTTAGGAATAGTTATTATGCAAAAAAAATATTAAAAGAATCCATGGCATTTCTAGCAATATGCGCTTTTTTGAGTACCCTTGCAGGTTCACTTCTTGACAAAAACTTAGAGTTCATAGGTATTTTTCCTTTATTGCTTGTATTGTCTCCTCTTTTTAATGCAGAAAATGGAAATATAGGGAGCATTCTATCGGCTAGAATTTCTACAAGCTTTCACTTAGGTCAGGCAGAAATTACTTTTCTACCTAAGTTAAAGATATTGAAAGAATTTTTCAATACATTTGCAATTACAATAATTCTATTCCCCTTACTTGCCATAATTGCTTTTGTGATGTCAGCACTACTTGATATACCTCAGATGGCTTTCTTTGTAATTCTTAAATTATCCATATTTGTAGCCATTATATCTTCATTTGCTGCAATGCTTACTTCATACTATCTTACATATTTCTCAATAAGAACAAATATTGACCCTGATAATGTGGTAATACCTTTACTTACAAGCGTAATGGATATTGCAAGTGTAAGTATTTTGATTCTTGTTGCAACAATTATTCTTTAGTTTAAGCTGAGAATTTAGGCCAAATCTAATAGTTTAGAATATACTTTTTATACCGAGAATTATGAACTTCACACCCCAAGAAAGAGTAACAAGGCCAAGAATAGTTGTAGCAACTTGAGTTGCTGTATCGCCCAATATTTTTTTTACCTTATTTGACATAAGGAATAATAAAACTGTTATTAAAAGAACAATCCCCACGGCAAGACCTGTTAGAACTTTTCCATAGTCGCTGCTTGCTAGGATTATTGTAAATATTGTGGCAGGCCCTGTTATAAGGGGTGTTGCAATAATAGAAGCCAAAGCTCTAGCTGAGTTCTCTTTTTTCTCATGAGTATTTATCAGAGGTTCACCAAGGACCATCTTTATTCCTAGTATTGTTAGTACTATTCCCCCGGCTATTCTAAACTCGTCCAGAGTTGTGCTGAATAGTTCCAACAAACGCTGGCCCAAAATAAGTACCAAAAAACATAGTAAAACAGCAATTAGTATCGCAAGTATGCCCGTCTTTTGCCTTTCCTTTGGAACCATCGTCGAGGAAGTAGCATAAAAAACAAAGAAACTTGCAAGAGGGTCAATAACTACAAAAAACAAAATTATAAGCTGTATCAGTGTTCCTAGCATAGGCGTTCCCTCTTGGTATGTCAAACACTATACCAGTATAAATTGATTTCTGTTAGTTAAATTAAAAGAATTATTTAAAATAGATATGTATTCCTGGTTTTCTTGGGAGTGCTTTCTTCCTATCGTTTCCAAGATCTTCTAAGGGGTCTATGTTAATCTCTGTTTTGAATTCTTCCTTTAAAAATGCCTTTGCTTCGTTAAGTACCTCTTTTTCATCAAATCTTTCCGGGAAGTATCTGTTCTTAAAGCACCTTTGGATTATGAGATTTACGTCTTTTCCATTTTTTCTGAAATCCTCATTTGACATTGCTGTTTTAATAGCTTCACCCATATTGTCTTTTGTTTTTATAGCTTCAATAAGGTCCCACTTCCAGTTTTCTGCAGTGAATATGTCAATTCTTCCTAGAGTTTTTTGTTCTCCTCTTGATAGGACATTTGTTATCTCTCTTATGTCATTAACAACTTCTTCAATGTAGTATTCACTCTCTTCTGAAATTTTATCGATCATTTCTTCCTTGTATTCGGGCCAGGGGTAATTTGATATAAATGGCTCAAATCCTAGCTTTTCCCAAATCTCTTCACAGATATGGGGTGTAAAGGGTGTCAATATCAGTGTTTGAGTTTTTATAACTTCAGAAATGACCTCTTTGTTTGGAGAGTTAAGACATCTCTTTAAGTACCACTTAAGGTCTCTTTGAAGGTCAAAGAATCCTTTCGAAAGAGCTGTCCTAAAATTGGAATCATTCATAGCTTCAGTTGTTTCTTTTATCGCTTTATCTAAAACAGATAAGAACCACCTGTCTATGTACAACTTTTCAGTTCTACCTTTTCCATAATTTTCAACGCAGAAATCCTGCCAATTCTTCAATTTGTCAGTAATTGTTCTTGCAAATTCACTGTCCCAGTTGGGATCGTCAAGGCCTTCTCCACCATTCATTAGGGTAATCCTCGCCGCATCAGCACCATACATTTTCACAATCTGTTTTATTGTATAGAAGTTACCTTTGGATTTACTCATCTTTTCTCCGTCTACGAGCACCCAACCGTTTACTCCAAATCCCTTGGGCCACAGCTCTTCAGGAAATATGGCAGCGTGATTGAATATGCAAAAAGAAAGATGATTCTGGATTAAGTCCTTTCCACTGTTCCTAAATTCAAAAGGATACCAGTATTCAAACTCTTTCTTCATATCCGAAACTAATTCTTTTGACAGTCCGCTTTTAGCTGAAACTTCATCTAGATTGCCACGTTTCAAATAAATATAATCAAAGAAATAATCATCAAGTTTTTTTGGATCAATTTTATAGGATGGATCTTCAAAGTATTTTGCTAAAACATAGTAGGCCATGTAGATGGTAGAATCCGAAAGTGACTCAATTACCCATTTTTCATCCCATGGAAGTTTTGTTCCAAGTCCAAACTCCCTTGTGCATGCCCAATCCTTTAACCAGTCAAGAACATACTCAAACTGTTTTCTGGCCTTCTCGGGGTAAATATTCATTTGTGCAAGACATTTTTTTGCCAAATCTTTCCATTCTGGATTTCCATATGCTAAAAACCACTGGTCGGATACTATCTTTACAACACCTTGTGTAAGGCATCTGCATACTACCTTTCCAGGGAGCTCATAAAACAATGTTGCAACACCATCATTAATAAAATCATTGACAATAATTTTTTTGACATCAGAAACTTTAATTCCTTTATATTTGCCAGTTCTCTCGTTTAATATTCCCTGGTGGAACTCTTTCTTGTAAATAATATTAGTTGCTTCTTCAAGTTTGTCGACATCTTTTTGAGAAGCGATTCCCATATTTTCAGAAATCTCTATTGCAGGATTCTTGCCAAAATCCTCTACAGTAATCAGTGAAATTGGAGCTATATTCTTGACAAGAGTTTCTGAAACACCATATTTTGATGGATTTGATTGTATGTCTTTCAATGCCATATAATCGTATGGGGCGTGCGATGGAACAGACATGACAACTCCAGTACCTATCTCGGGCGATACAAAAGATGCAGGAAGAATTGGAATTTTGTCTCCTGTCAGGGGATTTTCACACGATTTTCCAATCAATTCTTTTGATTCTAATTCTCTAATGATCTTGACGTTGTGTTTTTGATTAATTAATTTCTCAGCTGCAACAGGAGATATTATCCAGATTTCATTGTCAACATCAACTTCTATATATTTGAAGTTTGGATTCATCCACATGTTTGTAACGCCAAAAACAGTTTCTACTCTATATGTGGCGGCAGGTAGTATCTTTCCATCAAATTTGAATTTAAGTAAGATTATTTCTTCAGGAGTGATGCCCTCACCTTCAAGCCTTGCATGATCCCCTATGGGATTGTTGCATTTTGGGCACCAAGTTACAGGGTGTTCACCTTTAACAACAAAGTTTTTTTCTTTTAATTTGTTGAACTGCCATCTGATGAATTTATCATAATAGGGATTTAGCGAAGTTGTTATGAAACTTCTTCTCCAATCAATACATAAACCTAGGAGTTTTAGATCTTTAATCGATTCCTCTGGAAAATACCTTACCCAAAATTCAGGTTCGGAAAATTTTGGAATTAACTCTTTTGGAACTTCCATCTTTTCTAATATCTCAATCTGTAATTTCTCACCGTCTCGAACTCTCTCGGCGGCAGCAACTATTGGTGTTCCAGTTGCATGAAATCCAAAAGGAAAGATTGTGTTGTATCCGCACATCCTCTTATATCGTGCAAAAACTTCTGCCCTCATCAGGGAAAACGAATGGCCCAAGTGCATGAATCCATTAACATACGGGTAAGGAAAGTTTACAAAAAATTTTTTCATGTTTTTGGGGTCAGAATAGAAAATTCTAGCTTCTTCCCATTTCTTCTGCCATTTTTCTTCGATTTCCAAGAGAACCATCTACCTTATTTAAAACACGTTTTTAGGCTATATTTAAAGGTTTTTATTAGTCATATATTTAATTATCAAGAAATTTTTTAGAATTAAAATCGCTGATTAACGATTGACGAAACATTTATAAACTATGAATAAACCTTTTACTCAAATTCCGAAGGTGTAAAAAATGAGTAAAGCTCTAAGACCATTTTGGGGTATTGTCTATTTTATAGGTTTAGTATATTACATCGTTGTTTCTGCAAGAGACGTTTTAATTCAATGTGTCAATGGGAAAATAGATCCTGTAGTAATGGAAATCGATACAGTTCTTAAGAGACCTGTTTCCATGGCAATTCTTGCCAACAGTATTACTTTGACGCCCGGAACATTGACTATTGATGTCTTTCCAGAAAAGCAGAAATTGTTAGTTGCTGTAATATCTCCTAGAAGTCAAAAAGATGTAATTCCTTTTGAAGGTTGGATAAAAAAGATGGTGGAGGATTAAATGAACAAGAATAATATTTTATTAGTGCTAATTTTAGCTGTAATCTTAGTAGTCGGTCATTATCTCCAACTTAAAGACTATTATGTTTACGTGATGCTGATAGGGCTTGGCGTTGCTATTATCTCTGGTCTTAGAGTAACTACTGTTAGAGGGGTATGTAATTCCCTAGCCGGTGCGAGTGCCGCTGAAATCGGTGTTGCCACGGGTTTCATGATTGTAGGAAAAATGTACGGGATTCCTTATTTTTCTGATATAGCAATTTATTTACTTCTACTTGGCCCAGTAGGAACATTGATAATTTCTAGATTCTTTAGAGGGGGGATAGCAGAATGAACGTGTATTCATATATGGAACTACTACTTCCTTATTTCTATTTAATATCTGGAATGGGACTCATCGGCGTTGCTTTAGGACTTTTCAGATTTGGGCAGAGGAAGAATATAGTATATGCAAGGCTTCATATCTTAGGTGTAATGGATGTCGTATGTATACTTGTTATTATTTTCCTTGGAAATCCAGTTGCAATTTTGGCAGCTTTAGCTCACTTTTTCCTAATGCCTTTTGCAGTTCATTCGATATCTTGGGCAGATTTAACGGAGGCTGATGATGATGTTTGATTATATATTGTTATTTGCAGTAGCTTTGTCCGCTTTAATGGCGATAATACAGGAAAATCTTTACAAGAGCATTATTATTTTGACTTTTGAAAGTTTTTCGTTGGCAGCAATATTCCATTTCTTACTTGCTACAGATGTTGCCGCAGTACAAGCAATTTTGGGTGCAGCACTGTTACCTGGTCTATTCATAGTGGCACTCTATAAAACAACAAAGGGGAGGGATGAGTAAATGGAACCCTTTCAAGTAGCTTCTTTCATGACTGCTGGAGTTTTGATTGTAACTGGTTTATGGGCACTATTAATGATGGACAACATTCTAAAAAAAATAATTGGTGCAAACTTGATTGGGGACGGGGCAAATCTTGTCTTGATCAGTATTGGATACAGGCCTGGAGGATTTATCCCTGAGGTAATGCATCACTTCCATGCAACAGCAACACCCTCAAATTATTCCCATTTGTTACAATTTGAGGAATTTGCAAGTAACGCTTCATACTCGTTGCCATTTGCATTAGTTCTTACAAACATTGTCATTGGCGCTTCTACACTTTCAGTCATGTTGGCGCTAGCAGTTGTTTTGTATAAGAAATACCATACTTTAAGTGTTCAAAAGATGTTCGAGGGGGATGAATAAATGTTAAACAACAGTACTTTAATTCCACTGATGGTTGTACTTCCATTGATAATGGCGATTTTGGTAAACTTTCTTCATCAAAAAGATAAGTCTGTAAAGTTTATCTCTATTGTATCTTTGATTGTCTTTGTCTTCATACCAGTTGTAACTCTGTATGGGGTACATTTGTTCAGCGGTCATCTTCGAACAGGCAGTTTTCCTGAAATATCAAAATTGTTGATACCTGATGTATACATGGGAATAGTATACTCTTATGGGTCAGTTCAGAAAATACTAATGGTAGTCCTTACCATAATTACAGGTTTTACTGTTCTGACAGTACTAAATAAAAAGATGATTTCAGGGGTATATATAGCCATGATTTTCATTAGTCTGGCTTCAACTAGTGCAATAATGTTAGCTGACGATATATTCAACTTCTTTGTTTTCACTGAAATCTTAGTAGTTGCGCAAGTAGCACTTGTAATAGCAGTTCAAGATACTAAATCCTTCAAAGCAGGATTTAAATATATGATTTTTGGAACAATTTCAGGGGCTTCAATTCTATTAGGAATTGCTCTCCTCTTAGGAGTATACGGACTTTTGAATATAACAGATCTATCAAATGCTATTAAAGCCGGTGGACAGTTAAATCCAATTGCATTATCTGCTGTGTCGTTGTTAACACTGGGATGGCTTTATGAATCGGGTCTTTTCCCATTTCATATAATTAAGTGCAATATGTATGAAAATGCAAAACCAGAAATATCTGCATTATTGCAAGTTCAGTCTAAGTTTGTTCTTGTTGCAATGGCTATAATTTTATTCAGAGTGTTCTCTGGCTTTGCTCTTCTAAAATCTGTAATGCTGGGATTTGCAATATTCACCGTTGTCTTAGGTTCAGTAATGGCTTTACAACAGGTAGAACTTAGAAAGCTTCTATCATTTGTAGCAGTATCCCAAGCGGGGCTTGTAGCAGTAGGATTTGGGATAGGTACTTCCTTTGCTATTGCAGCAGGTATTTTCCATGCAATTAATGATGTATTAAGCATGGCAATACTATTCTTCATTGCAAGCTTTGTTTACGATAAATTCAAAACAACAAAACTGGAAGAACTTGGAGATGGATTACAGGTTGTTCCTTTAGTAGGATTTGTAATGTTATTAGCAACTCTGGCTATATCTGGAGTTCCACCATTTAACTCTTATCAAAGTGAATGGAGATTAATTCAGGCCGCAGCTCAAGCGGGAGTACCTGAACTCGGAGTGCTAGTAATATTATTGAGCGTAGCAACATTTGTTGCGATTATAAAAGCATTCTTCATGATATTCATGAAACCAGGGCCAAAAGTAGAAGTCAATACAGAAGTTCGTGGAACGATGTTCAAGGCAATTATTGTGATATTGATACTAACATGTCTTGCAATAGGATTGTTCCCAAATATAATCTACGATCCAATATATAATTTTGTTGTTTCCTTGGGGGTGTGATAATTGTTAGAGAAAGTATACGAAATATTCCATGAAAAGATGAAAGATAAAGGACAAGGAATGGGTATAGGAAGTGCCCTTACATCAGAATTTCTAATGCTATCATTCCTTCTAATAGGAGCAATATTAGTATTAAGAACTGCCAATTCGACAATATTGGGATTTGGCGCACTTATTATACTTGGGGGAATTCTATTTACAGTTCCCACTGTGTTCAAAGTAGAGAAAGAAAATACCGATTCCATAAATCTATCTTCGTTCTATGTGGCTCTAACACTTGCACTTCTATTTGTCATATTCTTAGGAGGGATTTAAGTGAAAACAAGTAACTATCAGCAGGGTAGAAATATAATCGCAGGAGTATCTTTAGTGATAGCTTCATTTGTTATCCTAAGAACACTTTACCAGTTTAGCGATTATTTGGTGCCTGGAATGAGTTACCTATACAATTTGTACAGCGGTAACATTGCACCTAACGTTATTACAGTTATACTGTTTGACTTTAGAGGTTACGATACATTAGGAGAAACTTTCATTCTGATTACTGCCGTAATAACAACAACAGTTGTATTTGGGTGGGGGTCATTAAAAGGATACAAGAAAAAAGAAACTCCAGAAATGACAGATCAATCTACAGTTATTCAAAGATTGATGGCATTTCCGTTAGCAATATTCCTTGTAGCTTTTGGTGTTACAATTGTCTTAGGTGGACATATTTCACCCGGTGGAGGTTTCCCAGGTGGGGCAGTAATAGCTACGGGATACTTTCTAACTGTTGTTATTTATGGCCTTAAGAAAACACCTCTAAGATTCACTCATAGATATCTTGTTAATCTATCAACTATCGGGGCATTAATATTCTTACTAACAGGAGTTGTTGGGCTTGTCTTTACTACATATTATTACGGGACAGGTTACTACCTATACAATACTGGTGTTGATCCATACGATATAATACATGTTGGGGCATTCGGATGGGATAATTTCCTTGATTATCCAGACCCAACACACCCAGGTGTACTTCCGTACTTGAACATAGGTGTAGGATTAAACGTGTTGGCAGGTCTTTCGTTAATAGCTATGTTCTTAATGGAGGCGAAAAGAGATGAGTAGCGAAGTTGCAGCTCTTGGACTGGCAAATCAGTGGGGGCCAATATTATTTGGTCTTATTTATGGAATTATCATTGGATACAAAGTTAAATCTGAAGAAATAAACAAGGCGATGTATCCTGTAATCTTGATAGTTTCGATACTTATTGCAGCAGCATTGGGCACGTATCCAGATTACCAATGGACCTTATTTGGGCACATAATAAGATTCTCGGAAGCATTCTTTTCAACTGTGCTCGGAATCTTTATTTCAATGATTATAAGGAGGCAGTAAGATGTACATTACCAATGATAAATGTAATCTAAGCAAGGTATGCGTAGGATCATGTCCTACAAAGAGCATCAGAATAATTAATGACAAGGCTTTCAGCTGTGTCACATGTGGCAAATGTATGGAAGTATGTCCCGTTGATGCCATATTCAAGAACAGATATGGCGGATATATAGTAGATAAGGAAAAATGTATTGGTTGTTCAATCTGTGAAAAGAACTGCCCTGTAAGTGTCATAAAGATGGTGAAATACAAGGACAAGAGAGTTCCAGAAGGAATATGTGCAATGTGCAACGTATGTAGAGACGTTTGCCCTACCGGCGCCAGAGTAAATGCCGAAGGGAAGCTTAGATTTAATCTTGAGTCAATGACTATTGAAGAGGTGAAGAAATAATGCCAAAGCAGAAAGATAGAGACGGAGGCCCAATACAGACAAAGGGAAAAGCTAAGCTCTTAAGTATAGCCATAGACGAAAAGAGATGCGACAAAGGAGGCAGATGTACCTACTACTGCCCTGCAAACGCAATAAAATATGAAGCAACACCCGGAGTTTGCACTCATTGTGATGTATGTATGGATGTATGTCCAGTAGGCGCAATAAAAAATTCCTTCATCGATTATGGCAAATGTGTTTCATGTTATACCTGTGTTAGAAAATGTATTAATAATGCAATTACTATTGAAAATCACAGGCCGAAAATAATTAAAGGTGAATCAAAAAGAAAACTATATTATTGTAATCAATGCGGGCTATGTGTTGAAGCTTGCCCAACAGACGCTTTAAAATGGGAAGGTGGAAGAATCCGATTTGATTCTGTAAAATGTATTAATTGTAATCTTTGTGTCAAAGCTTGCCCAACAAAAATTAAAATAAGTGAAAGAGAAAAGATGTTCACTGGCCATTGTATTTTGTGCGGTATATGTACAACAGTTTGTAAAAAAGATGCAATTAAGCTAAATTATAGGGAATGGCAGGGTGAGCACGAAGGATGTATTCAGTGTGGTATATGTAAAGAAGTCTGCCCAACAAAATGCATTGAAGTTGATTTGAACGGGTTTAGAGTAAACCTTGAAAAGTGTGTCATGTGTGAAACATGTGGCGCATATTGTCCCGTGCAGTGTCTTCCACGAAAGACAAGAGATCACAAAGAAATCAAGAGTGGAACTCTTACCTACAATGATGATTTATGTATAATGTGCGAGCAGTGTGTTAAAATCTGTCCAGCCGACGCAATATCTGTCAAGTCCAAAAAACTTGTCTTTGACATGAAAAAATGCATTAGATGTGGCGCATGCGATAATATTTGTCCAGCTTATGCAATAAATGTACAGACAGATTTTGAAGACAGAACTATTAACGGGAGGTCAAAATAATGAAAAGTATTTTTTTAATATTTCTTAAGGGTATTTATGTAAATATCCTTAGAATACTTTTTGCTTCTGATAGGGTAACAAGTAAAGACATCAGAAATTCAATACTTCAAGGTAAGGTGAAATACCCGCAAGTCGTAAACGATGAATCTTGTATAGGGTGTGGGGGATGTGCTAACATCTGTCCAGTAGAAGCAATAGAAATGGTACCTCTAGAGAAACCAGTTGAAATAGTAAAAGGGTACACAAAGACACAAACTCCAAAATACGACCCTTTAAAATGCCTTTACTGTTTTTGGTGCCACGATAACTGTCCAATTTATGCATTCTACGGAAAGCCCGGGGCAATCCATCCAAGAGAAGTTGGTGAATTCAAGGCCGATCCATCAAAACTCCTAAAAGAGCCAATTAAACTCAATGCAAATAAGATAAAGGAGATCGTTGATATAATGGCTAAGGACTCCTCAAAGTATTTTGAAGAGGTGTAAAAATGTTAAAAAAACTTTCTAGAAAAAATGCAATTCATGTCATGTTGTTCTACACAGGTGGATGCAATGGCTGCGATATTGAAGTTGCAAATGTTGCATGGTCACCGAGATATGATCTTGAGCAGTACAAAGTTATTCTAACTTGGAATCCAAGGGAAGCAGATGTACTAGCTGTGACCGGGCCTGTTTTAAGAAGAACTATAGAACCTTTAAAGAAAATTTATGAGGCTATTCCTGAACCAAAAATAGTTGCTGCAGTTGGCTCATGTGGAGTTAGATGCGGCATATTCAAAGATTTTGGCGGAGAACTTGGAGATAGTGATGAAGTAGTTTGCAGAGTAGATGAGGTAATACCCGTTGATGCTTATATTCCGGGATGCCCTGCAAGGCCTGAAGATATCATCGCAGGCATTGCAGCAGGCATACCTTTGTTGTTGGAGAGGTGATAAGAGTGGGGGAAAAAGCTAGAAAAGAAAATGCAGAAGTTGAAATTCCAATAGGTCTTGTACACCCTGGGATGCTTGAACCTTATAGGGCAAGATTCTTTGTAGAGGACGAAGTAATTGTTGATTGTGAACTTACTCTTGATCCTTATCATAAAGGTATTGAAAGAATTATGGAGGGGATGCCCGTTCATAAAGGCCTTATTATTACTGAAAGAATTTGTGGCATATGTTCACACATACATCTTTGGAACGGTACAAGGGCCGTTGAAAGAGGACTTAAAATTAATGTTCCAGAAAGAGCAGATTACATTAGAGTCATAATGGCTGAACTTGAAAGGCTTCATAGCCACTTGATTTATTTGGCACATGCAACTGAAGTATTGGGGCATGAGACAATGTGCATGAGGGCATTTACCTTGAGGGAAGATGTAATGGACCTTCTCTATATAATCTCTGGTAACAGGGTTCACTATGCAGTTCCTATAATTGGAGGGGTAAGGCCAAGATGTGACATTGATGATTACAGAATGTCTGAATTAAAAACTAGATTGTCTAAATTAGATGTAAAAATAGGCGATTATGCAAACAGGATCATTAACGATTCAATGATAATGTCAAGGGTAAAAGGAAGCGGAGTATTGACTAAAGAAGAAGCTGAGAAATATGCGACTCCGGGGCCCACTGGCAGGGCAAGTGGTTGGGGCGTAGATCTTAGAAAGAAAATGAAGGAATATAAGAAGTTTGATTTCAATGTTATTATCTTAGATGATGGGGATAACAAAGATAGAGTTGTTGCTAGAGCTCTTGAATCAATCGAATCTGTTAAAATTATTAAACAGGCGCTTGAATCTTTACCTTCAGGTCCAGTATCAAACAGAAGTTTCGAATTGAAGGAAATGAAATTTTCAACTTCATATATCGAAGCTCCAAGAGGAGAAATTTATGATTCTCTTTCTCTTGATGAAACTGGGAGGATAAGAAGTTACCAAAACAGAACTCCAACTCTAACAGCTTTGGCATCAATGGAAGTTGCATGCATTGGGGACCAATTGACAGATGGTATGCTCACAATGGCAAGCTGTGACCCATGTTTGGCCTGTACTAATAGGGCCATAGTAGTTGAAAATGGGAAGGAGAAGATTATCACAGAAGAAGAGGTAAAGAGCCTAATTAGGGGGGGTCTATGATGATTGAACTTATACTTGCAACGATACTTATTCCATTAGCAGCATTAATTACTGGATTTTTTATACCTGGACTTGAAAGAAAGGTACAGGCTAGGATACAGCAGAGGATAGGACCTCCTATACTCACACCTGGTTTCTGGGCAATTCTTAAGTTCTTTTATAAAGAAAAGATTAAACCAAATTCACCAATGCCAAGATTATTCCATAGTTTGCCTATAATTGGAATATTTGTTATGTTCTTTGCGGTCCTCTTTACAACACCTGACTGGTGGGGCGTAAATGCGCTAGGAACAGTTGTAGCTGTAGTTGGTTTACTAAAAGTAATAGAATTCTTGTTCATGGCAATCGGTAGCTTTTCAAGATCTATTCTATCTGTTTCAATGCCCTATGCAGATCAGATCAAGGGGGCAGTCATGAAAGGTGAATATAGAAGATTCTTTGAACAGCAGAGCGTAATTAGGGCATTTAAGATGATAACTGTGGGATCATTTCCCCTATATCTTGCAATGTTCGTGCCCGTAGTTCTAGTAAAATCAATTAATTTCTCTGACATAGTTCAATTCCAAGGATTCGATGCTTCACTCATCTACCCAGGCGGAATGATTGATCTAATGTACCTAAATAAAATATTGAGTCTAAAACCAATCTTATTTACATTCCCTGGGATGTTAGCTGGATTTGTCTACTTCATTGGGTACATTATGTTACTAAACGAATATCCATTCAGCATTGAAAAAGCTAAATCAGATGTAATCGAGGGACCATCATTAGAGTATGCAGCTTGGGCAAGAGGGGGGTACTATTTAATGAGAGAATCAATTCTGTTTGTACTCTCAAGCGTTTTCATAACTTTGTTCATAGGACTTCCACCAACACTTAACTTGCCATTGCTGTTAGTACACTGCCTATTGTGCTTGATAATGCCAATACTATTCTCGATAGTATCTGCATTCTCACCTATATTTACGTTCAAGCAAATATACCCAGTTTCAATGGGATTCACAGCACTTGGATTCCTTACAATCGTATTATCTCTATTGGCGGTGATGTAAAATGGCTAAATTTATTCTTTTTCCAAAAGATGTTCAGAATATGGGCGGCTATATTGTAGAAAATGTCGCGAAACTAGGCTATAGGGACATAATTGTTGGTAATCCAACAGATGAACCCATTAAAATTGATATTCCCGTATACAATGAAGACATTGTTAAAAGTTATGAACAGCTTGGGATTATTGTCTACAGACTGAAGATTGATGAATCACTAACCTCTGGGCTTGAAAAAGTAAAAGCCATTGTAAAAACAGACACACTAAAAGACATGAACTTTGATATACCTCTAAAGAAAAAGACAAATAAAAAATAAATATTTTAATATTTTCTATTCTATATTTCTTAAATTTTCATTAAGCTTTTCTATCTTCTTCCTGATCCTATCGATTAATTGATTTCCTATTTCAACTAAAACCATTACGTATTCTTCACTGGGATAGATCTTGCCGTTTTTAACAACTGGAACATCCATTTTTTCTGTTGATCTTATCTCAACGATTATCTTTTCTCCCAAAGAAAAAATTGATGAATATTTGAATCCAGACTCCTTTGAAATATAGATTAATTTCTTGGCAGATTCTAGATCTCTGCAAACAACATGAATTATGGGTGAGTTGACTATCAAAAAAAGCATTTTACTTCCCATATATTGATTTATAGTCGTCCATATATCTTTATAGTCCACCTTTTCATGACTCTTAAAGATAAAGTTAGATTCTTTCTTACCGCCTATCTCTTCAATTTCAATAAGGATTATCCTGCCAGCACAACTTGAAGTGGTGTAGTAATCTTCTTTAGAGTTTAGAATGTTTAGTGTATCTATTATCCTAAAGTCTACTTCACCTTCTTCAATTACTTTCTTTAAATCTTTAAGATACTTAGATTTTTCTTTCATGCTATCTGTACATTATCCCATCTACACTTTTTTTGAGTTTCTCAGTTATAATTATGGCTATTGTTCCACCGACTATGAACTGGAGTACATTAAATGGCACCTCTATAAGTGCAACTGGAGGTGGTATCAAAAATATCAATATCTCAATGATAAAATAGCCAATAACCATTACACTCCCACCAGCCACTACTCCTAAGGCTTTAGTAACTTTATTCTTATCGCTAGATACTATTTTTCCAACTATGAATCCTTCTAGTCCTTTTATTACAAACGTAAAAGGGGCAAAGGCAGCATATGGGGATGTAATATCTGCAAGAGCTGGTCCGATAGCACCGACGAGTCCTCCGACAGTAGGCCCAAAAAAGATAGCAGCAATATAGATTATGGCCTCGCCAAAGTTAAGGTATCCTCCTGTTTGGAGTATCGGGATCTGGAGAAATCTAGTAGCAACAAATGCAAGTGCAGAAAATACTGCAACCGTTCCTATATTTTTAGGGTCATTTATTTTTGTCAAAATAATCACATCCAATTAGATAGTCCAATAAGGCCTCAAGCATGCCTGAGAGAGTATGATTGTCCGCTTCAATTGTGGGATTAATCCCATTTTTGATGAGGGCGTTACTAGTTTCTGGTCCGATTGAGACAATAATTTCTGCTTTTAATCCTTTCTTCTTAAAGGCTGTAGCATTTGAAGAGCTTGAAACGAATGCTATATCAAAATTCTTTTTTTCTGGTATACCATCCCTCATTTTAACTTTATAGACATCAACCCTTGTAACGTCGTGAAATTCCTTTAATCGTTCTTCTAAATAATCAGGAGCTTCTTGCGATCTCAAAGTCAAAATCTTTTTTCTTTCCTTAAATTCTGATATCATAAATTTTGCTAGTTCTTTTGAATTGTATCTCTCAGGTATTCTTGGGTATATGCCCCTTTGAATTAACTTTTCTTCAGTTTTTGGCCCTATTGTGTAGTACTCTTTATTCTTTGGTAGTTCAATATCTTTGAGCATATCAACACCTGTTGCGCTTGTAAGGACAATGACATCATAATCCGATAACTTGGGAACCTTAAAGTCAATATTAATTATGTCGATAAGGGAGTATGCAAAGACAAGTGCGCCCATTCTTTTCATAATTTCTAATTCTTCACCATTTTCTCTGGAAATGAATATTTCTTTTCCTTTTATGAGGGATAATTTCTTTTCAAAGAAGTCAAGTTTATCTCTAAACAACACATTTTTGCCCACAAATATCACAGAAGGTGCCTCGGCAGGAATTTCTCCCAAGGTACTTAGGTCACACACTGTTGTCTCTTGGAGTAAGGTAGTTCCATTTTTAATTATCGCAACTGGAGTTTTTGGATCGAATCCTGCTTTAATTAGATTTTGAGCTATCGCAGCTCTGTTTTTTATGCCCATTACAATTACTAGTGTGTCTGGAAGTTTGTCCCAATTTATGCTAAATGATTTATCTTCAGCCTCGTGGCCAGTTAAAAAAGCAAACGCTGAATTTGATTCTCTATACGAAAGTGGGATGCCCGAATACATGGGGCATGATATAGTTGATGAAATACCTGGGATTACTTCAAAAGGTATACCTCGCTCGTAGAGGTACATCGCTTCCTCAGCACCTCTACCAAATATATAGGGGTCTCCACCTTTTAGTCTAACAACAATATTGTATTTTTCTCCATAGTTGCCTAGTTCTTTATTAATATCTTCTTGAAATTGGCTCGACCCTTCTGATTTTTTTCCAACATATATTTTTATACATCCCTTCTTGGAGTATGAAAGTAAATCCTTGCTTACAAGTTTATCATATAGGATAACATCAGCTTTTTTTATCATTTCTAGGGCTTTTACCGTGATTAACTTCGGATCGCCCGGCCCAGCACCTACTATATATACAACCAAAAGATCACTCTCTAATATTCACTCTCTTAGCAAGCTCTTTAGCTATCCTTATATAATCTTTCTTGTTCCCTTTTATTTCACCCCTGATCGATTTAGTACCTTCCAAATCTCCCACGAATGCTTTGAGTTCTATTTCATTCTCATTTATGAAAGAAAGGGCACCCACAGGAAGGTTACACCCTCCTCCAACATCAATCATAAACTGCCTTTCACAAATCGTTTCTATTCTTGTCCTCTCGTCATCAATAGTTTTTAATACTTCTTTTATTTTTGAGTCATCTTTTCTGCATACAATAGCCAATGCACCTTGCCCCGGAGCCGGAATAATAATTTCTGGACTTATTCGAGAAAATTTGTAACCTTCAATCTCTTTTATATCTCCATACAATCTTGAAAATCCGGCTTCTGCAACGATAATTGCATCATAGAGGCCTTCATTTAGTTTTCTTATTCTTGTGTCTAAATTTCCCCTTATATCTTTAAGGTCTAGATCTGGGCGGATTCTTGATATTTCAGACTTTCTCCTTAAAGAGGATGTACCCACCGATGCTTCTTCTGGTAGATCTTCTATCGATTCTTCAAGACTTATTATGGCATCATAAGGAGGTCTTCTCCTCGTGATGGTACAAATTTCAAGTTCAGGCAGGATATCAGTTGGGTAATCCTTTAGAGAATGAATGGCAAAATCAATTTGATTGTTAATAAGGGCATCATCGATTTCTTTGATGAATAGACCTTTACTCCCAATCTTGTGCAATGGAAGGTCAAGAACCTGGTCCCCTTTAGTTTTTATTATTTTTTTTTCAACTTCAATTCCAGTATTTTTACATAAATCACTAATTGCTTCATCAGTTTGAGTCAAAGCTAGCTTTGAGCCTCTAGTACCGCAAATAAGTTTCATTTTATCCTCATCTTTTAATTGTCTTTAGTGCAGAACTCATGCTTTCTAAAGTTTTATCTATTACTTCCTCATCGTGGTCTATTGATAAGAAGTTACATTCAAATTGTGAAGGTGGTAAGAATACACCTTTTTTTAATAGTTCTTTGTGGAATTTCTTAAACATTTCTGTATCAGATTTTTTTGCATCTTGATAATTCTTAACTTTTTCAACACCGAAGTATAAACAGAACATTCCGGGGGCACTGTACAGAGCAGTTTTCATTTTTGAAGTCATGTCATAAATACCGTCTGTGATTTTATCTGTCATATTCTTTATTTTTGGGTATGTTTCTTTCCTTTCTAAGATGTCTAGAGTCTTTAATCCTGCAGCTATAGAAACGGGATTTCCATTGAATGTACCTGCATTATATACGTGACCTTCTGGTGATACTTCATTCATTATCTTCTTCTTTCCACCAAACGCTGCAAGTGGAAAGCCTCCGCCAATAATTTTCCCCATAGTTATAATGTCACCATTGACCTTGAAGCATTCTTGAGCTCCACCTAGGCCAACTCTAAATCCTGTGATAACTTCGTCCATAATTAATAAAGTTCCGTTCTGCTTTGCAGTCCTTTTTACTTCCTTTAGGTATCCTTTTTCAGGTAGGATACAGCCTGCGTTTGCAATTATCGGCTCTATTATGATTGCTGCAACATTGCCTTTCTCAACTATGGATGATAATGCCTCGATGTTGTTAAATTGTACAGAAATAGTATTTTTTATAGAATCTTTAGGTATTCCCATTGAACCGGGGCTAGCTGTAGTCATTACTCCAGATCCTGCCTTTACCAAAACTACATCATGGGCGCCGTGGAATCCCCCATCAAATTTTACTATCTTATCTCGTTGGGTTATACCTCTAGCAAGTCGAATAGCACTCATTGTCGCTTCAGTGCCAGTATTAACGCACCTAATCTTTTCTACATTGGGCACAATTTGGGATAATCTCTTTGCAAAAGTAATCTCTTCTTCAGTTGGCGTTCCATAATCTGTACCTTTTTCAAGTTGGTGTTTTACAGCATCAATGATTTCAGGATTTTTATGTCCCAGCATCATCGGGCCGTAACCTAAGCAATAATCTATGTAACTGTTGCCTTCAACATCCAATAACATTGGACCTTTGGCTCTTTCGGTAAAAAAAGGGTAAGGTTTCATGGCCCGAACAGGACTATTTACTCCTCCACAAAGATATTTTTTAGATTCATCAAAGAGATCTTTATTGCTTCTCATGACAAATCTTTAAGATAGAAACTTATAACTATTTCGAATCTTCGTCTATCTTTTTAAGAAGAAGAACAGCATCTTCTCTCTTTATATCAACTCTGTTATACTTAACAAATACGGAAAAATTGGATAGTATACTACCTAGTGTTTTTTCTGAGTTTTTAATTATCTTGTCCCATTGTCTTTCTGGAAAATACAAACTTTTTGCTGATTTGAATAGTATTTCTGATTCTTCAAGACTTATTATGTTTTCATCTGCGGCTTTTTTTATTGTTTCTCTAATATTTACAAGAGGTTCCGATATTGGGATAAATTCTTCACTATCAAAGGATAATGCGACTTCATCATCAGAATTAAAAGTACCATTTCGGTACCACTGATAAATTTTTCCAACTCCTATCATTCCATACCTATCAAGTTCTGAAGCTCGTAAAGCGCCCATACTCGAAGCGCCATATATTTTTATGCCACTCTTTAGAACTTCCATTAACTCCCTAGGCGATACCGCACTTTCCCTAAAAAAAACTCCATCAATAATCCCAATTATATCAAAATCTTCTGAAACAGCCTTTGGAATATCTCCTCTTCTAATGGGAGGGGCGTAGATAACTTCTCTATTTTTATCTGAAGACAAAATATTTTTAGCCTCTTCTAGAGGAAGGCTTGGGCCCAAATAGATAATAATTCTTATCAACTTCTCTCATCCGCCCTCTTGATCCGATTCTTGAGTTATCAATACCATACTGTTCAAGTTGAGGAACTAGGACTCTTACTACAGGTATTCCAAGTTCACTTCTTGTGATATCAACAACGATTGCTCTGTTAATTCCATTCTTAGTTAAAATATTTAATAATGTGTTAATGTCTTCTAGGATATCGTCTGAAGCTTTAGCTGTGAAATCCGAAGTCTTTGTTTCAACTCCAAATTTATTTAAGTAATACCAGTTTAGTTTTCTGATACGATCGTAGCCTATCCTTCTCTTCATTTCTGCTTTCTGAGTGTCTTCTCTGGCACCGTGGATTTGGGTTAACCTTGATTGTGCAGCTTCAGTTATCGCACGATACAATGCTACTTTTGGATCGATATGAGTCCCCATGCCCATTACCATAAGAGTTGGATCCTTTAATTTTAAATCATCAATTGCAGCAAGAATTGTTGGAACTTTTATGTCATCAGAAGTAATATCTTTAAAAACAATTTCTATTTCATTTTCCTTAAATCTATTGAGAAAATCTTCAAGTAAAGGATCATTTATCTCAATTACAAGGTCCTTGGGGAAAGTTCTTTTCATCTCAACAAGAGACCATGCATCTCTTTCAATAACTTCGCATAAGCCATGAAAAATTGCTTCTTCTAAAGTATTCCCCGAAGCCAATCCATTTGTGTTTGTTCTGAAAAGGGGGTAATCTCTTTTTAGAGGATAGGGATGAAATACAGAATTTGCAGGTACATAGATTTCTTCTTTTCTAATAAGGTCGTAACCTTTAACCCACCCTATTTTTATATATTCATTATACATTTCTTGGGCTGGCAATGCTAATTCATAAGGTGATAAATAATTAACTTTTCCGTTCAATTCAGATTCTGAAGAATCTAAAATCATCTCTTCATTAACTTCAGAAGAATATCTTTCGATACCTTCCATTATCGCAGATACTTCTGCCTCAGTTTTAGATACTCCTTTCCCATTATAGACTGACACTGAGCCCTGCGACGCATCAGGTCTTACAGCAGAGAAAACTGGAATTCCAAGTCTATCTAGATCAGTTATATCTGCAACTCTTGTTATTCCACATATCTCAAGCTTATTTTTGACAATTTCAAGCGTTTCTTCTGGAGGGATAGCTCTGTGAGTATCCTTCATGTATAGTTTTTTACAGCTTTTGAGTTCCATTTTATCTCCTGAATATTGAACTGTCCATAAATATATCAATCATATGGTCAAATGGTATTACATTGCACCATCCTGATTTTTCAAAAATGCTCATGAAGCAAACACCAATTATTTTTTTATCTTTGTTTCCAATTTTTTCTAAAAACTTTTCTACAGAAGGAATTTCAGGGCCACCTGGCATAGCAAGTCCCCCCATCACTACCACTAATTCGGGATTGTATGGGTCCCCTCCTTTAACAAAATCACAGTCAACACTTGACAAAATTACCTTATAGGGCTCATCTAAGTTAATTGCAGGAACATAAATAATCTCTTTGTTCATTGATCTAATCACATATGTTAAAAGTTCAACAAAAGGAGTGCAAGTAAACTTATTTCCAGTAAACACTATTTTTTTAATTTCTTTTTCTTTATTAATGTCTTCAACAATTTGCTTAAAAGTTCTTAAAAAACCTGTTATCCCTTTAGATTCAGAATCAATCTTTTTCAAAGTAATCCACCTCTTCTTCAAAATACTTGAAAAGTATATCTTCAATATTTTTTTTCAAGGCATCTATATTTGACCCTTCTTGAGCTGATATTTTTATGCCTCCCATGTCGTCTTTAAAACCCCAATCTTTTAAATCTATTTTATTTAAAACTTTTATAAATGGAACGCCTACAAAACTCTCAGATATTTCATTATACAGATTCATCTGGTCTGCCATAGTGTATCCACATGATTCAGTTGGATCAAAGACAAATAAAATTAATTTTGCAAGATACTTCAATGCAGATATAGCCTGCAATTCAATTGGATTTCTATAACTAAGCTCTCTATCTAATAGCCCGGGCGTATCTACAACTTGGATCATTCTTTTATTATAAGAAAATGATGAAACATTAATACCTTTTGTTGTAAATGGATAAGAATTAATTTCAGGTTCAGAGTTAGTTAAAGCTTTTAGTAGCGAAGATTTACCTACATTTGGAAATCCTGCTATGACTACTGTGTATAAATCAGGATTTATTGAAGGAAGATTTTTTAGTTTCTCTCTCGCATTATTCAAAAATTTTAGATTTTTTTCTACCTGTTTTAATATTGAGATATATCTGCCATAGCACTGTTTTCTTAGAAATGATGCGTCCTGAGAGGACTTTGCCCTTCTAATATTCTTTATATACTCTATCTTAACTGCGTTAATTGTATTCACTGCAAAAGAAAGAGCACCTAGGTTGTGTCTTAATTTATCTATTCCAACAATTACGTCTATTAACTCTCTTGTGAAAGGAGGCAATCTATCAAAAGAAGGATATCTCTCTACAACTTTGAAAAGTGACTCTGCTAGATTTTCTCCAGCAACAGTAACTCTAATCGATTCTTTCTCTTTAACAATCTCATTGATATTTTTTTTACTAGAGAGTGCTTTTTTCTTAGCATTTCTAAATGCCTTATCTACTATCTCGTCTATATCTATACGAGGTATTTCTTTGAACATATGAAAATCCTGTGATAATTATATCTTTGGGTCTCACTTAATAGAATCTAATGTGTATACCTTTAAAAACCTCTTCTTAAGTTCACTTGAACTGTAAGGCAATCTCTTGTCAAGCCTCATTATTTTTGTATTAAGTCCACTCTTACTGATACGTTCTTCGATCCACGAGGAATACTGGTCAGGACCCAGAAAAATAATATCCGGATTCTCCGCCAGGACTGGCGTAAAAAAATCTTTTTGATCTCCAAGTATGACATTTTCAACCATCTTAAGATTTTCAAGAATTAATTTGCGTTCATTTTCATTAAAAATCGGGGCGCGTCCCTTGAACTTCTTTATAGTGTCGTCTCTTGCTACAACAACGGTGACATCCCCTAATTTTGATGCTTCTGTTAAAAAATAGATGTGACCGGGATGAATAACATCGAAATTACCAGCAATAAGAACCTTCAAAGGAGCACCTTTACTATCTTAAAAAGGTTATTTTATAAATATTGTGGAAAAGGCTTCATATAATGCTCATAGCTGTAAGGAACAAGAAGAAAAAAGATGAAGTTGAAATCCTAGAAGTTCTTAGTGGGAAGATTACTACAAAATATCTTCTTGTTCTTGCCCAAGACGGAGAGCGATTTGTTCCTAAAAAATTTAGAAAGATTGAAGACGATAAAGAAACAATCTTGATGCCAAAAGAATCACTTAAACTTCTAAGAAGCGATACAATTTATGTATCAAAAGACCACTTCACAGAGGAGATATTGAATTTATTTGTTAACATGCTAAAATCTTATGGTGCTAAATTTGACTATATTTCTTTATGCAAGTTCTGCTTGATTGAAAATAGAATCAATACTAAAGGAACTCCCTACACCTATCACTCCGAGCCAATATGTGAAATATGTGCAAAATCTGAAATTGCAAAAGATTTGAACTATAAGGGGATCAAGGACACAAAACTTGCCGAGAAATTGTTGAAAAGATATTCTGACGTTGACAGGGTGCTTATGGTTTTTGATCCAAAGTTTGATCCTACAAGAGATTCTTCTATTACAATGTACGATAGAATTGACTCTTCTCCCCTTGACATTAAAATTCATAAAATATCCGACCTTGATATATCTAGCGAATTCAAAGACAGATTTTCTTCAAGAGGTATCAATGAACTTACACCGGTACAGTCCATCGCAATAGACAAGGGATTATTCAAAGGCAATAATTTTCTTGTTATGAGCGAAACTGCTTCAGGAAAAACATTGATAGGAGAATTATCATTTTTTTCAAGATATAAAAAAGGAGATAAATTACTTTACTTATCTCCTTTAGTTTCACTTTCTTTGCAGAAGTATGAGGACTTTAGAGAGAATTATCCAAATAACAGTGTTTCTTTAAGAGTCGGGTTATCTAGAATTGCCGAAAATCCAAAAGATATAAACAGGTCTTTAGATGCTGACATAATAATTGGAACATATGAAGGCATAGACCAGATTTTTAGGTCTGGAATTACTATTAATGGCATTTCTACTGTTGTAATAGATGAAATTCACATGCTTCAAGACAAAGAAAGAGGCCCTCTATTAGACAGCTTAATATCAAGACTATATATTTTGTGCCCAAAGGCTCAGTTTATTGGATTATCTGCAACTGTTGGGAATCCAAAGGAACTCTCAGATATACTCAAAATGGAACTTGTCAGTTATGACAAGAGGCCTGTTCCACTTGAAAGGCATGTTATTTTTTGCACTGGTCACGGTGGGAAACTTCATACTATCTCTAGATTAATAAGAAAGGAAAATTCAGAAATCTCTTCAAAAGGCCACAGAGGGCAAGTAATTGTTTTTTCTAATTCAAGAAAGAATTGTCACTCTCTTGCTGAACATTTTAAGACAAGGGGGATAAACGCAGCAGCTTACCATTCTGGCCTTCCTTTTAAGGAGAGAAGAGAAATAGAAAATAAATTTTGGAAAGGAAAGCTTGACACAGTCGTCACTACGGCAGCACTTGCTGCAGGTGTTGACTTCCCAGCATCAGCAGTAACTTTCGAAACGCTTTCCATGGGGATAGAACCACTCAAGATATTCGAATTCCAACAGATGATAGGTAGGGCAGGCAGACCTTCTTTTCACGACAAAGGAAAGGCCTACCTTTTGATAGATCCACAAGAAAAGTACGGTGATGTTTCTGAAGAGGAACATTGTTTCTATCTTTTAGATAACAAATCTGAGAAGGTAGATATACAATATGACACCGATACATCACTAGAAAGAACATTATCTATTATTTCCACATTTTCCAATTTATCTATTGGTGAAATAAAAAGAAATTTTGAAATGGGATTTGCACCCTCTTTTGACAATGCATTTATTGATACTTTACGAAAAGAAGGATTGATCGATATCAAGGCAGATAAAACAAATATTACTAAATTTGGTAGAATAGTCTCCTCAAATTTTCTTAAAATACCCCATGCACTTTTCATGAAGAAATTTAATAGAGAGGACGTTAGGGAAATTATTTTTCAAACTTTACCATTTCCCAATACTTACCTCACGAGTAAACTGCAAGCTATTCTAAAAATTGATTCGTCTTCTCTTTTCTCTGGAACAACTCTAGAAAAAATTTACTTCCAAAATAGAAAAGAAGCCCTATCTAGGCACGGTGAAGAAGTCTTGATTAACCTTCTAACTGAGTTTTTTGCCTGTGGTTGTAAAGATGCCCCATATTGTAATTGCCCAAAGATTGAGATTGGAAAAAGATTATTAGATTTAAGAAAAGCAAAATTATCTCCCCATAGGATTAGTGAAGAATTTAGAAAAGAATATGGATTGAAGATTTTTTCGGCAGATTTGATCAATTGGTTAGACTCTGCGATAAGAGCTCTTGAAACTGCAGAAAAAATATTTGCCCTTTATGGAAAGGAGAAACAGAGAAAAGCTACAATAAAAGAGATTGAGAATATAGTTGGGAGGTAATAAATCTAGTATTAGTTATTTTATTTATTTTAATACACTTCTTAGAACTATAATTTGACTTATTTAGCTTCAGAATATATTGAACCATATCACTATATTTAAAAATATAAAAGATACATGTAATATGCCGAACAGGTGGTATAAATGGAAAAAAATAAAAAAATAATAATCGGAGGGATCATCATTATTCTACTTGCCATAGCTGCATATTTCACCTTCTTTGGAGCACAAGAGAAAACTTACACCGAAGATACGCAAGGAGCTATTAATGTAAAAAAAGGAGATACATTCAAAATTACCCTCAAATCTAATCCAACTACGGGATATCAATGGAATGCAGATTTTGATGAAACTCTAATTCAATTAGTCGATACATCCTACAAAGCCGATGAACCGCAGCTTATGGGAAGTGGCGGAACAGAAATATTTGAATTCAAGGTAATTGGATCCAACACAAACACTAACATTAAGTTTTCTTATGCTAGGCCATGGGAAAGTGTTCCTCCAATAGATGAGAAGTCTTTTGAAATTAAAATAAAATAATATTTTAATATTTATTTTTAAAGTCTCAATAACTTATTATTTTATTTTTTTAAGAACTTGTTTCTCAAGGCACGTCAGACAAATAATTAGTTATTTTACCCCCAAATACTTTTAAAATTATTATTGCAGCAACTATATTTACAATTATCGATATAGTAATGGCTGGAAACATATCGATCCAGATTATTGGAATTTCACTAATATTATTATCTCTAAAAATTGAAACAGAAATAGCTACAAGAGTTGATGTAAATATATATCTTGAGAATTGTCCAACTATTATCGCCCTCTCTTTTCCAATTTTTTTTAGAAGATAATAAGTGACTAATGCCATCAAGACATCTCCCACTCCGGCCGCCATCTCAACATAAATCCTGCCTGTGTAAATTGATGAACTAATACCTTTAACAAGGGCCGTAATCGCACCACCCATGGGGGAGAATAGTGAAATGATAGATACGGGCGTAGTTCCAAGATTTGGATTTCCCCATTGCAAGGGAATATTAAAATAAGTCAAAATTCCGGCACTAATACAACTAATAATTATAATTCTTTTATTCATAAGTTTGATTTTAAACAAATGTTTAAATGGATTTCTTATCCTTTTCATTATATTCTTGAACTATAGAACACTATTCAAAAAATTCTCAAAAAATTAGAAAACCTTATAAATATCCTGTCTGTTTTTACTATGAGGGATTCAATGAGGGAGAATTTATTCAAACCTACTTATGTTCTTTTTGAGAATGCTCTCTCTTCCGTTTATTGCTATTATTATTATGGCTATTGAATTCCCTCGTGAAATTTTATCCCCAACTTGGGGAAATTTAACGGGGTGTTTTTTTGGAGTTCAAATCCAGAGAGGAGATAATAGAATATCAGAATAAAAAACTAAGATGTTGCGTAGATTACGCCTCTAAAAACTCTCGATTTTTTAAGGATACATTGAAAAAATGCAACTTGAAAGCAGATGATATAAAAAATATCGATGATCTTCAGAAACTTCCATTTACAACAAAAAACGATCTTAGGGACAATTACCCGTTTGGTCTCATGGCAGTTCCAATGGAAGATATAGTAAGATTTCATGCATCTTCTGGAACTACCGGGAAATCTACAGTTGTTTACTACACAAAAAACGATCTTGATACGTGGTCTAATCTAATGGCGAGAGTTTTGGCAACGACTGGTCTAACAAAAAAAGATTCAATGCAGATTATCTACAACTATGGCTTCTTTACAGGAGGATTTGGTTTTCACTATGGTGCTGAAAGGCTTGGCATTTCTGTAATCCCAACAGGGTCCGGCAATACCAAGAAACAGATAGAAATAATGCGTGATTTTGGTACAACATCCTTTACAAGCACACCTTCATATGCAATATATCTTGGGGAATCAGTTGAAGAAATGGGAATTGATCCTAAAAAGGACCTTAAATTAAAGATTGGAGTCTTTGGAGCAGAACCTTGGGGCGAGGGCATGAGACAGAGAATTGAAGAACTGTTTAATATCAATGCTTACGACAACTATGGAATTTCTGAGCTCTGCGGGCCTGGCGTAGCTGTTGAATGTAAAGAAAAAGATGGACTTCATGTATGGGAAGATCATTTCATAATGGAAGTAATCGACCCAAAAACTGGAGAAGTTCTAGGAGAAGGTGAAAAGGGAGAACTAGTATTCACCCCCTTATGGAAGGAAGCAATGCCACTCTTTAGATACCGTACTAAGGATATTTCTGTAATATACGAAGACAAGTGTAATTGTGGACTTCCTTTTAGAAAAATTGAAAGGCTTCACGGAAGAAGTGATGACATGCTCATCATAAGAGGCGTCAATGTTTTCCCAAGTCAAATTGAGGAGGTTATTTTGAAAAATTCGGTCTTTAAAGGCCATTACGCCATAATTGTTGAAAGAAAGGGGCCTCTTGATTATTTGACAATTGAGATAGAGGTAACAAAGGATCTTTTCACAGGAAATTTGAAAGATCTGATTCAACTTAAAGACAAAGTCGAAGAGGATCTAAAGAGCGTTCTTTTAGTAAAAGCAAACGTTAAGCTTGTTGAAGAAGGGACTATACCAAGGTCCCAAGGTAAAGCTCAACGAGTCATCGATAAAAGAAATTTAGAAGGATAGGAGGAATTAAATGATATTTGGTCTACCAGAAACAACATTTTATGTTGTTCTAATAGTTCCAGTAGTAATAGCCCTTTTACTTTTGTTTTGGGGATTTAAATACAAACCAGAGGAGGGAAAATAATGGCATCAATATTGACGACATCTCTAGTTGTACTCTACTTTTTGGTAATACTCGCCATAGGTGCATGGGCATCTAAAAAAGTTAAGAATAGTGAAGATTACATAGTTGCAGGAAGAAGTCTTGGATTTTGGTTCTTTGTTATACTTATAATCTCCTCTGCAACAAGTGGTATGAGTATATTGGGTGTAGCAGGACTCGGATATACTGCAGGCTGGCCCAGTATTTGGGAGCAGATATTTGTTCCCTTGACAACAGCAATATGCATACTGTTCTACGGTACAAAACTGCACAAAATTTCAGAAAAAATGGGATATATGACAGTTCAAGACTACTTTGCCAACAGATTTTACAGCCCAAGGCTTATGAGGGCACTTTCAGGACTTGCCGTAGTTGTTACAAGCGGCATTTATCTTGTTGGTCAATACACAGCGATAAGTATAGTGCTTGTATGGCTGTTTGGTATAACTCATACTGAAGCCCTTCTAATAGCAGGTATAATAGTTCTATTGTACGTGGTATTAGGTGGATTATATGCAGTTGCATGGGTAAATCTAATACAGGGGGTATTCATCATAGCAGGAGTATTAATAGTATCTCCATTTGTGATAAATGCAGCTGGCGGATTTACACATATTAACACAGTATTAGCTTCAATAGATCCAAACATGGTAAATCTTGCTTACCCACAAGCACATCCACCATATGCAGGATACGCATTCATGACTCCATTATATTTGGTGTCTTTCTTCTTCCTGCTTGCGATAGGTCTTGGATCAGCGCCACATATTATTAACAACGTTCTTGCAGTTAAAAAGGACAAATACTTTAAATTTGCACCATTTGCAGCATTTGGAATATACGTCGTAATTATGTACTTAATAAAGATTGTTGGATTTGGTGCTAGGGTAATGGTGGTTGACGGAGTAATGACGGTTCCGTATGCTGACTACTCGTTTGTTGCTGCAGTTAATCATTCTTTGCCGACATTTATATGGCCACTATTTGCAGTAATAGTTCTATCGGCGGTAATGTCCACCACAGACAGACTAATGCTTACAATAGGAAGTTCAGTAAGCTGGGATATCTACAAGAACTTGATAAATCCAAAGGCAAAGGATAAAACGATTATGAATCTGAGCAGGGCAGTGGTAGTAATTGCAGCCGTCTTTACACTTTACATGGCCATAACACCACCTCAACTTCTAGCGCTATTAATCTGGATGGGAATAGGTATAATGCTTTCCACATTTGTAATGCCTTTACTTGCAGGACTATACTGGAAGAGAGCCACAAGAGAGGGTGCAATTGCTTCAATGGCAGTTGGATTTTCAACATCTATAGCCTTTGGATTTGTCCACCAGTTTATAATGAAGTTACCAATGCACTTTAGTATGTACAGCTTCGTTTTAGCTGTAATAACAATGGTCGTTGTAAGCCTTGTTACTAAGAACCCACCCGAAAAAGTTTTGAAAGAAACTTTAACTGGACCATTCATCCAGACAAAGAAAAGGTGAAACGCTTGGAGATACTATCAGTATTCATTGAAAACAAACCAAAAAGACTTTCGAAGATAATCGATGAACTATCTAAAGAAGGGCTCCCCATATCAGGGCTTGCAATTGCGGACGCAGGTGACTTTGGCATAGTAAGACTCATAATAGACGATGTAAAGAAAGGTGCTTCAATACTATCAAAGCATGAAATGATTGCAAATATACAAGAAGTAGTCGGTGTTAACGTAAATAATACAACAATCTCTGAAATTGCAAAAATTCTTGGAGTAAATAATGTCAACATTGAAGACGCACTCGGCTTTGGATTTATTAACAATGAAAAGATACTGGTACTAAAAGTGGACAACATTGAACTTGCAAATAAGGTTCTTTCTAAAGAAGGATTTAAAATATATTAATTTATTTTTTTTCCAAAAGCAATAGTTCAAGATAGGACCTTCTTTCACTTTCTAGAAAAAGGACCTCAAACAGATTTTCTATTCTTTTAATGTCTTGAAGATTCTCTGATTTTAGTTCTATTTCAATATACTCGCCAAGATCTTCAACATCGTCTATTGACACAGTATAATCTTTATACAGATACACTTTTCTTTTTTTTCTTAAATTTAATATCTTTTTATATCCTAGTTTTTGAAGGATTTCCTCTATTTCTCCAGAAACAAATGCCTCAAATTCTTCCCTTGATTTGGATATCTTATCTAGTTTTGGCCCTTTATATGTTAAAATAGCATTTTCGCCTGAATACCTTATTCGTAACGCCTCATCTGTTTCTTTGAAATCTCTTATGGGCGAAGAAAAATATATATCTTCTTCGACTTTTTCTTCAATAAACTCTGCTTTTCTTAATATTTGATCAATTCTTCCTCTTGTATACTTGTCTATCTTTGCTTTCATCTCGAGTTCAAGCATAAGTTATTTTAATGTGATTGTATTTTATATGTTTGTTGATTTGATGAAATTAAGCGACATAGCGAGGGAGTACGGTTATAGCTTTGACAATCTCAAGCGATATAATGAAATGTTTGGTGAGAAACTGCGCGAATTCATAGCAGCCAATGAAACAGAGAACAAAGATTCAATTAGAGTAAATACTCTAAAAATATCAAGAGATGACCTGTACCAAAGACTAACAGAAAATGGATTTGTATTAAAAAATATTAATGATTTTGGTTTTATTATAGAAGAATCAAAGTTCTCAATTTCTTCTACACAAGAAAATCTCCTAGGATATTTTTACATTCAAGGTGTTGCAGAAATGATTGTTTCTCCTATCCTTTCACCAGATAAAAATGATTTTGTAATAGATATGTGCGCCGCCCCCGGAGGGAAGACAACACATTTTTCTGCAATGATGCAGAATCAAGGTTTGATTTATGCTTTTGATATAAACAAGAGAAGACTTTCTGCTCTCAAGAACAATATTTCTAGATTAGGGTGCTTGAATATTGCCGTCTTTAATTTGAACGGAGAAGAGATAACAAAAATAAAGAATAGTCCAGATAAAATTCTCCTAGACGCACCCTGCACGGGCAGTGGTATAATGAGGAAGGATAGTTTGAGAAAATCTTTGAAGAGTACTCATGATATAATTTTCTTAAGTGAAATTCAGAAAAAACTTCTAAAAGCAGCTATCCAATGTTTAAAAAGTGGTGGAACTCTTCTTTATACAACATGCAGCCTAGAGCCAGAAGAAAACGAATTTGTTGTGCAATGGGCTTTAGATAATTTTGACATAAAACTATTGGAGATTGATGCTGATATTAATGGTATTCCACTTGAAAAAGGATTTAGCGAGGTATTCGGAAGAAAACTATCTGATGAAATTCTATTATGCAGAAGATCACTCCCTCATGTCCATAATACCAATGGATTGTTCATGGCAAAAATATCTAAACCTTAAAAAAAGTGTAGAACAGAACCTAAAATTCCCCCAGCAATGGTGGCCGTAATATTGGTATGATTGTTTCCAAAAAAGCCATACCATGTCTCAAGTGTTGCACCTACTATACTATCAATGTTTGCCCCTATGAATCCTGCGACACCTGTGATTAATATAATGCGTGCATCCCCAAGCCCTGCAAAATATGCCATCACGCCTATTAGAAAAGCAACAATAAGTTCGGCTATTTCTCCTAAAAGAGTTACCCCTCCATCAGAACCAGTTTCTACAACTTTTAGATTAGTTATCAATCGTGGTTTGTAATTAGATAATCTTCCTATTTCCCCCCCAGCAGTATCTGCCGCTGCAGTTGCCAGGGCTCCAAGAAAACCAAGTAAGAATATATTACTTTCTAAATTAAAATAGACGGGACCAACATAGTACAAAACTGCAAAAAAAGAGGCCACAATACCATTTCCTAATACATTAATGTAGCTTCTTGCACCTTTGTTTTTCTCGGCAACACCCTTCCTACTTTTTTCTTCATATTTGAATTTTGTAGCCATGGACGCAGTTATAAAAAAGAATGCTAAAATGAAAAAAAATCTAAATCCGCCAAAAATAATAATTGGAATTCCAACAAAAACACCGGCAATAAAACCAGAAAGATCAACCGCCCTAAATTTAAAAGAAAGACCCCCAAAAATAAGGCAAAAACACGTTGCATAAATCATATATTCCAATGTAATCATCTAGCCACCGGTGAAATTGTTTACTTTTAAGAAACTTATAAAACTATCTTTGAGCAATAAACCGTAAATTTTTTAAGTATAAGGCTAATGGATTGATAAAAGCTCCGGTGGTGTAGACCGGCCAATCATTCGAGCTTCTCGAGCTTGAGACCTGGGTTCAAATCCCAGCCGGAGCACTGTTTTTACAAAATAATGTCCTAATCGACTTTTTATGGAATTGTTAACATTTGATAAAATTAACAATAAAATAAAAATATAATTAAAGTTTTATTTAATGGGATTATAGTATTACATAATTATGCAAAATTTTAAATATATTCAAAATCATAAAATAAAATCAGAGAAGTGATTGATGGATTTTAATCCTTTTTCTCTCAATTTAGGGTTAAAATCCTATCTAGATTATAACTCATTATCGTCGTATCAAAATAACTGGAGAAAGAATAAGAGGCAATAGTATGGCAGAATTAGAACGTTCTTTATCTCTTTGGCAACTGACACTTATGAGCGTTGGAATAATATTGGGCGCAGGCATCTATGTTATAATTGGTGAAGCAGTTGGATTAAGTGGAAATTTTATATGGCTTTCTTTTATTATTTCCGCTTCTGTTGCAATGCTAACTGCTTTTAGCTATGCAGAACTTTCCTCTAGATTTCCTAAAGCAGGTGCTGAATATGTTTATGTTGAAAACTCTTTTGGAGATATAATGGCATGGATTGTCGCATGGCTTCTTCTTGCCGGGAGCATTGTTGGAGGTGCGACAGTAGCAATGGGATTCGCACAGTATTTTTCTGCGCTATTTAATACTCCCGTATTTCATGTAGCACTTGTTTTACTATTTATAATAGGATTAATCCTTGTTATTGGAGTACGACAAACATCAAAAATCACTATTTTGTTTACTGCAATTGAAATAATTGGGTTATTAATAGTTATACTGATTGGAATACCTTATATTGGATCTATTAACTATTTTGAGGCCGCACACGGTTTTAAGGGAATTATTGAGGCTGGGGCTTTAATTTTCTTCGGATATATTGGTTTTGAAGGAATAACTCGTTTAGCAGAGGAAACAAAAAATCCGGAGAAAAATATCCCAAAAGCGATTATGTATTCCATGATTATTACTACAATTATCTACATACTTGTTGGCATATCTGCTGTTAGCGTTGTTTCATGGGATGAACTATCAATGGCTCAAGCACCTTTAGCATTGGTTGCCGAAAAAGTTTTTGGAGAACAAAGCTTTATTATACTTTCATTCATAGCATTATTTTCCACGTTCAATACAGCCCTCATGATGCTACTAACTGGTTCAAGACTGGTATATGGAGTTGCGCAACAACAAGCTATCCCAAAAGTATTTGCCTTAGTGGGAAATAGATTTCGCACCCCTTGGATTGCTATTACTTTCATTGTTTTTGTAGCAATGCTTTTTCTGTTTGTTGGAGACCTAAAAACAATTGCTAATTTAACAAATTTCACAATTTTTGCTGTTTTCATTGTAATAAATGCTTCTGTGATTTATTTTAGGTATAAAAAACCAACAAATTCAGGATTCAAAGCCCCATTTAGCGTTGGAAAATTCCCAGTTATTCCGTTTCTTGGGATAATTACCTCATTATTTATGATTGCAAATCTTACCTATGGGGTAATAATTCTTGGATTATTTCTTATTATAATCGGGTTTCTAGTTGATTTGATTTTAAACTTGAAATATAAATAAAATACTGTATTTTTCTTAATTATTTTTGCGAAAACCTCATTATAATACTAAAGCTTTAAAAAATATTTTAGTATTCAACAACTTATACCACATTATTTTGCTAGTCTTGAGGTTAAATGATGCAATATACAATGTATCAGATACCGTTATTGTTAAGTTCAATAATATCAGCATTATTAATTGTCTTAATCTTGAAAAGAGAAAGAACCATTGGGAGTAAATATTTAGTTTTATTTCTTAGTTCAGTTTTCATTTGGTCATTTGCAGATTTTTTTAATCTATTGAGCACTAATTTAGCTGATAAACTTTTTTGGGGGAACATATCCTATTTTGGAGTTGTAACTTCTGGTGTTTTCATACTACTATTTGTATTAGAATATATTGGTAGAGGAGAATACATTAATCGCTTTACTTATTTATTATTTCTTATTCCTATTATTACAATAGCATTAATCTGGACTAATGATTATCATCACCTCATAAGACAATCAATTTATCTTGAAACTATCTCTGGAGTATTGGCATTTGGAAAAAAATATGGGATATGGTTTTGGGTACAATTTCTTTATAATCATTGTTTGGTATTAGTGAGCACTATACTAATTTTTTATGCTCTTGACATCACCCATAATATTTACAGAAAACAGGGATTAATATTTTTTATGGGCATTTTCTTACCATGGGTTTCTAACTTTGTGTATGTTTTTCGAATAATAACATTTCCTATTGATATGACTTCTGTTTCATTCCTCTTTACCGGATTAGTCTTATTCTGGGGGATTATAAGAGAACAACTCTTAGACATAGTTCCTACCGCATATATGGCAGTTTTTAATGAAATTCCTGATAGTGTTATAGTTCTTGGAGGGATTAATCAAATTGTCGATCTTAATACTTCTGCTGAATCTATTTTCAATGTAAAAATATCAAATGTCAGAGGTAAGAACTTTTCAGAACTAGTTATTAAATGGAAAGAAATGAATGATGTTTTCAAAAATCATATTTCTGATGATTACTACCATGCCATCATACCCTATAACGATAAGTATTATGGCGTTGTCTTTAAGAAAATATATGACAAAAAAGGGCTTTTTGTGGGCCAGCTAGTAGTTCTCCATGACATAACAAAACGTAAAAAAATGGAAATAAAACTTAAGGAGTCAAATAAGCAAATTGAAGATCTAAACGAAACTTTACAAGTAATAAACAAAATCCTCAGACACGATCTTCTAAATAAATTGGCTGTGATGAAAACTTCTCTTTGGCTTTATGAAGAAAAAAAAGATAAATCGTTACTTGATAAATTAAGCCGTTCAGTTGATAGTGGTATAGATTTAATAAATAGGATAAGAGAACTCGAGTCTTTTGTAATAGATCAAGGAGAATTATCTCCAGTAAATATTAGAAAAATAGTTAATGAAGTGTCAAAGAATATTCAAGTTCCAATAAAAATTAATGGGAATGGAAATGCATTAGCAGACCAAGCACTATTTTCTGTGTTTGAAAATATTATGAGAAATGCTGTAATTCACGGGAGAACAGATAGAATAGATATAGATATTTCTTCGAATAATAATGAATGTGAAATAAGAATCGCTGATTATGGAAAAGGGGTACCTGATGACATAAAAGGTAATATTTTTGAAGAAGGTTTAAGTTTTGGGGATAGCAGAGGCACTGGACTTGGGCTCTATATAGTGAAAAAAACAGTTGAACGTTATGGCGGTTCAATTACAGTTGAAGATAATAAACCAAAAGGAACTATTTTCATCATAAAATTAAATTGTGTAGAAAATTAATTTTTCAAAACCTATAACATTTATAAAGTTGTAGACAGAGTATATATTATGGATAATTTCGATCAGATTCCTAAAAGGCGTCCAAAAAGTACTGGATTGGGCAGATTTCTCCCGTTTCTAGTAATTGGATACATTCTTTTTACTTCATTTGTTGGTTCAATCAGGTTGCCTTCAACAACTTCTTCAGATCCTATCTACTCACTTTTTTTAAATTCAAGTATTTTTATCGGCGGAATTATAGTTGCTATTATTTTAGTATTTTCATACATGATGTATTCTAAAAACTAAGAAATATATTTAAAGTTACTTTTCCTAATAAGTATTAATGTTTAAACGCATCTTTTTAATTGTCGATGCGGGCCTAGAAGTAAGAATAGTTTCAATGTATGCAGCTTTAATTTCTAAATCTTCCAAAGCATCTTTCTTCTTAGTTCCTTATACAAATAATAAAGAAGTTTTAGAAAATATCGACTTTATTAAAAAAATAGTAAAGGAAGAAGGGATAGAAACGGAAATATTAGAGATTAAGGACGACATACTATACGGTTTAAACAAAATTATTAGAGACAAAGATCTCGATTTAATCATTATTCCATTAAAAAGGCAGGAAAACGGTTTATTCTTTATCGGTAGCTTCGCCCAGAGATTAATGAAATATGCTTTATCTTCAGTCATGGGAATTAAGATAGTAAAGGTCAGGCCCTTAAAACAACATAAAAAATTATTAGTTCCGCTTTCTGATAAAGATTATAATGTCAAAGAAAGATTATTTTTAATTGAAACATTTTCAAAATCGTTAAATCTAAGTGTATCCGTATTACGTTGTATTAAAAACCCTAAAGGAAGATTTGGAAAAGAAGAAATGCAAAAAGCTTTCGTAGAAACAAGAAATTATTATTCCTCATTTATTACTCAACTTAAAGAAAAGGGGATTGATACAGATCTTAGGATTAGAGAATGTGAGCATGCGACAGATGGCATTCTGGAAGAAATAATGGCTTCAAACTACGATCTCCTTTTTGTAAAAGCAAAAACTCAGAATACTCTCAAAGAGTTTCTTATGGGAAATGAAGTTGAAGATATACTCAGAAGGACTCCATCTAACTTATTATTTTGGAGGTCAAGGGAGTAGAGCATTGATGAACTCAATTAAAGATATACATGAGCTTTCAGTAGAAGAAGCAATCCATAATCTCCAATCCTCTAAAGAAGGTCTTTCAAAGGAAGAAATTGAAAGAAGATTTTCATCATTTGGCCCAAATGAAATTCAGGAAAAAAGAATCACCCCTCTGTACGTTAAACTTCTAAAACAATTTTTTAATTTCTTTGCTATTTTGCTATGGATTGCAAGTGGCCTTTCGTTTTTAGGAGAGTATTTGGCCCCTGGAGAAGGCAATATTAATCTTGGAATTGCATTAGTTGCCGTAATTTTTATCAACGCCTTTTTTACTTTTTACCAGGAGTACAAGGCAGAAAGAGCTGCCGAAGCACTAAAAATGCTATTGGCACCTTTAGCAGTGGTATTAAGGGAAGATAAAGAACAGGAAATCCCTTCAAATCAAGTTGTAGTTGGAGACATAATTATCTTGTCGGAGGGGGATAAAGTACCGGCAGATGCAAGATTAATTGAGCAGTATGAATTGAAGGTCAATAATTCACCTTTAACTGGCGAATCTATACCTCTAAAAAGGGATACTGATCCATTTAAAGGGAATATTCTTGAATCACACAATATTGTTTTTTCTGGAACTGCTATTGTTTCTGGATCTGGAAAAGCCATAGTTTTTGCTGTAGGAATGGGAACAGAATTTGGAAAGATAGCTGGGCTTACCCAGGAAATAAAAGAGGATCCAACTCCTCTACAAAAAGAAATATCCTATTTTATAAAGTATATATCAATTATTGCAATTTTCCTTGGAATAACATTCTTTTTAATAGGGTGGTCTTTAGGGAATACATTCACTGCAAATTTTATTTTTGGGATAGGAATCATTGTTGCTAACGTTCCAGAAGGTCTACTCCCTGCAGTTACCTTGACTCTATCGATAGCCGCTCAGAAAATGGCAAAGAAAAATGCTTTGATAAAGAATCTAAATTCTGTTGAAACTCTGGGGTCTACTACGGTGATTTGTACTGATAAAACTGGAACCCTTACACAAAATGAAATGACTGTTAAAAAAATATTTGTTAACGATAAAGAGCTTGAGGTTTCTGGCGTTGGATACGCACCTGAAGGAAAATTTCAGATCGATGGGAATGATATAGGAGAAAAAGATATTGAGCCAATAATTCCATTTCTAAGAACTTCATTCTTCTGCAATGATTCAAAATTAACTTTGGAAGATGGCAAGTACTCAATAATTGGGGATCCGACAGAAGGAGCACTTTTAGTTTTAGCTAAAAAAATCATAGATACTGATAAAACATGTAACTTAGAAGAAAGAATTTTTGAGATTCCATTTTCGTCAGACAGAAAAATGATGAGTACGATATACAAAGGAGATGTAGTTACTGCTTATGTTAAAGGTTCTCCCGAGTCTATCATTCCATTATCTAATAAGATATTATTAAATGGGAAAGAAATCGAATTATCTTCTAAAGATAAAGAGATCCTTCATGAAAAAGCTGAAAGTTTTGAGAAGAGAGCTTTGAGAACTTTAGCCCTTGCATATAGACCTATAACTAAAAAAGAAAAATATGTGGCCGAAGAAGTAGAGAAAGATTTAGTATTTTTAGGATTGGTTGGGATGATAGATCCTCCAAGGCTTGGTGTTAAGGACGCAGTTAAAAAATGTAAGGATGCAGGAATTAAAATAATAATGATTACAGGGGACAACAAACTTACAGCTGAAGCTATCGGGCGAGAGGTAGGTATAATTGAAAGTGACACCCCTTCTGTAATAGAAGGGAGTGATGTCACAAAAATGAAAATAGAAGAATTGAAAAATTTATTGAGTAATCCAGAAATTATTTTTGCAAGAGCTTCCCCAAAGAATAAACTTGAGATAGTCATGGCGCTAAAACAGATGGGGGAAGTTGTGGCAGTCACAGGCGATGGAGTAAACGACGCACCTGCCTTAAAAGAGGCAGATATAGGTATATCAATGGGGAGTGGCACTGATGTGGCAAAAGAAGCTGCAGACGTAATACTAATAGATGATAATTTTAAGAGCATAGTGGAAGCAGTTCTTGAAGGAAGGGCCGTCTATGATAACATCCGAAAGTTTATTTCTTACATCTTAGTTAGTAATGTGCCTGAGATAGTCCCATTCATAGTATATGTACTGTTTAGAGTGCCCCTTCCATTGACTGTTGTTCAAATATTGGCTATAGATTTAGGCACTGATATGCTTCCAGCAATTGCTCTTGGAACAGAGCCTGCTGAAATAGATGTAATGGAAAGGCCGCCACGTTCTAGAAAAGACCGACTTCTAACTGTGCCCCTAATACTAAAATCATATGGGCTTATAGGGCCAATCGAAGCTGCTGCAGGATTGTATGGATTTTGGTGGGTGTTAAAACAAGGGGGTTGGATATGGGGAACACAGTTAGCATTCACAGACCCACTTTATCTTAAAGCCACAACAATGTGCCTCATTGCCATAATCGTCTGTCAAATAGTAAATGTTATGGGTTGCAGAAGCCTAAGAAATTCTGTATTTAAGATAGGCTTATTCAAAAACAAATACGTATTTTTGGGCATAATGAGTGAGATAATTTTAATTCTTGCTTTTACAAATCTCCCTATCTTAAAGACTTTTCTTGGAACTGCATCGATAGAACCAGAATTAATTCTCTTGATTATACCGTTTGCATTATTGATATTCGTCGTAGACGAATTAAGAAAATACTTGATGCCGAAATTAAATATTAATGATCTATAGGTATTTTGTAAAACTTGCCAATATTTTTCAATTAATAATTTAAACTGTTTCAGCCTAGACTTTCAAAAGGGACTATATGAATCAAACTTTGAAATCATACATTGATCTTACAAGGGCCCATTTCATGTTTGCTTGGCCTTTGATATTCTGCTCTGGCTTATTTTTGGGATTCCAAAACTACGGCGGATTTTCTTGGATGCTAGTCATTAAAGCTATTTTGATAGGGCTTTTTGGATTTGAAGGTGGAATGATATTAAATGATTATGTTGATAGAGATATTGACAAAAACGATGTGGAATATGACAAGTTAACTTACTATTGGCGACCCTATAAATCTCGGCCTCTCCCTTTTGGAGATATAACATCAAAGAACGCATTTAGATTGTTTCTCTTATTTTTCATTATAACTGTCTCTTTGATTCTGACACTTCCTTATCCAAATTCCCTTTATGTCTTGTTAATTTACCTCTACTGTTACTTTATGGAGTATTTTTATCAGGTAAAAAAAAGAAATCAAAAATTCCCTTTTGCGCAAGTTCTAGGAAGAACTGACTTCGCAATATTTCCTATTGCCGGTTATCTTTGTGTCGGCACTCCTGACAAAACTGCATTATTGTTTTTCCTTTTCTTTTACCCACTTGCCCTATCTCATCTTGGATTAAATGATTTGATTGATGTAAAAAACGACATAGTCAGAAAAATGAATACCATAACAGTTCTTTATGGCATTAAAGGAACTGTGAAGTGGATCATAGCATTTAACTTGATTCATTTTATTACGGCTGTTTTGTTTCTTTCAACTCTTTCTAAGGCCACTTTTTATGGATTCTTAATTCCTTTTATTTTGTTGTTCATTGCAACTTATCTTTTAATAAAAGATCAGAGCCAAAAGACTGGACTTAAAGTACTTCCATTCTATCACCTTTCTATGGCTTTATATTCAATCTCTATGATAATTGGAAGTATACTATAATAAATGATAAAGATGAATTAACTTGGTCTTAACAGATTGGATGATAAATAAGGACAAAATAACTTCTTGGATTAAAGTAATGAGATTAGAATTCTATTCTATGCCTTTTGTGGTCTATTCTTTAGGAGCTTTAATCTCCTATAAATTCAATGATTTCTTTTACCTGAAGAATTATCTTGTGGGCTACTTTATTATATTCTTAATTGAACTAGCTACAGTTCTAACAAACGAATACTATGATTTTGAAGCCGATAAATTGAATAAAAATGTGGGAAGATTCACCGGTGGCTCGAGGATGCTAGTTGAGAATAAAATTTCTGTCAGAGAGATAAAGATATTTTTCATATTTGTTGTTATGTTATTTTTAGTTTTTTCCTTGTATTTATCTAAAATTACCTTTTTTTCAAATCAAGTAATATTAATATTGCTCGTAGGTTTGATATTTGGAATCTCTTATACTGCCCCGCCCTTAAAATTCTCTTATAGGGGGCTAGGTGAAATTGACGTTGCGTTAATTCATGGTTTTTATGTTATTATTTGTGGATATGTTTTTCAGAAAGGCTTACTAGATATGCCAATTATTTGGATCATATCAATTCCACTCTTCTTTTCTTCTTTGGCAGGGGTATCTCTTGGAGGAATACCCGATTTAGAATCTGATAGATCAGTTTCTAAGAAAAGCATCGCAGTTAAAATTGGCACTGATAATACTATGCTTTTATCTCTGGTCTGTTCTTTGATTGTAGGAATATTCGGAATTTATTTGTATTATTTTTTCATCTTATTGAAATTTAATTATCTATATTTGTTGCTTCCAATCTATTCCTTATTTTTGTCTTGGATTTTATTATCTAAAATAAAATCTGAAAAACAAGATACTGAGATTAGTAAGCTAATTCTTGGTACAATGATTTTAATCGCACTATCCAGTTTTATTCCTGTCATTATTTTTGCTAGATAGACTGATATTTTTTTGCGATAATCGTAATCTATATCAATATATTTATATCTAGTCTATTCTGGTTTTTTTAGTAGTCTTTAACCACATTAAAAAAATAGTTGGTGACTAAATGAATCAGAATAATTTAAGATTCACAGCCATTTTGTCATTATCTGATGATTACATGATAATTTTAGATAGCTATTTAAAGAAAAAATAGACATAGTATATGGATAATTAAAGTAAATTCAATTTTTATAAAAAAAGGGAAGATAAATGAAGAATAGATATCATCGTATAACTGTTTCAATTATTGTTTGTCTATTCTTATTTTTATTTATATCTCCTCTCTTTTACGCAGAAAATTCAAAATTAGTTGTTAAAGTTGGGCTGTATGAAGACGAACCTTTGATATTCCAGGATAATAATGGAAATGTTAAGGGACTATACGCAGATGTTTTAGAGTACATAGCTGTTCAAGAGGATTGGGAGATTCAATACGTTTACGGAACTCTGAATGAGGGACTAACCCGAATCAAAAATAATGAAATAGACGTTCTAACCGCTGTTGCATACTCTCCAGAACGGGCGGTATATACAGAATTTTCTAACGAAACTATATTCCCTAACTGGGCTCAAGTGTATTCTGTACCTAGCTTAGAAATAGAATCTTTCCTTGATTTGGAATATAAAAGGATCGCAGTCGTAAAGGATGATATATACTATGTCGGGCCAAATGGGATAAAAAATCTGAAGGATAATTTTGATTTAAACTGTACTTTTGTAGAGGTAAATGATTACAACGAGGTCATTAAGTTAATTGAAGAAGAGAGCGTTGATGCAGGTATTTTAACAAGACTTTATGAATCTGAATTACAGAATAACGTAAAAATTGCCAAATCACCCTTAATATATTCTCCAATTAAACTACTTTTTGGTTTTCCTAAAGGAAGCCCCCAAAACCAATATTTGATTGAAAAAATAGATTATCATTTAAAGATAATAAAAGATGATCACGATTCTGTGTACTATTCAAGTATAAATGAGCACATGCCAATCTATTCTGCAAAAGAAGTACAGATATTCCCAAAATGGGCAAAGACTGTTGTGGGGGCTATACTTTTGGCACTATTATTATTTGTTAGTGTGAGTATGTTACTAACTAGAGAGGTGAAGAAACGAACAAATCACCTAAACGAAGCAATAGGTGATCTTCAAAATGAAATTGCCCATAGAATTGATGCGGAAGAATCTCTTAAAAAAAGTCAAGATAAATATCGAGAACTCACTGAAAAGTTATTGATTGAAAGTAAATCAAAATTTGAATCGATATACAATAATGCTGCAACAGGAATTGATTTACTGGATAAAGATCTCAAAATAGTGGACTTAAATGATAGATCAGCGGAAATGTTTGGTTATGATAAAAATGAATTAATAGGTAAAAGTATCTTAGATGTAACATTCCCTGGAGATATTGAATTAACTCTGAAGAATCTAAAGAGGGTGATTAATGAAGACATAGATATATATTCTTTAGAGAAAAGATACAAGAAAAAAGATGGAACTATCTTTTGGGGGGAAGTATCTGTATCCGCCATAAAAGATGAAAATAAGAAAGTCCAAGCAATTGTCGGAGTGATTGTTGACATTACTTCTCGTAAAATGGCAGAAGAACAATTAGAAGAAAGCGAAGAAAAATACAGAGAACTCGTTGAGAATGCAAATAGTATAATCGCAAAATTTGGCAAGGACGGAAGAATTATTTCAATGAATGATTTTGGACTGAAATTCTTTGGTTACAAAGAACAGGAATTAAAAGGGAAAAATTGGATTGATACAATATTGCCCAAAATAGAATCGAATGGCAAGAGTCTTGAAAATTTAGCCGCCGAAATAATAAATGATCCGGATAAATATTCTATTAGTATAAATGAAAACATAAAGAAAAATGGAGAACGGGTCTGGATATACTGGAATAACAAACCAATATATGATAAAGGAATTCTAGTTGGCATTCTTTCTGTGGGAACAGATATAACCGAAAGAAAGAAAGCTGAAGAAAATCTATATGAGGCAAACAAACAACTTGAAGAAGCCGATAGGCTGAAATCAATTTTTCTTTCGAGTATGAGCCATGAACTAAGAACCCCCTTAAACTCTATAATAGGTTTTACAGGTATCTTACTACAAGGTCTCGCTGGAGATCTAAATGATGAACAAAAGAAACAATTAGGAATCATTAAAAATAGTTCACAACATCTTTTAAGTTTAATAAACGATATATTGGACATTTCAAAAATTGAAGCTGGAAAAATTGAACTTGACTGTGAATACTTTGACTTGAATGAAGTGATGGATGAATTACTTCTAACATTTGACACAATGGCAAAGGATAAAAACCTAAAAATTGAAAAAACTATGCCGGAAAAAATTACTCTTTATAACGATAAGCGAAGATTTAAACAAATAATTATCAATCTTGTAAGCAATGCAATAAAATACACAAATGAGGGTAGTGTAAATATTACGATTAAAATCTTGGATATAAAAGAGCTTGAAATTAAAATTATTGATACAGGAGTTGGAATTAAAAAAGCGGACCTTAATAGAATATTTGAACCATTTCAGCAATTAGATGAAAAACTGACTAAAAAAGTCGAAGGCACAGGATTGGGATTGCATCTTGTAAAAAAATTGTTAACACTTATGAAAGGCACTATATCTTTAGAAAGTGAATATGGAAAAGGTAGCGTATTCACAATTAATCTGCCATTAAAAGTTAGAGAGGAATAATCATGGGGAAAATACTGATAATTGAAGACAATGAAAATAATCTTTATCTTACAAAATATATCTTAGAAAAAAATGGGCACTCTACTATTTTTGCTACTACAGGAAATGAAGGTGTAAAAAAAGCAATTGAAGAAAAGCCTGATCTTATTATCATGGATATACAGTTACCAGATATAAATGGACTTGAAGCAACAAAAAGAATAAGAGAATCTAATGTAGGAAATTCAATTCCCATTGTAGCTTTAACCTCATATGCAATGATGGGGGATAGAGATAAAGCACTTAAAGCAGGATGCACGGGATATATAGAGAAACCGATCGATCCTGAAAAATTTATTTATCAAATTATGGAATTCTTGAAATAATGGAGGACTAATAGTGGAAATACTTATTGTAGAAGATAATGAAGAAATTGCATATCTTCAAGAGAGAATCTTAACTGCAAATAACTATAGTGTTACTCGAGCTTCAAATGGCCAACAAGCTCTTGAGTTGCTGGCCAACAAAAAGTACGATATGATAATCTCTGATATCCTAATGCCAGTAATGGATGGCTTCCAGCTTTGTAAAACGTTGAAGAACGATACTAAAACTAAGGGAATACCTTTTGTTTTTTATTCGGCGAGCTATACCGAAAAAAAAGACAAAGAATTTGCATTGAAATTAGGTGCAGATATTTACGTAGAGACACCAATTGAACCTGATGAATTTATAAAAATAATTAATAACTATTTTGAAAAGTTGAAAGAAGGAAAAATAAAGCCAAGAGAGTATTTATTTGAAAAAGAAAATAATGTGGAAAAGATATACAGTGAACGCTTGGCAAGACAACTAGAGAAAAAGCTAGTGCTCTTGGAAAAAAAGATTGCTGAAAATAATGAACTAATGAAAAAAATAAAAGAAAGTGAAGAAAAATATAGATTGATTTTTGATAACACTGAGGACGTAGTTTGCCTTATGGATTTAAACGGAATTATAACCTTTATGAGTAAAAGTATTGAAATCCATACAGGTTATAAAGACGTTGAATTGATTGGTAAGAATATTAAGGATATTCTTTCGCCAAAATCATACAATGAAGCCAAGAAAAGGTAGAGCTTAGGCTTAATGGGATGAAGGGGGAACTTCCACGATATGAAATTGAAGTTATATCAAAAAACAACAAGTTACTCCCATTTGAGTTAAATACCTCTCCAATCTATGTTGATGGAAAACTATCTTCAATCTCGATAGTTGCAAGGGAGATTTCTGAAAGAAAAAAACTTGAGAAAGAGGTAGTATTGCTCCATAATGCCGTAGACCAAAGTCCGGCTATCGTTATTATAGCTGACAAGGATCGAAAGATTGAATATGTTAATCCGAAGTTTGTTGAAGTAACTGGTTTTAATTCATCTGAAGCTGTTGGAAAAAAAGTTTCTTTCTTAAGTGGTGAGACCTTCTCTGAAAACAAAGAAAAAGAATTATGGGGCACTATTTCTAAGGGTAAAGACTGGCAAGGAGAGTTCATGAATATAAAAAAGAATGGTGACATTTATTGGGAAATGGCATCAATTGCCCCCGTTAAAACAGAAACTGGAGAAATAACTCATTTTGTAAAAGTAGCAGAGGATATAACATATCGTAAATTAGCTGAAAAGGAGCTTAAAGAAAGGGAAGAAACATTGAAGGGTATCCTATCTGCTGCCCCAGTTGGTATAACCCATATACAGGATAGAAAATTCAAATGGTTAAACAGGGAAATGGCAGAAATTACAGGTTATTCTGAAGAAGAGTTAGTCGGCGGATTTCCAAGATTTCTCTTTGAATCTGATGAAGAATATGAACGAGTTGGAAATATCTTATATGATCCAGTAAGAGGTCAAGACGTTATAGAAGTTGAAACGAAATATAAACTAAAGAATGGGGGTACTAAGGACATTTACATAAGAAACAGTCCATTGGATATTAAAGACCTATCCAAGGGTTATATAACATTAGTAATGGATATAACAGATAACAAAAAATCTAGAAAGCAATTAGATGAGAACTTAGAATACTTTGCCCATCTAATTGACCACATACGAAATCCTCTGGCTATTTTGAGTGGTTTTGTACAAGTAAAAGTTAATGACGAACAAACAAAAGACATTGTCATTCGGCAGGTAGATAGAATCGAGAAGTTATTGAAAGAGCTTGATCAGGGTTGGATGGACACTGAAGATACTAGAAAATTCTTGAAAAGATATATGTAATAATATTCTCTTTTTATTTTAAAATAACTAATAATTTCAATTCAACAAAAATGACTTTGAATTAGAATCTATTTAGAAAAAGAATTGGTGCGGTCAGCGGGATTTGAACCCGCGTCATGAGCTTGGAAGGCTCAGGTGCTAGGCCACTACACTATGACCGCTTCTTTTTTTATCGAATTAATTGTATATTTAAAACTTTCTCTTTTAGACACCACAATCCTTAAAAATTGATGCTCTAAAAAGCATATGTGGATTATATGAGCATAATTAACGTAAACGTTAAGTTTGATTCTTCTATTATTTTGTTATGTACTGCTCATCATCATTAATTGCGCCATTTTTGGCGGAGGTATTTTCATGCTAAAGATAGCTATTCCTAAAAAGGGGAGATTGTCAAACCCCTGTATTGAAATATTAAAAAAATCAGGTTATGAGTTTGAAGATAGCGGTAGGAAGTTGTTTTCACGTATCGAAGAAAAAAATATTGAGGCTGTATTTGTGAGAACTCAAGACATACCCGAATACGTTCAGGATCAAGTTGTTGACATGGGTATAACTGGTCTTGATATAATAAGAGAAAGAGATGCAGATGTTGAGATTTTGCAAAAAATGGGATTCGGAAGATGCACACTTACAATTGCCGCTCCAAAAAATTCATCAATAAATTCATTAAATGATATAAAAAAT
>Ga0116194_1000170_pt1 | contig 76183 bp, 76 predicted proteins | sample AD_SCU001_MetaG_FD_89887 | JGI IMG/M metagenome (GOLD analysis project Ga0116194, IMG submission 89887) | Active sludge microbial communities of municipal wastewater-treating anaerobic digesters from China - AD_SCU001_MetaG | ecosystem: Engineered > Bioreactor > Anaerobic > Digestate | place...
TAAAATGATGGCAAGTAGGGGGATTGAATCTGTGAATACTACGCTTGTTTGGGGGTATCCAATTGATACTATTTTTCCAATTGGAAACTGTAATCCTTCTTGTCTGTATGCAAGCCAACCGTAGTAGTGAAATTTTGTGTCACCACTACCTACGTCTTCCAATAATAGCCAGTCATCGTAGGAAGGGTTTATAATTGTGATGTTAAATATAGATAGAAATACAAGTCCTCCAAGGATTAAGCCTGTTAATTGAGGCAATTTTTTAAGGAGAGGATTATTTTTTTTAAGTATTAGGTAAAAAAACAATGCGATTGATAGAGATAGTGTGATTGTTGTTTGGAATGTTGTGAAGTTTTTGGCTCTAAAAACTAAATAGAATGAGAGGAATAAAATTAAATAAATGAACAATAGATATATGTAATTTTCATTTATCTTTTTAGTAATGAAGGATATTTTTGAGAGGGGCAGATTTGGAAGATCTGAATTTTTTGTTGAGATTGTTTTATGCCAATCATTTTTTTGATTTTCGTTTGAGGTGTAACTAGATTTGTTAGAAGAATCAGGATTGTTTTTATGTTTATTTAAAAAAATGGGAGGATTCATGGGATTTTTTGCAGGTATCAAAAGTTTATAAGCTTTTCTTGGGTGCACATTATCTAAATAATTTATGAAGTAGTTAATGGAGAGAAGTTAATGATTACAGGTAGATATGAACAAAGGGCATTTTCAAGGCAGTTTTTATTTTAGAAACGTTTTTAAATAAGATTGGTTCTCCGTTTTAGATAAGCATAAGCGTTTGGTTTATGAATTTATTTTTTGTAAGTATTATGATTTTTGAGTAGGTGTTTTTTATGAAAGGGATAATCTCAAGTTTTAGAAGAAGCAAGCACAGAACTAGTGAGAATCAGATGATTGTTAAAGTGGCAGGTATTGAGGATAAGGATTCTGCTGAAAAGCTTGTGGGAAGGAGTTTGGTTTGGAAAACTTCAGGGCAAAAGGATAAAAAAATTGCAGGTAAAATTTCTGCAGTTCATGGTTCTAAGGGCTTTGTCAGGGCAATTTTTGAAAAAGGTATGCCTGGACAAGCGCTGAGAGGAGAAGTTGATATTTCTGATAAATGATTTTATTATATTTTGGTATTTGTTTTTGGATCTTTTAGATTGATTTGTAGAGTGTCAGGATAGATGATTTTGTTTTGTTTGCAGGGGGAGTAATTTTTCTTTTATGTTTTCTAGCTCTTTTGAAGATAGGGAGTATACGTTTGTATTAAGGATTTTTGAGGATAAACCTATTTCTATGATTAGCTTTTCAGCCTGTTTTTTTGTGGAATATTCTAGATTATTTAGATTTGATAAATCAATTATGGCATCTCTTAGGGCGTTTTTGGCTTTTTTTGTGCGCTGAGAAAGAAGTTTTTGGAGTATATAATTTATGCTGGTATCGTTTTGATAGGTTTTGGATTCTAAGTTTTTGGAGTTTGAGTTTTTGGAATTAATGTTTTTGGATAATAATAAGTTACTTTTAAGGGAGGCTTTTTTTGTTAGTTTTATTAGGCAAGAGTCAGATTTGGGAATGGGATTAAATGATTCTTTAGGGATATTTAACAGGTGTGTTATGTTAAAAAATGATTCAAAATATATGCTTTTTTTTATTTTTTTGTAAAATCCTAATGGGATTATAAAAAAGCCAATTTGAAATCCTGGCATTGTGCTTAGTGCTTTTAGTGTTGGCTCGCATATTTTGTAAGGGAGACTTGAGAATACTAAGTCAAATGAGAAGGTGAGAGGAAACTTTGAAGTTGAATTATAAGATAAGCCTGAAGATGATTTAATAGAGTATGAGTTTCTTAGGGGTTTGGATTTTTGGTTTTGGATTTTTGATTTTAGAGTTTTTAGGTATTTTAATGCATCATTGTATTCAATGGTTACATTTTTTGGAAGGGAAGATAATGCGATTGAAAGTGTTTTATCGATTTCAACTGCGACTACTTCTTTTGAGAGTAAAGCAAGCTCTTTTGTTATGGCTCCAGTACCGGGACCTATTTCTAGTATTGAATTGAAATAAGGAGCTTTTTTAGATTGAGAGTTGGTTTTGATTGCTTTGATTATGTCTTTGATTATTTTTGTGTTTATTAGGAAGTTTTGATCGTGCTCTTTTTTGGGGGTTATTTTTATTTTTTTCATGTAAACATCTACTGTTTAGTTTTTGATTGGATTTTTTATTAGGTGTTTAACTAAATATTTAACTAGATATTTAATTGGGCATTTGACTAAATATTTGATGGTTTTTTATTGAATTTCTTATTGTTTGGGCAATGCTTATTTTTAAATATTTGTTAAGTGCACCAAAAATAGGATTTGACTTGAATAGATTTTGAGCATAATTTTAAATATAATGATTACATTTGGCTTTGAGGTTGAAATATGTTTATTGGACTCTTGAGTGATTGGGTCTTTAATTATTTAGTGTATTTTGCAGGGATAAGTTTTTTGGTAGCATTATGATTTTGTGATTTAGAATATTTATATTTTGGTGTGTTTTTTACATGTGTTTTTTATTAGAATTTAAATTGAATGAGATGGTGAGAGATGTTGGATAAAAAAGAGTTTAATAATTCAAGCAAAAAGGAAGTATCGGATGGAAAAGAAGTTATCCTGAAAGAAAAAAATCGTGCTAATAATAATTTTAAAAGAATTATTGTTACAAGCGCTCTTCCGTATGTTAATAATATTCCTCATATTGGAAATATGGTTTGTGTTATTAGTGCTGATTGCTATGCAAGGTATCTTAAAAGCAAAGGGGAGAATGTAGTTAGTGTTTTGGGAACTGATGAACATGGAACAACTACGGAGATTAAGGCAATAGAAGAAGGAGTTAGTCCTAAGGAGATTACTGATAAATATTTTAAGATTCATAAAAAGATTTATGATTTTTTTCTTTGTGAACCTGATTGTTTTGGAAGAACTTCTTCAAAAGAGAACCACGAAATAACTAAAGAACTTTTTGGAAGGCTTGATAATAATGGATATATTAGCGAGGATTCTATAAGCCAGTTTTATTGTGAGAGATGCGATAGGTTTTTGGCGGATAGATTTGTTATTGGCACTTGTGGGTTTTGCGGTTATGAAAAGGCAAGGGGAGACCAATGTGAGAGCTGTGGTAAGCTTTTGGATGTTGAGGATTTAAGGGATGTAAAATGTTCGATATGTAATGTCCAAGTTGTTTTAAGGGAGAGCAAGCATCTTTTTTTGGAGCTTCCAAAACTTTCTTTGGAGTTACAAAAATTCGTTGATGAAAGAAAATCAAAGTGGAGTGTTAATGCTCTTACGATGACAAATAGCTGGATATCAGGCGGGCTTAAAAAAAGGTGTATTACAAGGGACCTTAAGTGGGGGATTCCTGTTCCAAAGCAAGGATTTGAGGGTAAGGTTTTCTATTCATGGTTTGATGCTCCGATTGGTTACATCGGGATTACTGCAGAGAATAGAAAGGAGTGGAGAGATTGGTGGAAATCTGATGATACTAGACTTGTTCAGTTTATGGGAAAAGACAATATTCCGTTTCATACTATTTTGTTTCCTGCAATTTTAATGGGCGCAAGGGATGGATATGTTTTGCTGGATAGTATTTCTGTTAATGAGTATCTTAATTATGAGGATGGCAAGATTTCTAAATCTGAAAAGAGAGGAATTTTTGGTGATGATGCAATAGAGATTGGGCTAAGGGCAGATGTATGGAGATACTATCTTATTATCAACAGGCCTGAGAAAACTGATACGGTTTTTATATGGCAAGATTTTATGGAGAAGGTTAATAATGAGCTTGTAGCTACTTTAGGAAATCTTGTAAATAGGGTTTTGACTTTTGTTAAGAGCAAGTATGGTTCAGTGTGCCCTGAAGGGATTTTGGAGAGTTCCGATGAGATTTTTTTGGATAAGATAAAAATGCAGGTTAAAGAGTTAGAAAGGGATTTGGATTTGATTGAGATTAAATCTGCACTTAAAGGGGTTATGGGGGTTGCAAGGCTTGCTAACCAATATATGCAGGAGAATAAACCATGGCAAAATTCTAAGCAAAGAGCGGATGCTTGCGTTTGTGTGCTTTTGAATGTCATCAAGGATTTGGGTGTTTTATGTGAACCTTTTATGCCAGGGGTTTCAAAGGACATTTTTGCCCAGCTTAATATTGAATATCAAAACTGGAATAATCTTTTTGAGTTATCCATTAGGCATGGACATGAAATTGGAACGCCAAATGCTTTGTTTGAAAAGCTTGATGATAAAAGGATTGATGAATTGAAAAGAAGATATTCAGGAAGACAAAAGGAAATTGTGATTGAAAAGAAGAAAATTAGGGCAGAGGGTAGAGCAAAGGAGATTGATGTTATAAGGGATTTCTCTGATCTTGATTTGAGGGTTGGAATTGTAAAAGAAGCGATAAGCCATCCTAATGCAGATAAGCTTTTGATTATGAAAGTTGATGTTGGGGAAAAACAAATTCAGCTTGTTGCAGGACTTAAGAAGTTCTATTCGCCTGAGGAGATTGTAGGTAAAAGGATTATAGTTGTTAATAATTTGAAACATGCTAATTTAAGGGGCTTTGAAAGTGAAGGGATGCTTTTAGCTGGTGGACCTTCTGAGGATTTGCAAGATGATGAGAAGATTTCAAAAGGTTTTCATGGGATTTTGTATACAGATAAAAGCCCTCCTGGAACTAAGATTGTCATTACTGGAGGAAATGCAAATGGCGAACCTATAAAAGAACTAACTATTGATGAGTTTTATTCAAATTACAAAATCGTGGTTAAGGGTGGAAAGGCATTTTATAATGGAAAAGTTTTAAAAGCTGAAGATGAAGAGGTTATGTGTGATAGGGTTAAGAATGGTTTGGTGAGGTAGGTTTTTTTGAGCGAGAAGGCGAAAACGGTTTTTAGAAATCTTCCTTTTGCCCTTATTATTAGGGATGGATGGGGGATTAGTAGGAGAAAAGAAGGTAACGCAATTTTTCATGCTAGTACGCCTTTTGCTGATTATCTATTTGAGAAATGTCCAACTTCTATTGTTCAAACATCAGGGTTTGCTGTGGGACTTCCTAAGGGATATCAGGGAAATAGTGAGGTTGGGCACATTACGATTGGTGCTGGAAGGATTCATTATCAATCGCTTCAACGAATTAATAGTGCAATTGAAAATAGAAGTTTTTTTGATAATGAGGTTATTAAAGGAGCTTTTGGAAATGCTAAGAAAAATAATGCAAAGGTTCATTTGATGGGGCTTTTGCAAGACCAAGGAGTGCATGCCCATATAGATCATCTTTTTGCGCTTTTGGATTTTGCAAAAAAAGAAAATTTTAGAGATGTGATAATCCATATTTTCACTGACGGCAGAGATACTGCGCCAAAATCTGCTCTTTCTTTTTTAAAGAGGCTTGAATTAAAGATTAAAGAGATTGGGATTGGCAAGATTGGAATGATTTGTGGCAGATTTTATGCAATGGATAGGGATAATCGCTGGGAGCGAATTGTTTTGGCTTATAAAGGGCTTGTGGATTGTGAGGCGCCTGCTTTTCCAAACGCATGTAAGGCAATTAAGGATGCTTATTCTAAAGGTGAGACAGATGAGTTTATTATGCCAAGGATTGTTAATGGGTTTGAGGGCATTAAGGATAAGGATAGTGTGATTTTTTATAATTATAGGTATGATAGGGCAAGAGAACTTACTACAGTATTTATGGAAAGGGAATTTAACGAGTTTCCAAGAACTATGCGTAAAGGACTTTACTATGCATGTTTTACGAAATATTATGATACGCTAAAAGCCCCTGTTGCTTTTGAGCCTATTTCAATGAATAATCTTTTAGGTCAGGTTATTTCTAAAAACGGCTTAAGACAATTAAGAATTGCAGAGACTGAAAAGTATGCTCATGTTACTTTCTTTTTTAACGGACAATCAGATGTTATAAGTACTCTTGAATCTCATAGACTGATTGCAAGTCCTAAAGTTACTACTTATGATTTGAAACCTGAGATGAGTGCTTATTTGGTTTGTGATGAGATACTGGCTTCAATTAAGAGAAATGAATTTGATGTTTATATTATAAATTTTGCAAATCCTGATATGGTTGGGCACACCGGAGTATTCAATGCAGCGGTAATGGCTTGTGAGGTTGTAGATGAGTGTGTGAGAAAGGTGTGCGATGCGATTTTAGATAAGAATGGTTGTTGTCTTGTTGGAGCCGATCATGGGAATGCTGAAGAGATGATTGATGATAAATTAAAAGAGGTTATCACATCGCATACTCTAAATCCTGTTTATTATCATTTAGTTTCTAAGGATAAAAAACTTATGGGCAAAAGGCTTATTAATGGTGGTCTTTGTGATATTGCGCCCACTATTCTTGATTTGATAGGAGTTGAGATTCCTAAGGATATGACGGGAATTAGTCTTTTGGAGGGGAGAGAATGAGGCTTATTGAGTTTATTAAAAAGTTTTTTAGAGATTATAAAGAAAAAAGAACTACTAGATTTGATTATGAACAGAAGTTTGCACCTGATAGTAAGAAATGAAATTAAATGAAAATAGAACGAAAACTTTCTTTTGTGGTTTGCTATGTTGAAGTGTTCAAGATTTCATTTTAGGCTAATTATTTGTTTAAACATTTTTTAATCTCTTCAAAGATTTCTTTAAGTGTTTTAGTTGATACTATATGTTTTCTTTTTGAATTGTAGTGATAGCCAAATTCGCTATCTAAAAACTCTTCTCCTTTGAAGATAACACGATTCTTGTATCTTGGTCTAAAGTGGAAATGAACATAAGGCTTTGGATTTTCTTCTTGGTATGCATTATTCATAAGACAGCTCCAGTTAAACATTGTAGCTCCGAATGCATTCTTAAGAGCAGACTCAAGTATTTTTACAATGTTTTCATGAAAATCTTGCCATTCTTCAGAAGTAAGACTAGATAAGTTAGCGCAATCTCTTTTAAGGAGAACTACACATCTTCCCAAATATGCTTGTTCATTAATAAGAATGGCTTTCCAAGATTTGGTTTCCAAGATCACAAATTCTTTATCCATAATTCCAAAAAGCTAATTCTTATTTAAATAATTTCGCTAAAAGAAAACAAGTACGGCAAACATAAATTTTTATAAGAAACTATTTTACAGAACTGAAGATGTACATTTAAAGATAAAATAAACTTAAAGATAAAATAAAAAAAGCTATTTTTTGGGCATGTACTGTCTCATGTACTCCGCAACATCTTTTGCGCCCCATATCTCAACGTCCAGCTTGTTGTAGTAATCCATAGGATCTTTTCCCAAACTTGCCAGCGCAAAAAACAATGATGGTAAGATAGTTCCTAAATCCTTGAGATAGAAATCTTCAGTATTTTGTTTGTGGAATTCAGTCGAGATATCACCGTTTATGTTGCCGTTTCCCTTAACGTATTCTAAAGCTGCCCAAGCAAGATGATTGCCATGTAGAAAATGCATCATCTCAGGACCACTTAAATCATTGAATGCCGACTCTAAAAGATTCAAAACATCCCTTTCTGAATAATTTACCTTTCCATTTACTCCTGCTAGATAACTGCTGATAGACTTCGGAACGGACAACGCAGCTAGTTCGTTACTCATTTTTGTAATTTCAGGAAGATCTTCATATTTTTTGAAATTTGAATTGAAAACTTTATCTTTTTCTCTAGCAGTATCTGGAATTCCTAACTCTTTTTTGGATTCCTCAGACAGGTCCCCAACTAGGACGTATAATTCTGAGCCATTGAAAGTGTACTTTCGGGCTCCATTAGTTAAACCGTTTCCACTATTAGATAATACCTCTTCGAGGGGTTTGCCTCCTAAAGAAACAAGTTCAATAGTTTTTCCAGTTGGTATATCTCCTCTAAATGCATAGGACTCTGGATGTTTTTGTTGTTCTTCTAACCCTCGATACCATATATCATGACTTGCTGAAGCAGGTATTTCAACGTATTTCAGTAGAAAGTTGTAAAAATCGCTACCACTACTGGGTGCGCTTGACACTTTGTCAACAGGATATTCTCTTATCATTTTATCACCTTTTGATTTTTATAAATTTTTGTATATAATCAACTACTAATAGCAAATTAAGGGAGTTAAGTTATATTTAAGGGTATTTTTAAGCATTTTTGCTTTTAGTTTATTAGTGACTACTTTTTTGTATTAAAACAACCTGCGTCCCATTAAAAATCGGACCATTCTTTCAAAACAATGATTCTTTTAAGAATATCAAAGAATAATTTACATATATATTTTTTATCTCTCGCAACTTTTTCGGTGTTATTGTTATTCGTTGAGTGAACATATTTATTTTTTAATTGAACGAGGCATAACAGAGTATCCTTTTGATAAAAATTCATCTAGTGTTTCAGACTTTAAAATATCAATTACAAATTGTGCTACAATTTTCTTAAGACGTTCTTGACAATTAGACTGAGGAATTACTCCGTTAGGACAATGAAACCAAGTCCCATAACGATCATATTTAACAATATCACTAGGAAGTTCTTGGGACAGCAATTTGTCTAAGATTAGAAGATTGTTTGGGTCAGAAGTATCTTTATTAGCTTTTACAAATCGATTAGAGTATATCTCATCACCCACCCATCCATGAATTTCACTATATGGATAATCATCTTTAGGAGATATAGTTCCGCCAATATCGATTTGATTGTATTTTTTATTGAAAAAATTTAAGCAAATATGATATTTAGCAAATTCATCCTCTCGATCTGCGAAAAAGTCCCCTGCTCCAAATTGTTGTATTTTCTGTTCAAGCAAATTGGTTATATAGGATATCTTATTTTGAGTCATATTTTAATAGTGAAATGTAAATAATAAATAGATTTGTATTAAAAAAGTTGTTTTTACCCAACTTTGACAGTTAAATATTAAAGTGTTCTTAGTTTGTTTGGATTTATGACAAAACAAACAAAACTAAGAACAAACACCATAAATCAACCTCACCCTGAATGGCGAGGCCTGTTGGTAATGTAAAAGCATACGCTGTATTAACGCGAGGTTGTTGATTACAAAAAAGCGTACTGAGTCCTCTTGTTGAAACACGAGATATGCTTTACTATTGACCAAAGTGTGCGACTGAGAAGAATTTTATGAAATCGATGAAAAAAAGAGTGATTTATTCTAATTTTGGTCCCATAAATGAGCTAATTTGCCTCCAAAATGAGACAAAAACATAAAAAAATAATGATTTTTTTAAGAAATTAGAGCAACTGACAATTGAATATTCTTGATGAAATAATTAGCAAACTGTCAAACGTGGGATACAACAATCATTTCATAAGAACTATTTTACAACATAAGAACTATTTTACACAATTACAAATGTGCAATTGAAGATGAGCAATAATAGTAAGAATATTAATATTTAGAATATTTCTTAACTGTATCTTCAAGGTTACAAATCTGTGGGAGTACTACTTCTTTGATAGTCTGCTTTTTTGAATCATCAAAAAGGGCGAATTGAGTAACAAAAATCCCTAGCCCCACGCAGGCAATTCCTAGAATAAGTGACATACCCATTGCATTGACAACCCAAAATGAATACTCCTCAGGAGCATGAGCCCCAGGGTTTGTAATTAAAGAACTCATGTAAGAGTAAGTTGTAGAAGTGTTGTGAAAGAAATAAACTCCTATGGCTCCTAAAGCAAGTCCACCAAATACTTCGGCAAATCTTTTTTGTCTTGAAGACTTTAAGGCAATTTTAAGTTGGTCTTCGATTCCCTTAAGCTCTCCATGCAGTTTTATGAATTCTTCTTGAGTGCACTCTTCAAGAAAGTTGTTGACTTGGTCTTGGGTGTAAACGGAATAAAGTGCCTTTAGGGTATTTCGTCCTATATCCTCTATCTTAGTATTATATTTCATTTGAATTTACCATAGGAGTTAATAATTTTATAGGGAGTACTATAATATTTTTAAATTTATTGTCTTATAATCTTACAAATAACTTTATATAGTTTGGTTGATAGATATTTTTCATGAATTAATGCAAAAAAGCCCGGAAGGTTTTGGATGAATTAAGTAAGTTGATTTTTGAAAGCGATTCAAACATAAGGCCTGATTATGTCGTTGGATTTTATAGGCTTTGGACAAGGCTTCCTGCAATTGAGAATGTTTTGATAAAAAAAGGTTTTCTCGAACCAATTAGAGATTGATGAAGAACAAATCCCTCTTTTAGAGGAATGCAAAAAGGATTTTGAATGGTCATATTGTGCTTTTTATTATTAGGAAATGTGAATGTTTTTCAAAAACAAATATTTATAAATAAATCGGGATTCCCAGATATCAGCCAATGAGTGTTGATGGCACTTGCCGGAGCGAGGCTTAGATCTTTCTTTGGCAATACTGTGATTTTTTTTAGGGTATCTTGTTGGCAATATTTAGGATTGTAAAAATAATGAAAGGTGTAAATTATGGCTGAAATACCAAAAGAAGTTGTCGAAAAGGCATATGAGGCTATTGAAATAGCAAGAAGTACTGGTAAGATTAAGAAAGGCACTAACGAGGCTACAAAGGCAATTGAAAGAGGAGTTGCAAAGATGGTTGTTTATGCAGCGAACACAAGCCCTAAAGAAGTGATAATGCATATTCCAATGCTTTGTAAGGAGAAAGGAATTCTTTGTGTTGAGGTTCCAAGTAGAGAAGAACTCGGTGCTTCAACAGGGATACCTGTTGCTACTGCAGCAGTAGCAATTGTTAATGAGGGAGAAGCAAAATCGGTTCTCAAATTCATAAAAGATAGTCTTGAGCCAAAAGAAGAACCTAAAAAAGAAGAGAAAAAAACTGAAGAGAAGGAAGAAAATAGTGCTCCAAAAGAAGAGCCTAAATCAGAGTAAAGGGTGTAAAAATGGCTAATCCGAGAAATGATAAAGGACAAGGACCTTCACAAAAATCCCAAAGCGTAGGGGGTTCAGGGGTTAATTTTACCCAAGGGTTTCCTGCAAGGGTTGAGGAGGTTATTGGAAGAACAGGGGTAAGAGGAGACGTTATTCAGGTAAGATGCAAGATTTTAGCTGGATATGACCAAAATAAGATTATTAGAAGAAATGTTGTAGGGCCAGTTCAGATAGGAGATATATTGATGCTTAGAGAAACTGAGATTGAAGCAAGGCCACTTAACCAGAGGAGAAAATAGGTGATTTGAGATGAAATGTACATTCTGTGAAAAGACTATTACTCCTGGAACAGGTAAGATTTATGTTCTTAAAAGTGGTAAAACTTATAGGTTTTGCACGTTAAAATGCCAAAAGAATATGCTTAAGCTTAAAAGAAAGGCAAGGGAACAAAAGTGGGTTTCTAAGTCTGATGAAGCAAAGGCAAAATTGAAGAAATAGAGGTGAATTTTAATGGCACTAGAAAGGACACTTGTATTAATTAAACCTGATGGAGTGAAAAGAGCTATAGTTGGAAATATAATTACTAGATTTGAAAATGCTGGCTTAAAGATTACAGGACTTAAGATGATTTGGGTATCTCCAAATATGGCTAAAGAGCACTATCAGGAGCATGTTAAAAAGGAATTTTATGTTGGCCTTGAGCAATTCATTACTGAAGGTCCGGTTGTTGCTATGGTACTTGAGGGTATTGAATGCATTGAGGTTGTAAGAAAGATTGTTGGTTCAACTGAGCCAAAGAGTGCTCAACCTGGGACAATTCGTGGAGATTTTGGGCATATCTCTTATAGTTATGCGGATGCGAAGCACATTGCTGTTAAGAATCTTATTCATGCATCTTCAAATTCTAAGGATGCAGAAAGAGAGATTGCACTATGGTTTGCTCCTGAACAAGTCCACAAATACAATAGCATTTATGAACAAATATTATAAAGAGGATGTTAAATATGGCAGAAAAATTATCAGATAAGGTTACAAAACTTGCAAGGGAACCCACAAATATTAGAAATATTGCAATATGTGCTCATATTGATCATGGAAAGACTACTTTTTCAGATAATCTTTTAGCAGGCGCTGGAATGATGTCAGAAGAGCTTGCTGGAAAGGTTTGCGCACTTGATTTTCATGATGATGAAAAGGAAAGAGGAATTACTATTGATTCTGCAGCAGTTTCTATGATTCATAAGGTAAATGAGAAGGATTTTTTGATTAATCTAATTGATACCCCAGGGCATGTGGATTTTGGGGGTAATGTAACAAGGGCAATGAGAGCTGTTGATGGAAGCATTGTTTTGGTTTGCGCAGTTGAAGGGATTATGCCTCAGACTGAGACTGTTTTAAGACAGTCTTTAAGAGAGAAGGTTAAACCAATACTTTTTATCAATAAGGTTGATAGGCTTATAAAGGAACTTAAATTGACTCCTGAGAAAATGCAGGAGAGATTTGTTAGGGTTATTGCAGAGGTAAATAAGTTTATCAGGTCTATTTGCCCTGAGGAATTTAAGGACCAGTGGGTTGTTAAGGTTGAGGATGGGTCAGTTTGTTTTGGATCTGCGTTTCATAATTGGGCACTTTCGCTTCCATATATGAAGAACACAGGGATGTCTTTTAAGGATATTATTTCAGCATATGAGGAAAACGAAACTGAAGCGTCTAAAAAGCTTGCAAAAAGCGCTCCATTACATAAGGTTGTTTTGAATTCTGTTGTTAAGCATTTGCCTAATCCAAAGGAAGCACAAGGTTATAGGATTCCTAAAATATGGCATGGAGATTTGGATACCCCGCAAGGACAGGCTTTAAAAAACTGCGACCCTAAGGGAGCTTTTGCAATGGTGATTACTAAGATTGTTATTGATCCTAATGCAGGAGAGATTTGTACTGGAAGGATTTTTTCAGGAACTGCAAAGAAAGGTGAAACGATATATATTGCAGGAAGAAAAGAGCAATCAAGGCTTCAACAGATCTATATTTACAAGGGTGCCAAAAAGGATATTATTGAAGAGGTTGAGTGTGGTAATATTATTGGTATAGGAGGTGTAAAGACCTATGCAGGGGATACTATTACAACAGATCCAGAACTTGAACCTTTTGAGCAGATTAAACATATTTTTGATCCAGTGATTACTAAGGCAATTGAAGCGAAAAGCCCAGCTGACCTTCCAAAGCTTGTGGAGGTTTTAAGACAGGTGCAAAAGGAAGATCCTTCTATTGCAATTGTTATTAATGAAGAAACTGGAGAGTATTTGATGTCAGGGATGGGAGAGCTTCATTTAGAGATTATTGAGAATAGGATTATCAAAGAGAAAAATCTCAATGTTAAGACTTCACCACCAATCGTTGTTTATAGAGAAACTATTACAAAAAAATCACAGGAGTTTGAGGGAAAGTCACCAAATAAGCACAACAAGCTATATTTTGTTGTTGAACCTTTAGAACCTAAGATTTTGGAGTTAATTAAGCTTGGTGAGATTACTGATATGAGGGTTAAGAAGAAAGAAGATACTCTTTGGGGTGCTTTAGAGAAAGCAGGAATGGATGCAAAGGAAGCAAGAAAGGTAAGGGATGTTTTTAAGGGAAATCTTTTGGTTGATGGAACAAGAGGTATTGTTCACATTGGAGAGATTATAGAGATGGTAATGGATATGTTTGAGGATGTTATGAATGCAAGCCCTCTTGCTAGGGAACCTGCGTATGGAGTTAAGGTTACTTTACTTGATGCAAAGCTTCACGAGGATTCTATCCACAGAGGACCAGCCCAGCTATATCCTGCTGTTAGAGAGGGTATTAGAGGAGCGATTATGACTGCAGGTCCAATGCTTTTAGAGCCACTCCAGATTTTAAGATTTGAAGCTCCTGATCAATATGTTGGAGAGGTTTCTAAACTTATTGCAAATAAGAGAGGACAGCTTTTGGATATGGTACAAGAAGGGGTTCATGCAACGATAATAGGAAAGCTTCCTGTTGCTGAGATGTTTGGGCTTTCAAGTGAATTGAGATCAGCTACTGGTGGAAGAGGGTCATTCTCACTTGTTGATCAGGCTTTTGAGGTCCTACCTTATGAGTTCCAGGATAAGATAAGAGAACAGATCAGAAGCAGAAAAGGGCTTAAGCCTTTGTCTGAAGAAAGCTTTGTTGAGACTCAGTGAAGATAATAAAAAGTTATTTTTTATTTTTTTATATTTAGTGTACTCGATTGTTTCTTGATTTCGTGAATCCGTCATTCGCATACTTTTGTCTTAAAGCCGAAAGTTTGAAGATAGGAATTTACCAAAGGCTTAAGCTAGAGTATCGGTGAGGTCCGCAGTGCATTTATGCTTAAAAGTTTTTCATTTTTATGAATAATGAAGAGTCTTTTGGCATGTTTAGAATATATGTTGTTTTTTCATATCTAAGCAAGGATACATATCTTCGATACATATTTTCAAATGTTATTAAATGAATATCTTATCAATAAATTAATAAATCAAAAATAAAAACCAATTGGTAAGACTACTAGATAAAATTACTACTAGATAAAATTGATTTCATGAAATCCAGTTCATTCGCATACTTTGGTCAATAGAAAAGCATACCTCGTGTTTCAACACGAGGACTCGGTACGCTTTTTTGTAATCAACAACCTCGCTGAATGCAGCGCATGCTTTTATATTACCAACATACCTCGCTCTTTAGGGTGAGGTTGTTGATTTTTCAAGCCAAAGTAAGAATAGACGGCTTCATGGACGAAAAACCTCGACTATTCACGAGATACCTCGGCATTTATGCCGAGGTTTTTCATTTGAATAACAATTAATAAGAATATATAAATGATAGTGGTGGTGGCAGTAGCTGATTAGTATGTTTTTTTTTAATCATATGGACCCGTAGCCTAGTTTGGATAGGGCGACAGCCTCCTAAGCTGTAGGTCCGGGGTTCGAATCCCCGCGGGTCCGCTTTTTTACAAATTTTCTATTCGAGCAAAAGAGCTTTTTTAAAGAAGAAAATTTATATGGAGCATAAGCAATAAAAACCGCTATTATGGGAGTAAATATACGCAATTAAAAGAGTTTCTATTTTAATTCCATATAAAGGGCTTAATAAACGTTTAAGAAATACCGATAAAGTGCCCAAATGGCTTTGCGCTATTATTTTGAATAAAGGAAAATATGTATTTAGAGAAATTTTTTAATCTAATAAGAATCTTTTAAGTATGTATTCTGAAAGATAGCTTATTCTTTCATGTGCTAGATTTGAGTAGTTAGTTATTATGCAAGATTCAATTATTCCCTGAGCTTTTTGAGAGCTTAAGTTTTTTAGCGAATGAGTTTTAAGTTGCTCACAGCAGATGTTACATAAGTCATTTAATTTTTTTATGTCATCTTTGGCTTTTTTTGAAAGCTCATTTCCTAAAACTAAATGGGTTTCATTAAGCCCTTCTTCAAAGTAGCCTCCGTATAAAGATATATTTTTAGGAGAATATAATGAATTTACTATTTTTTTCCTTTCTTCTTTATCAAAGTGAGAAATACTAGGTGGTGGAGAATTTAGAACTTTTTCAATACAAGACTGTCTTGAGTTATTATCATCTAAACAGTCTTTTTCACACCAAAAAAATATGTCTGAAAAGTAATCGTCGTGGTCAACCAAAAAAACACCTTTTTTTTTCCTTGAGTTGATTGTTTTTTTGCTTTTTCCTTTTTTAAATTATTAGGTGTTACCAAATATATTTTAAAGAAGGCTTTTTTTGCTTATAAGTTAGAAATTTATTTAAATGGCTTATTTATCCATAACGTTTATGAAGATTTTAAAGATTGGCTTTGGGAAAAACCCAAATATAGGATTGTACGTTTTTGCCTCAACAAAGTTTTGTTTGGTACCAAAAACTATAAGGGATAACGATTTAAAGCAGATTGAAGATACTTTGGGCGTTAAAGCGTATAAGGTAAGTATTGCAGGAACAGAGCTTTTAGGGGTTTTTTGTTCAGGAAATTCAAGCGTGTTGATGGTACCAGAGATTGCTTTTGAATCAGAAATAAGAGATATTGAAAAGATTTGCAAGGAAAATGGAGTCAGACTTTATGTTTTAGAAAGTGAAAAGACTGCTTTGGGAAATCTTGTAAAGGCTAATGATAAGGGGATTGTTTTAAGTAGTCAGTTTTCTAAAAGTGAGATTGATGCGATAGAGTCTGTATTTGCGCTTAAGTCTATATCTTTGGATGTTTCAGAAAGCCTTACTATTGGGTCAGGGCTTGTAATTAATAATAGTAAAGGGATTGTTCATAATAATATGGATGATAAAGATCTTGAGAGTGTTAAGAATGTTTTGGGTATTCAAGCAATAAGAGGGACTATTAATTTTGGACAAGCTTATGTGAGTAGTGGACTTGTTATGAATGATTATGGATTTATCATTGGCGATTTGTCAAGTGGTGTAGAGATTATGGATGTTGATGAGTTTTTGAATAGTGAATGATTTTGATTTCATGAAATCCTCGTTCATTTGCATACTTTGATCTTTTGGGTCAGAGTAAGAAGAGAGGGGCTCACTAAACGATTAACAAAGAGAAATTCAAGTAAGGAGAAACCTTTAACTATCTGCAAGGCACTTAGGGCGTTTATGCTTCAAGGTTTTTTTTGGAAGTTTATTTTAGGAGAATTGTGTTAAAATGAAAGGAATTGAAAGAGATTTGGATTTGAAACGCCAAGAGTACGCAGAGCTTATTAATCAAGTTATGGGACTTCAAAATGAATATAATAATGTTCATAACCAAATACAGGATACTTTGGTTTCAATTGAGGCAGTTAAGGCATTTGATGAGCTTAAAGATGAGGAAAGGTCACAAAGTCTTGTGTCTTTGGCACCAGGAATTTATGTTAAAGCAGATATTTGTAAGGGCAATAAACTTTTTTTAAATGTTGGTGCTAAGAGTATTGTTGTTAAAAGACCAAGCGAGACTATAAAACTTTTAGAGGCTAAAAGACAGGAACTTTTGGAGTATGCTTCAAATGTTAAGATTGCAATTAACCAAAGTGCGATAAGGATTGAAGAGTTGAAAAGTGAGCTTGATAATCAAGAGTAAAAGGAGTTTTGTGGTGGTTTTAAATGTTTGAGTTTTTCAAAAAGAAGCTAAAAGGGGCAATTGATAAGATAACAAAGAAGGTTAGTGATGAGGGGGGTTTGGATACAGATTCTTTTGAGAAAGTAGTTTTGGATTCTAAAAACCCACAAGAAATAGCGATTCAACCACAGTCTTTTGATGACCTTTTAAAAGATAAAGATTCTTATGAGAGTAATGTAAAACAGGATGAAACTGAGATTGAGGAAGATAGTACTGATAATGTTTTGGATGTTAAAGATTTAAATGATGAAGTTATTATTAAGGAAGATGAGAAAGATATTGATATTAAAAAATCAGATGATAAGCCTGAAGAATTGGGAAAGGAAAAAAAGAAAGGATTTTTTGGCAAACTTTTCCAAAAGATTTCTACTACTAAGATTAATGAGACTAAATTTGATGAGATTTTTTGGGAGATTGAATTAACTCTTCTTGAGAATAATGTTGCATATCTTGTTATTGATAAGATAAAGGAAGATTTAAAGGTTAGGCTACTTGATAAAGAGGTGTCAAGATCAGATATAAAGAGTATTATTTTTGAAGGACTTAGGGATTCTATTTATTCGGTTTTGCTTGAGCCATTTGATTTGGTTAAAAGGATTTTGGATTCTAAGAAAAGACCTTTTGTGATTTTGTTTGTTGGTATTAATGGAAGTGGCAAGACTACAACTCTTGCAAAGGTTGGAAGTATGTTAAAAGATAGTGGGCTAGGTTGTGTTATTGCTGCAAGTGATACTTTTAGGGCTGCTGCAATTCAACAGCTTGAGGAGCATGCGAATAATCTTTCTATTAAGATGATTAAGCATGATTATGGCTCTGATTCTTCGGCAGTTGCTTTTGATGCGATAAGGCATGCAGAGTCTAAGGGGGTCGATGTGGTTTTAATCGATTCTGCAGGAAGGCTTCATTCAAATTCTAATTTAATGGATGAGCTTAAAAAGCTTTCAAGGGTTACAAAGCCTGATTTAAAGATTTTTGTTGGCGAGAGCATCACAGGAAATGATTGTATTGAGCAGGCTGAGAAGTTTAATGATGCAATAGGATTAGATGCAATTATTTTGACTAAGGCAGATATTGATGAGAAGGGAGGAACTGCAATTTCTATAAGCCATGTTATTAAAAAACCAATTTTATTTTTGGGAAAGGGACAAAATTATAAGGATTTGGAGAAATTTAATCCTGAAAAAGTTGTTGAATCTATTTTTGGTTAGTTAGGTCTGTTGATTATGGATTTTATTTTGCAAGGTAGTTAATGGAAGGGTATCCTTTGAGGGCTAATATGTACCAAGGTCTTTCGATGTAGTATACTGTTTTGTTGGTTTTAATATAGCTTTTTATTGTATTTTTTATGTCCTGAGTGCTTTCGCAAGCTCTAAACGAGTAGACTATGTCTGAATAAGTGTATACTGAAATGTCTGGAGTCTTTGAAGGGGTGTTTGAGAGCACCATTGTTTCTTTGGCGTTTGTTATTGAGATTGTTTTATTTGTGTCCAAGAAGAGTATATTTATTGCAGGTGGTTCTCCTAAAAAACCATGAAGTTTGTAAAAGCCGGCTTGGGTTAGGTAGTATTCAAGCTCATAATAAAATGTTTCTTGTGTGTATACCTGTATTCTTGTCGTGTTTGGTTTTTGGATATGGATTGAATAAAAAAGCATTGCAAAGGCAATGGAGAATACAATTATTAGAGATATGAAAATAAATATTGTTTTTAGCTTCATAAATGGATAAAAATGCAAGGATATATAAAAAGCTTTTTTAAAATTGAATAGTGAAATAGGAATTGCAAAATTGGTGGGATTTGAGTTATGAGGGTTTTTTCAGAGTGAATATATGTGGGGGTTTATTAAGTAACATTGAACTTTGAATTGATTCTATTTGTTAAATTCATGATGAATTGACTGAGGGTTAGCGCAATGATTTTTCAATGAATGAAAACATCTAAAAGGGTTGAAAATCCAGTATAGGCAAGGATAATGAACAAGATTATTATGATGAGTTAGGTCCAATTTCTTTTAATCTTTCTTGATTAGTAATATATCTTGATGCAATTTCCTCAAGACCTTTTTTTGAATGAATGTCAGTGATGCCAGAAAATAATAAATCTGCACCTTCTAAAATTGGTTTAATATTAGGATTTTTTATTGCATATTCTGGCATTGTATTTTTATGAATAATTCCATTGGTTTTAATGGCGTTATCAATTCTGTGAACAAGAGAATTCATTTGTTTATCTCTTTCTTGTTTATCACCAGAAGGCATATAATGTAAAATTATTTGATGGGTTTGGTATGCAGGAAAAGTATGCATACCACCGATATTATCTGTAGGAAAAGGACGTTTTACATCAGTTCTAAATCCAATAACATATTTTCCAAATAATTTTGCATAAGAAGCCTCAACTACTACTCCTTCATCAATAGGTTCATCGAAGTTTACAACAACGACATCACTTCTTGGAATAAAAATGCCCATATCAAGAAGATAAATTATATTCTGAAATGCAGAGTTGATTTGATCTTGTTGAAGTTTTCCTAAAAGAGCTTTTGTTAAATTTCCAAATTCAAAACCATCTCTTTGAGGAAAATTTGCTTTGTAACCAAGTCCTTCTAATCCTTCAACTAATTGAGAATTGAAATGCGTTTCTCTGCCATTAAATAATGTAGCAGCAGGATATATTATGATTTTTTTTGTCATAGAATAAAGAAATCTCATTAGTGATATAAATTTATCTGTGATTGTGTTAAATCAACAACCTCGCCCTAAATGGCGAGGTATGTTGGTAATATAAAAGCATGCGCTAAATTCGGCGAGGTTGTTGATTACAAAAAAGCGTACTGAGTCCTCGTGTTGAAACACGAGATATCCTTTTCTATCAATGAAAAACCTCGAAATAAATGCCACGTTATCTTGCGAATAGTTAAGGTCAATCGTTGCGTTAATCTGTCTCTTTTGATTTTGCTCTGAAAATGAAGGTATACTACTAAAAGGATTTCACTACATAAATTTATTTAAAGAACTCTAGCTTATTTTGATAAAGTATGCCCTGTTTTAGTTCAACAGGCCTAAACTCATCTATTATGAGCGTTGCGTTAAGCCATGCTGATAGCTCTTCTGGGTTTCCGATTGTTGCTGAAAGGGATATGAATTGCGCAGTTGGGCAGATATCTTTTAGAAGGGTTATTACTACTTCAGTTGTTGGACCCCTTGATACATCGTTTAGTAGGTGTATTTCATCGATTACAAATACTCCTACATCAGTTATCCAAGGAGTTTTATGCCGAAGAAGTGAATCAAGTTTTTCAGGTGTTAAAAGGATTAAGTCATATGTTGCAAGGATTGAATCGTTTGAGTCAAAGTCTCCGGTTGATTGGGCGATTTTTATTATTTTTTCATATTTTTTTTTGAAGTCTTTGAATTTTTCGTTTGCAAGGGCTTTTAGTGGAAGAACATATACTGCCTTTTGGTTTGATTTAAGTATTTTTTCAAGCATTGCAAGCTCTGCAATGAGTGTCTTTCCTGAAGCGGTTGGCGTGCAGATTAATAGGTTTGTCCCTTCTAAAAGCCCAGCGTTTATGGCTTTTAACTGAGCGGGCCTTAGGTTTGTTATTCCTTGGCTTTTCAATATTTCAAAAAGATTAGGGCTTATTTTTTGATTAAGGATTTCTATTGAATTGTTCATTTTTATTCTTCTTGGATTTGTTCAGCCCTTTGTTTTTCAATTAGAATTTCTGCGATATCACAGGGTAATGAGGCAATGTCATCTTCTCTGAAAGGGCCTATCATTTCTCCAGAGTTATCTACGAACTGAGGAACGGGAAGCTTAAATCTTACTAGCAAAAGCCCTTTTTTGCATTCGGTTTTTGTTGGCTCTTCTTTTTTAGATTCTAATATCGAGATGTCAGGCTTTTCAAATACAAAAAGCTTATCTAAAACTGCTCTTTTATAGCTTGAGTAAAATTCTTCTAATGCGTTATATAGTACTTTTTCTTCGGAAAGCATAAGCCTTAGGTCTGTACCCTTTTGGCCTGTTCTAACAGATAGAAATGCTAGGTCTGTTATTTTTTGCGCTCTTTTTTCAAGTATGTCTTTTACAAGGTTTTTTATGTTTGTTATCTCTTTTAGCTTTTTTTGCCTTTCAACTGAGAATATTAGGTCGTCAGTTTTGAATTGTGTTAGAGATTTTTGCTTTTCTTTAAGATATCCTAAGAGGTCCTCAAAAAAGCTTGAGTCTATCTCTTGGAGCTCTCCAGATTTTTTCTCTTTTAATAAGAGATTATAGAGTGTTTCGAATGTGATGTTTATTTTGGTTTTTTCTTCCATTAGGATTATAGTATAGTTGTTTTGTTTATAATGTTTTTTGAATTAGAGAGATTAATTTAACAGATTGAACTTTATTTAAATGGCTAATCGTAAGCAGAAAAGATTTTTTTCATTTTATGCAATCTTATATGTAATCTCATATTAAATATTTTTAATGAAATACGCTACTTTCCAATAGTAACAAAAGAAAACTTTATAAATTACTTCGAGTTACATCCGCTAAGGTGATATTTTATGGATATTAGAGAGTTGTATAAGGATACGGCTGGAACAGAAACTGAATTTGATGGATATGATTGCGAAAAAGTATATCGTAAAGGTACAACAGATCGCTATGAGGTTATGCAAATTGGACCAAAAACAAAATTTTTGCGTTGTGAAGGAGTTGACAGGATTGGTAAGGTATATAGGATTACTACTTCAGACCGTTCTGATAAAGTTAAAGCGATTGAAATCGAACCCACGGAAGATCTCTTAAAGCTACTTGAAATGATGCATTATTTATGCGATGATGATGACGAAGTATTTGGTGTAGTAAAACGCAGGATAAATACATCGGATATACGTAAGTGGTTAGGAGCATATAATAGGTTTGAAGCCTCATTTTATGGTAAGCCATTTGCTGGACTTGATGACCCTTTAGAGTGTTCGCATGGTAATTTTTACTTGGGTGAGAATGGTATTGCCTACGCTGTTGACGAAAATAATAAACCGAAGCAATATGATGAAAAAGTTTTCCTCCCCATAGAAGTTGATAAAATACCATATTTGATTCAAAGTATTCCAGATGGAAATGACAAGAAAAAACCTGAAGTGTATAAAATTATGAGGACACTTGAGCAACCAGAACACCTCGAATTAGAAATAGGAAAAGGAAAAATTGTTCAGGGTGTAAAGATTTCTGAACGTGACTTGGTTGATTTAGTGCTATTTGAATTTAACAAAAGATAAATCCTTAACTACACGATCTGATCCGTGTTTTTATTTTTCTTGTTTAATTCTTTTTTTTATTTTAAATTTTTTAATTACTTTTTTTAAAGATTATGTCAGGTAATATCTGTTTTTATAATGGTCTGATTTAAGCGGTATTTGATTAGTATTGAATCTATATATGATTAAAAGGAATTTAATTGCAAGAAATCTAAAACTTTATTTATGAGAACTTAAAAAAAGAAAACGCTAAATGGGCTTAAGAGAAAGATTATTATAAATGTTTTTCCCAGTTAAATATCTCTTTTAAATGTTTTTTTTTCTAATATTTCTTTTCTCTTTAAATTTTCTTACCTTAAGCTCTTTTTTCCTTAAGGCTTTTCTATTTAAATCCGTTTACCTTTTGACTATTTTTCTCTTCGAGCTATTTTCCTTTCAGCTCTGTTATCTTTAAGCTCTTTTCTCAGTAGGTTTTTTCTTCCTACATCTTTTTTTGTTTTATTTCATCTAAAAGCATTTTTGTGAAATCACTTAGTAAAACGCTTCCCATCACTTTGTTTTCGTATGTATTTCGAATATTAACCATTTTGTTTTTTTGCTCTTCTTCACCTACGATTAATAGATATTTTATCCTTTGAAGATGGCTTTCTCTAATCTTTTTTCCTATTGTTTCAGAGCGAATATCTTTTTCAACCCTTATTTTGTTGTTGAAAAGCTCAGTATAGACTTTTTCTGCATAATCATTAAAGCTTTCTGAAACAGAGATTACTTTAACCTGAGTTGGGGCAAGCCACATTGGGAATTTGCCTGCAAAATGCTCTGTTATTATTCCGATAAATCTTTCAAGGCTTCCATAAATAACGCGGTGTATCATTATAGGTCTATGATTTTCGGTCCCATCTTCTCCCATGTATTTTAAATCAAACCTTTCAGGCATTGAAAAGTCTACTTGCACCGTAGCGCATTGCCAGGTTCGTTTAAGGGAATCAAATACGTGGAAATCTATCTTTGGACCGTAGAACGCTCCGTCCCCCTCGTTTATTTTATAAGGGGTTTTTAATTTATCCAATGCATTCATAAGAGCTTTTGTTGCTTTATCCCAAGCTTCATCGCTTCCTATTGAGTTTTTTGGCCTTGTAGAAACCTCTACTTTATATTCAAAACCAAAGGTTTTATAGAATTTGTCCACTAAATTTATTACTCCTATTACTTCGTTTTCTAGCTGAGTGGGTGTTACAAATAGATGAGCATCGTCTTGGTTAAAGCACCTTACTCTAAAAAGCCCATTTAAAACCCCGCTTAGTTCGTGTCTATGGACTAGCCCTACCTCTGCAATTCTTAGTGGGAATTCTTTATATGAATGTTTTTTTCCTGAATAAACTAAGATTCCTCCAGGGCAGTTCATTGGCTTTACTGCGTAATCAGCATCATCAATTTTAGTAAAATACATATTGTTTTTGTAATGATCCCAATGACCTGATTTTTCCCAAAGGGCTCTTGAAAGTATTATTGGGGTTTTTATTTCCTGATATCCTGCAATTCTATGTTCTTCTCTCCAAAACTCCATTAAGGCATTCCAAAGCAATACTCCTTTGGGCAAAAAAAAGGGAAATCCTGGCCCTTCTTCTTTTATGTCGAAAAGCTCCATTTCTATGCCTATTTTTTTGTGGTCCCTTTTTTTTGCCTCTTCTATAAGTGCGAGGTATTCTTTTAAGAGCTTTTCTTCAGGAAAAGATATCCCATAAATTCTTGTAAGCATTGGATTTGCACAATCTCCCTTCCAATATGCGCCTGCAAGTTTTGTGAGTTTTATGGCTTTAACAAAGCCTGTTGAGGGCAGGTGAGGTCCCCTACATATTTCGACATAGTCTCCTTGGGTGTATATTGAGATTTTTTTGTCTTCAATTTCGTTTAGGATCTCAAGTTTGTATTTTTCTTCTTTAAAGAGCTTTGAAAGCTCTTTTTTGTCAAGATGTTGATGGATAATTTCTAGGTTTTCTGAGACTATTTTTTGCATCTCTTTTTCGATTTTTAAGAAATCTTCTTCACTAATTTTAAGGTTGTCAAAATCATAATAGAATCCTTCTTCAATTGATGGTCCTATTGCTGGGAGTGCATTGGGATAAAGCCTTTTTACTGCTTGAGCGAGTATGTGAGATGAGGTGTGCCAAAATGCCTTTTTAGCTAAGGGGTCGTTGGAATCTAAGAAGATTAGGGTACCATCTTGTTCAAGTGGTTTTTTTAGGTCTATTAGTTCATTGTTAAATTTTGCGCATATGAATTTTTTTGAGAATTTTTCTCCTATGCCCATTGCAATTTCTATTGGGCTTATTCCTTTTGGGTATTTCTTGATTGAATCATCTGGGAATTTTATTGATATCATTTTTATGCCTCCGGTTTTTGTATCTTTTTTGTTTTTTTATTGGGTTTTTATTAAATAGTTTTTGTTGAAATCTCGTTTTGTATTATCTGTGTTATTTGTATTAAATTTAGATTATTTATTTTTGTTTCCTTTGTTTATTTTATTTACTTTATTTATTTTATTTATTTTTAGGTTTATTGCTTTTTGTTTAAATAGCTATCGCAATAAGAAATATAAGGACAAGACATCCTACTCGGTGCCATTATCGCGCATTTTGAGTAGGTGTTAAGTCAAGCGAATTAGTTTGTGCTTAATTGAGAAGAAAACGTGTGTGTATTTGTGAAACGCTTATATACACTTTGTTATTTAGATCAAGGTTAAATTGTATCATTTTTAGGTTGTTTGTTAATGGAATTTATAAATTTTTTGTATGAGCGTATGATATTTTTTAGAAGGCGTTTAGGGGCTTTTTTAAAGTGACTTTAAAGTGACTTTTTAAAATTCTAGTAATTATCTAAGGATTTATCAAAAGATTTAAAAAGAATAAAGAGAAATGGATTATGTAAGCGATGTAAAGAAGTTCAAATTAATTTGATTGGCATGTTGAAGTTGCGTTTTAAGATGTTTATTTTTATTGATTGAGTTTATTTATGGTTTTCAGATAAGGTGGTAATATGAAAAAAAAGGGAAGGGATATTGGACCAATGGCGTTTGTGGTGATTGGTGGTATTGTTGGAGCTTCATCGATTATATTTAATTTGATTACAGGCACTTGGAAGTTTACACTTTTTATAATTGCAGGGTTTGCTTTGATGATATATGGATTTGTAAGAAATAGGGAAAACTAAAGTTTGTGCTGTTTTTCTTTTTTTGCTTTTGGCAAGAGATATGTTGTTTTGCCCTCGGAGCCACCAGCGATTTTGTCTGTGGAGATAAAATTGTCTTTTTCTAGTTTTTTAATTATTCTCTGAAATGTTTTGTAGGTCCCTTGACCACCTGATTCTGAAAAGAGTTTGTATGCGTCTCCTATTTTAATTTTTGTGTTTTCTTTGATTATCTCCATTATTTTTTTGTCAGAGTCTGTTAATGAATCTATTGGTTTTAGAAAAAATTGCTTTCTTAAATCTATTGCAGTTAATATGTCAGTTTCTTCAACTATTCTACTTGATCTTTTTTCAGCGATATTACCTGCTTGAAGCAAAAGAAATAATGCATATCTTATATCTTCTTGCAAGAATGTTTTTTCAGATACTATTTTGATTGCGTTATCATTCCAAACTCCCTGATTGAATGCAAGTTCAATTCTTCTTTTTATTATTCCCAGTACTTCGCTAGGGGTATATTTTCTGAATTCTAAGATATCAAGGTTAAGTCTTGAGCTTATTCGCATGTCAAGATTTATGCTCCATTCTTTAAAATTTGTTACAAGAAGTATTGTCTTTTTGTATATTTCTTCTAAAACGTAGTAAAGATAGTCTGTATCTTCGCATCTGTCAACTTCATCAAAGACAAATACTGCACTTGATTTGTTTATTATTTTTTTTGCTACTTCAAATAATTCTTCAGTGTTTTTGTTGTGAGTGAATTGGTAGCCTATCTGCTTACAGATTTCATTCATTATTTTAAATGATGTGTTTTTCTGCCAACAATTTATGTATATTGGATAGATATCATCTGTTTTTTCTGATAATTCTTCTATTATCTTTTTTACAGCAAGACTTTTTCCTATTCCTGCCCCGCCAAATATGAGAAGATTTCTTCCATTTCTTTGCATGAACAAAGGTTTTATACAATCTGCTATGTAGTGCTGTTCGTTTTCACGATAGGGTATTTCTTTAGGTGTATAGTCAAATTCTAATGCTATTGGATTTTTGAATATACTTTCATCGCTTTTTAGGATATCATCAAATAAGCTCATATTAAAATCAAAGTTTTTTTTTGGGTTTAAAAATCTTTTTGATTTTGCAACTCCATTTTTTGCATATTTTGAGTTTATAACCAAAACTTTAAAGCCAAAGTATGAGAATGAGCTGGATTTTATGAAATGAAAAACCTTGGCGTAACTTCCAAAATATCTCGCAAATAGTTGAGGTTAAATGTTGAGGTTAAATGTTATGTGAATCCATATCTTCAAACTTTAGAACCCAAGACCAAGCCTAAAGACCAAAGTATGAGAATGAGCTGGATTTTAGGAAAACGATAAATGAGAGGGATGATTTTCACTAAAACACAATGTTTATAAAAAATTTAGATTTTTCATTTGGATAACTAGAACATAAAGGTGAGATAATGAAATATGTGTATTCCTTTGATGAAGGAAATAAGGGTATGAGAGAGATTTTAGGTGGGAAAGGAGCTAATTTGTCAGAGATGGTTAGTTTAGGGATTAATGTTCCTTTTGGATTTACAATTGGAACTCAGGCTTGTAGTAGATTTTATGAAGATGGAAAGGTAATCTCTAAAGAAATTAAAAAGGAAATTGAAGAAAAGCTTAATGAAGTAGAGCAAAAAGCTGGAAAAAAACTTGGAGACCCTAGTGACCCTTTGCTTGTTTCTGTGAGGTCTGGTGCGGCTGTTTCAATGCCTGGCATGATGGATACTATTCTAAATTTGGGGCTTAATGATGAGTCTGTTGAAGGGTTATCTAAAAAGACTCAAAATGAAAGGTTTGCATATGATTCTTATAGAAGATTTATTCATATGTTTTCAGATGTTGTGATGAAAGTAGAACATTTTAGGTTTGAAAAAATCCTAGAGGAGATTAAAGATAAGAATAATGCAAAATACGATTCTGAGCTTGATTCAAATATGCTTAAAGAGGTTGTTTTAAGGTATAAAGAGCTTGTGAAAAAAGAGGCAGGTCGTTTATTTCCACAAGACCCTAAAGAACAATTATATATGGCAATTGGTGCAGTGTTTGAGTCTTGGAACAATCAAAGAGCAATTGAGTATAGAAGAATTAATTCTATCAAGGCTTTGATCGGAACTGCTGTCACTGTTCAGATGATGGTGTTTGGTAATATGGGCAATAGTTCAGGGACAGGTGTTTGCTTTACAAGGGACCCATCAACAGGTGAAAAGAGATTCTTTGGGGAATATCTTACTAACGCACAAGGAGAAGATGTGGTTGCAGGGATAAGAACGCCAAAACCGATTACTGAACTTGAAAAGGAAATGCCCAAGGTGTATGAAGAACTTTGTAGTATCAAGGACCGTTTAGAAACACACTACAAGGATATGCAAGATATTGAGTTTACAATTCAAGAAGGCAGGCTTTTTATGCTTCAGACTAGAAATGGAAAGAGAACTTCACAAGCTGAAGTAAGGATTGCAATTGATCTGTTTGAAGAGGGAATAATTGATAAAAAGACTGCAGTTTTGAGGGTTAATCCAAAGTCAATCAATCAATTACTTCATAGAAAATTGGATCCTTTAGATAAGGAAAAAAATCAGGTAATAGCAACAGGACTTCCTGCATCGCCAGGTGCGGGGGTTGGAAAGCTTGTATTTGATCCTAAAGAGGCTGCGGAGTTAAAAGAGAAAGGAGAAAAGGTGATTTTAGCAAGGATGGAAACTAGTCCCGAGGATATAATTGGGATGAATGCTTCTGAAGGGATTTTAACTCAAAGAGGTGGAATGACTTCTCATGCTGCAGTTGTTGCAAGAGGTATGGGAAAGTGCGCTGTTGTTGGATGCTCAAGCTTAAATATTGATGAGGAAAAAAAGATTATTGAGATTAGTGGAACAAAAATTTTGAAGGGTGAATATATAACACTTGACGGATCAACAGGAGAGGTTTTTAAGGGAAAGATAAATACTGTTGAACCAGAGATATCAGGATATTTTGCAAAGATTATGAGTTTTGCAGATGAGTTTAGAAAACTTGGGGTTAGGACTAATGCTGATACTCCAAAGGATGCAAAGAAAGCAAGGGAATATGGGGCAGAAGGGATTGGTCTTTGCAGAACTGAGCATATGTTTTTTGATGGTGAAAGGATTAAGTCTATTAGAAAAATGATTCTTTCTGAAAGTCTTGAAGAAAGGGAATCAGCATTATCTGAACTTTTGCCAATGCAACGCCAAGATTTTGTTGAGCTTTATGAAGCTATGAAAGGATATCCTGTGACAATTAGGCTTTTAGACCCTCCTCTTCATGAGTTTTTGCCACCTGAATCTGAGGTTGAAAAGACTGCTAAAAAGTTTGGAATTGATAAAGAAAAGCTTAGGGAAAAGATGCACAGTCTTAAAGAAACAAACCCGATGCTTGGTCATAGGGGGTGTAGGCTTTGTATCACTTATCCTGAGATTTGTGTGATGCAGACAAAAGCAATAATTGAAGCAGCGTGCATTGTTAAGGATAAAGGATTGGATGTTGAGCCTGAGATTATGGTTCCTTTGGTTGCTGATGTAAGGGAGCTTATCTTACTAAAAAAGATTATTATAGATACTGCTGATAAAGTTATTAAAGAAAAGGGCGTTAATCTTAAGTATAAAATAGGAACGATGATAGAGGTCCCAAGAGCTGCGCTAACTGCTGATGAGATTGCAAAAGAGGCTGAGTTTTTCTCTTTTGGAACAAATGATTTAACACAGATGAGTTTTGGTTTTTCAAGGGATGATATAGGCAAGTTTTTGCCTGAATATCTCAAAAAAGATGTTTTAGAGTCTGACCCTTTTCAAACTATTGACCAAACAGGTGTGGGCAAGCTTATTAAGATGACGGTTGAACTGGGAAGGGCTAGTCGCAAGGATTTAAAGATTGGTATATGCGGCGAGCAGGGAGGAGAACCGGATTCAGTTGAGTTTTGCCATAAATCAGGCTTGAACTATGTTAGCTGCTCGCCGTTTAGGGTTCCTGTTGCAAGGCTTGCAAGCGCACATGCAGCTTTAAAGGATTAAGTTTTTTTTTATTTTATAATTTCTTTTTTAAGAATTATTTTTCTTTTTTTTGGTAAAATTTAAGAGATTAGAGATGCGCAATGTTACTAATGTACGATGTTAAAATAGACATGAAATGAGAGAAAGAATAAGATTATTTTTTTGTTTTTGTAATTGCTAATGATTTTTTTTACTTGTTATTTCTTATCATTTTTTTAATCGCTAAATTAAATGAAGGTTCTTTAAAAAGCTATATTGAGTTTGCGGGATTTAGTATTGAAATGTACCAACTTTCATCAAGAATTTCTATTCCGTCAGTATCGTGTACTTTGTAATGCAATTTAATAATATGATTTCCAAAAGGCCATAAAGGAATGGACTTTTGGAATTGAGGTATGTTAATATCATACAGATTTCTTATTGATGCGTATTTTTCTGAGAGAAACTGCTCGAAAAGGTATTTTATTTCTCTGGAAGTATAACTTGACAACTCAGGGATATCAAAAGCCTGAGAAAAACAGGAATCTATTGTTTCTTTTGCGTTATCTTTGACTTCAAATATAAGAGCGCATTTTTCAGATGCATGAGGAGAATTGTGAGTGTGAGTGCGATTGTAAATGTTTGCGATGATTTGCTCACACACTAGGGTTGCTATTTTGTATTCTGAAAAAGTGGTGTCTTTGAATAAATTCTCTTCTTTGAGGATACGGCCTAAGTTAAGCTCGACTGTTTTGTTGAAGTCTGTATAGTCATACTTGCTTAGTTTTTTAATGCATTCTTCTGCCATTGTAATCAATCCTCATTTTTTTCTAGGTTTTTTGGTAGGGGCATTTTAGGTTAATAAGGCTTTTGAAACATTGGTATATATTCAAAATCATGACGGTTTAAGGATAGAGTTTAAAGTAGAATACAAAAGAAGTATAATACAAAAAGTGATGATTTTTCAGAAACATTTGTATTCGGAATCAGACACAAATCAGAACAATGTAAGAATTAAAAATAAAAAAACAAAATATAGAATAAAAGGATTTATCTTCTTTTTCTTCCTCTTGCCATCTTGGCTTGAGCGACATCTCCGTCTTTATCTATAAAATAGAGGAATCCAGTCTCTTTTTTAACACCTGGTTTTGCTACAACTTCTGCTTTTCCTCTTTTGACATTTTTGCCTCTAGCCATTGGCACTCTGGCAACGTCGCCGTTCTTGTTTACAAAATATAAAAATCCTTTTTCTTTCTTTACTCCTACTCTAGCTACTTTCTTTGCCATTGTCTATTTTCCCCTCTTTTTTAGTTTATGTGGACTATTATTCCAAGCCCCTATACCAATCTTTAGAAGATATATTATATAAACTTTTTGTTTTTATTGACTAAAAGAGCTTTTGAAGTGACCTATTTTTGGGGTTTTTGCTCTTTTTTTGAGAATATCACGTCTGCTTTTCCTGAGAATTCACCAATTCTTTCAATTATTGGCTGTACTATGTAGGGCATGAAATGTTCGTAAAAGAGTTGTTTTAAAGGCATGAATTCTTTAATTCTATAGCCTTGTGGAACTTTTTCTATCAGACCTAAGTTTTTTATCCTTCTCATCTGGCGCAGTATGTTTGAAGGAGTGATTCCGTTTATTTCAAGCTCAGTTTTTTCCCTTATGTGATATACATAATCTTCTACTTCTTTTATGCTTAGATGATTTTTTATTGCGCTATTTTCTATAAAACACATTAGAATATCTACAACAACATCTCGTGAGTCACCGGGTTGTAAAAGACCATATGATAGGCAAAGCCTTTTTGATATCTCTCTTTCATCAAGATTTTTTGGCTTTTCATACTTTCGTAATGTTACTTGGGATAATGCTCTTTCGCGGACCATTTGAGTATTTTATTTGGAGTGTGCTATAAATAGTTTTCTAATGCGCATTGTTAAATAATTTTAGTATTATTTATTTTTTAGGCTTTTGCTCGTTTCTTGCGGAGTAGAATAAGAACTCCTGAGCATATCCTGCATAATGCCCGAAGTACTCTTTGAAAAATGAGGTTATAAATTCTTTTGACTTTATTTCATTTTTAAAATAAAGCCTTTCGGTCTCTCTTTTTATCCATACATCAACAGGAAAGGCGTCATAGAACTTTAGGGAGAACAAACAAATGCACTCAGATACTTTATCGCCTATGCCGTTAAAAGACATTAGTATTTTTTTTGCATCAGAATAGTCAGTTTTTTTTATTTTGTCTAAAAGCTCTTTTGTTGCAATCTGAGAGCATTGATAGATATATTTTGAGCGAAAGCCTGCACTTGATTGTTTTATCAATTCTAAATCCGAGATTTGTTTAGGAAGTGGGAATAAAAATAACTGTTTGTCTTTAAATGTTACAGGATTTCCAAAAGATTTAGAAATAGACAATATGTTTCTTTTGATTTTTGGGACATTTGAAGCCGAGCTACAGATAAAACTAATCATACATTGAAATAGGTCTTGGTTTATGATTCTTAAACCTAAAGAGCGATGTATTGCAGACTCTATTATTTTATCTTTTGAGATTTCTTTGAGCATGTTTTTGTAATCTAGATCCAAAGAAAAGAAATTGATTAGGAATTCTTCAGTAATGTTTCCATCAAAGTAAAGATGTTGCCCTTGTTGTTTTATTATAAAAAAGTTTGAGCCATCAACTACAAAAAAGACGCCATCTTCTTCAAAGTAGTTAAAGAACTGGCCACATTCAAGGGTTTTTTTAAGGTCAAATAAAGGTGCTTTTATTTTTCTCATTTTTTGGAAATGATTTTCAATGAACTTATTTTGTTATTTAACCATTATGTTTTTGGTAAACTATATAAAAATGGGGGTTATTACCCTTATTTACGGGACGCAAAGCCAACTCCGAGCAATCGAGGAAAGTCCGCCCACCTAAAAAAAGGCGCTTTTAATCTTTAAAAGATTTCGAAAGGGATGGCAACTGCACAGAAACAAAACCACCTAAAAACTTGTTATGATGCTTGCGAAGAAGATGGTGACATCTTTGAGACTAACCAGCAGAACATTTGGTTTTTAGGAAAGGATGAAAAGGCAGTCCCGCCTGGTGCAAGGCCTTTAGCGCCGCTTAGTCGAATGTTGGCAAATCCATCCTTTGCTTTAGGGCAAAATAGGGGATTTCACAAAAGGCGGCTTATTTGCGTCCCTTTTTTTTCTTTGAGATAATTTAAGGGTCTAACTAAGAGTATTACATGCAAAATGCAAAAGCTTTAAATAAAAAAGAAATTTCAACATCAATATGGCAACTAGAAGGACATTTATGCCCTCTTCGGGAGGGGGAATTATCAGGTATGGAGATGGCTATAAATCTATGTTTAGCATAAAGCCAGGATATCTTGTGGTGCTGATAGCTATTATAGTCGGAGTTATTTTGATATTTCAGATGTATGGAGCAAGGCTTTTGGGCTTAGTTTAGATGAAGGTGGTTTTCGATGTATGGCAATATTAATCCTAGACAGATGAAGCAAGCCATGAAGAGGTTTGGGATAAATGAACAGCAAGTTGAGGCTAAAAGGGTCATTATTGAACTGGAAGGATCAAGGCTTGTTATTGATGAACCATCAGTTTCCAAGATTAACATGATGGGTCAAGAGGTCTATCAGATTTCTGGAGAGGAAAGGACCGAACAGCTAGATGTGGCTCCTGATATCTCTGAAGAGGACATTAATACTGTTATGGATTCTTGTGGTTGTGATTATGATACGGCAAAGGAAGCTATTTTGAGCTCAAATGGTGATCTTGCAAAAGCTATTCTTGATATTAATAGCAATGATTCACAATAAGAGCTAAGTTGTTTTTTGTATTTGTTTTATATGGGTTATCATCTTTTTGAGGTGTTAAGAGACATTTACACCGCTGTTTAAGCATAATGTTTTTAAATGTTAAAGATATTGTGATTAGGGTATGCCTCCCAAAATCCCTGAAAAGCACCATGTTTCTTTGTTATCTGCAAAGCAAAATATTAAGGTTGCAGACCATATGATGAATGTTACTTATCCTTTGGTTATGGACCCAAAGCTTTTCCCTACGATTATAGAGAATATTTTTTTGGGTTATACTAACGCGTTAGCGGCAATTTTATATTATGAGAGATATTATAAGAGGATTCCTCCTTTTAATGATAGTTTTGATTCAAAGCTTATGTTTTATGAAACTTATGTTAAGGAACAATACAAGTTTAATAATCATTATTCAAAGACTATGAATAATTTAAGAGAACTTATGATTGCTCATAAGAAAAGTCCAGTTGAGTTTAGCAGGAAAGGAAAATTTGTTATTTGTAATGATGAATACTCTCTTAAGACCTTGGATATTGATACTGTGAAATCTTATATCAGGGAGTGTAAGGTCTTTATTTCAGAGATTGATAAGATAATCGCTAAGGAGGTAAAGATATATTAATGAACAAGGTGTTATTTTTTGTGATTTCATGAAATCCAACATCACTTCGCATACTTTGGTCTTTAGACTTGGTCTTTGGGCCTGAAGTTTGAAGAGACAAATTCATATAACATTTAACCTCAACTATCCACAGGATACCGGGAGCATTTATTCCGAGGTTTTTCATTTTTATGAAATCTTTAATGGATTTTGAATAATTTGATATTTTAACCTAATATAAGAATAGTATAAGAAGAAACGAATTAAGAAGGGAAGTTTCATAAAACGATTAACCTTTAACTATCTAGTAAGATACCCTTAAGCGTTTATGCTTAAAGAAGGTTTTTCATGTTTATGTATAAAGGTGATATTTGATGATTGAAACGCTTAATGATGCGTATACTGAGATTAAGAGAGCTGATCATATTGTTTATGTTAGTTTGAAGTACACAAGGACCGCAGATGTTATTAGGAATGTTGTTGAAAGACTTATAGATGCAAATACCCTAATGATTAGTTCTCTTATAAAGAAATTAGCGATTGAAGGTAAGATTGTTGATTCGGATTATTCTTTATCAGATCATATAAAGATACTAAAGGATAATTTTTCAGATGATAAGGTTATAATGGAGATGCTTGAATTCAACAACTATCTTCGTAAGCTTAGCAGAGCTGAATTTACTGGAGAGAATGAGTATAGAAGACATGTGATGATGAAGGCGATTGTTGATGGAATTTTACAACAGATAGATATCGAGAAAATTACACAATATTATGATCAGGTAAAATCTTATTTTTTTCATATAAGAAACATGATTTTACCACCTGAAAATTAAGAGTGCAAAATGAAAGAAAGTACTGTAAATACTCTGCTTAGGAAAGGATGGAGTGAAGAAGAGATCAATGATTATTTTACTAGGTTGTATAGAAAAGAGGATCGTTTACAAAACAAAAGGTTATCTAGGATTGTATTTTTTGGAAATGTAGTGATGATTTTGTTTCTAGCTCTCATGATGGGAGTGCTTACACTTGTTTTTACAGGTTTTCAATGGTCTGTTTTGTCATTGGGAGTAATTATTTTTTTCTCTTCTTTTATCACTTATAGAAATAAGGGTATAATTTCTGAGTTATTCTTTAAAAAAAGAGTGTTTTTGCTTAATGCTTCTATTTCTTTTTTTTTAGCTGTGATTGCACTTTTATTTAGTTATTTTTTTTATGATTTGTTTTTGGCGAGTATCGATGGTGGACCGGGTTATTTTCCGTTGATTGAGTATTGTATTGTATCTTTTGCAGTAGTGCTTACAACTTGGCTTTTTTTAATAATGTTTGAAGAGAAATGATGAAAAATCTAATTTTTTGGTGGTTTGAAAGCACAAACTTTTTAAAAGAAGGGTTAATTCTTCTTAGCACAATATTGAAATGGAGGATTAAATATGGAAACGTTATGTTCATCATGTAAAACGAATGTTAGTAATCTTAATGGGACAGTAGAGTTCTTGTGCCCTGAATGTGGAAAATCAACCATTATTAGGTGTGTTGATTGCAGAAAGAAGGCTGTTAAATATACATGTCCTGAATGTGGATTTGTAGGTCCTAATTAAATAGGTTAATTTTGGTTTTTTTAGTATTTAAATCTTTTAGAGAGTTGAGAAATATGGCAGATGTTGTTATAACTATGAAAATTATGGAATCTTCACCTGAGGTTGATTTGGGGAAGCTTGATGAGAATGTAAAGAATTTGATTACAGAATATGCAGGAAGTGGAGCTTATAAAAGTTCTATTGAGCCTATTGCTTTTGGATTAAATGCATTAATCGTTTCTTTTGTAATGGATGAAAAGCTTGGTGGAACTGATCATTTAGAGGAAGAGATTTCTAAAATTGAAGGAGTTGAATCTGTTAGTGTTACAGATGTAAGGAGAGCTATTGGCTAAGTGATTTTAGCGTTTTTTCTATTTCTTTTAATGAAGCGTTTGTTTTTATTGCTGTACTTAGGAAATGTGTTTTAGTGCAAATGTAGTTTTTATTTTGTAATGAAGAAATGATTTCATTTGTGTTTGGTGCTGAAATTTTTAGTTTTTTGCATATTGAGTGTATATCGTAATAAAAAGGATATTCGTTTGGTTCAAATAGGACTCGATTTATAAAGTTTAATAATTTTTGATCGTTATATTCTTTTGCCAAATCATGCATTTTTTGTAAAAGCAATGTGTTGTTTAATTGACCAAGCCAAAGCGGACCTGCAGTTTGATGATCTTTATTTTGGTTTGAGTTATCTACGAAAAATTCAAGTGAAATGGGGTTAAAATGTAGATATTTATGAAGATTTAAAATCTCATCACACTCTTTTTTTGATTTTTGGGATTTGAAATAAATCCTCATGTAGTGGTCTTTTGAGTAGGACAAAACAGGTATTAATGCTAGGTCGTATTTCATTGCGATTTTTTGAACTGCAGAGATTAGGATTCTAATACCTGTTTCATACATTAATTCATTGCGTATTGGTTTTGAGCCATATCTTCTAAGACAAACTTTTGGGTATGAGCCACAAAGAGAGGAGGTATCTGTTGCTGTAATCGCTAAAATTCCATCAGATTTTAATTTTCTAACAGCAGATTCTATAAAGTAGATTGGACTCCCAAAAGGGTCTATATCAATGTAATCAAATGAGATTTTTTGAATGTTAAAAAAGTGGTTTGCATCAAGGTTTGATATTTCAGCAAATTTTTTAATTTTGTTTAGTAAAAGATTTTTTTTTGTTAATTTGGATGCATTTGGGTTTATGTCATTAAAATAAACTTTTGATATGGTTTTACTTGGGGTTTCGTTTATTATTCTTATTCCTCTTATGCCACTTCCTTCTAAAGGAAGCGCGATATTTGCGTTATTAAATCCTATTGAAGATATTAAAAGAACTGCTATGTCTCTGTTATGTTTCATTAAGGGGTTATAAAATACAGGCATCTTTTTTGAGACTATTTCTTCTATAAATCCGTAAAAACTTGATTTTCCTTCTGTGATTATTTTAGACATTATTTACATAAGTGTATAATTTGGGTTTTTAAATATATGGTATTGAAAGTTAAGGATTCTTTTTGGTTTTTTTTAAAAATAGATTTTTAGGTTATATAATCTTAATTAGTACATGATATAAATAGAAACAATATATATGCTTCAATATCGCTTTATAAATAATTCCGTTAGTCAACTTATGCGCGTTATCTAGCAATGTATACTATATTTTTTTATTCTTAGCGAAATCAACAACCTCGCCCTAAAGGCCGAGATATGTTGGTAATATAAAAGCATGCGCAGTATTAAAGCGAGGTTGTTGATTACAAGGTTGTTGATTACAAAAAAGCGTACCAAGTTTTCGTGTTTAAACATCAGGTATCCTTTTCTATCAATAAATTGATTAAGAATATTTATAATGTAGACGAAAATATATTTGCAGAAAACAATAATAATTATGATAAATCTAGCACTTATTAAAAGATATGATATTCTTTTATTATACTCATTAAAGCGTCATAATCTTGATTGACCATTTTTCTTCTTTCTTCTTCGTTTACTTGGGGTATTGGATTAATATTGTATCCCCAAACTTTTATTTTTTTTGGAGTTTTACAAAGACCTTGTATTTCTTCGGTCCACTCTTTAATCTCTACTTCATATTTTCGACCATAAACAATGTATGTACCTTTGATTTTAGATGAGAATTTATTTGTTTCCATTTTTTTTAACTTACTTATTTTTTTAAAATGATAATTTTTTAGGTTTAGAAGATATAGCCAATTTTTAAGGTTTTCTTTTTAAAATATTTGATTACAATGCTTTTTAGGATAAGCTTTATAAAATAGGGATTACTCTCTTAAAAGCTAATGGTAGATGTATGCAAAGGTAGAAGCCCTATATGTTCTGTTGTTGGGCATGTGGACCATGGAAAGTCAAGTATATTAGATAGGATTAGAAATTCAAGAATAGTTGATAAAGAGGCAGGGGGGATTACACAAGCAATAGGCGCCTCAATTGTTCCTTTTGAAACTATCTGCAAGAATTGTATGCCTGTTTTGGGAAAGCTTGATAATAAAATAAAGGTGCCAGGCATTTTATTTATTGACACTCCAGGTCATGCGGCATTTACAAATTTAAGAAAAAGAGGAGGAAATCTTTCTGATATTGCAATTTTGGTGGTTGATATTAATGAAGGATTTAAGCCTCAAACAATTGAATCTGTAAAGATTCTTAAGATGTATAAAACTCCTTTTATTATTGCAGCAAATAAAATTGATAAGATTTCAGGGTATTCTAAGAAGGATAATTCGGTTATAAAATCAATATCAATGCAAAAAGAGGATGTTTTGCAAAGAGTTGAGAATGGGATTTATAGTATTGTAGGTCAACTCTATGAGCTTGGGATTAATTCTGAAAGGTTTGATAGAGTAAGTGATTATACAAAGCAGATTGCTATTGTTCCATGTTCTGCTTTAACTGGAGAGGGAATAGCTGAGATTTTAATGCTCATATCAGGACTTGCACAAAAGTTTTTGGAGTGCGATTTGAGTTTTAGTGTAGATAACCTAGCTAAGGGAACTATTCTTGAGGTGATGGAGGTTAAAGGTCTAGGGGTTACAATAGATGTAATTTTATTTGACGGTACATTGAAGGTAGGAGATACAATTTGCTTAGGAGGACTTAATGGACCAATTGTTACAAAGGTTAAGGCTCTTCTTATGCCTTCACCTTTAAGTGAGATAAGAGATAAAAAGGGAGTATTCAAATCTGTTAAGAATGCTGTTGCAGCTACAGGTGTTAAGATTTCTGCTCCTCTTTTAGATGAAGCGATGGCAGGCACTCCGGTATTTGCATCTGAAAATACTTTAGAAGATATTGAGAGAAAAAAAAGACAAGTGTTAAAAGAGATTGATACTGTATATATTGAGACTCAAAAGAGCGGGGTAATTGTTAAAGCGGATAGTCTTGGAAGCCTTGAAGCACTTGTAACTTTGCTCAAGGAAGAAAAAGTTCCAATAAGAAAGGCAAGTGTAGGGGATATTACTAAAAATGACTTTTTGGAAGCTGAAGGGATGATTTCAGAAAAGCCAGAATTTGTGGTAATTTTGGGTTTTAATGTTGGATTTAAATGTAACCAAGAAGATTTTAAGAAAATCAAAGTGATTAGTAATGAAGTGATTTATAGGATAATCGAAGAGTACAAAAAATGGTCTGATGAGATTAAAAAACTTGAAGAACTAAAAAAGCTAGGGGAGCTTACATCCCCATGTAAAATTAAGTATCTGCCAAATCATACATTCAGGCAATCTAATCCAGCGATAATAGGTGTTGAAATAATGCTAGGAACCCTAAAAGTTGGAGCTAGACTCATGAAAGAAAATGGAAATATGGCAGGGATTGTAAAAGGGATTCAAATTGAGAGTGAAAGTCTAAAATCTGCAGATGCAAAAAGTAATGTTGCAGTTTCTATAAATGATGTGTGCTGTGGAAGACAGATTAATGAAGGAGAGATTTATTATAGTGCCATGAATGAAGAAGAGTTTAAAAAATTGAAGAACGCAAAAGAGTTGTTAAGCCCTGCCCAAATTGAAGTATTAAAAGAGATAGCTATAATTATGAGAAAGAGTAATGAGATGTGGGGAGTATAAATTTTTTCAAAATGAAAGGAGAAATTCTTAATTCAAGAAAGGCAAATGATTTATTAGAAATTATTGCTAATCAGTTAGGCTCTGATAAAAAGGAATTAAAATCTATGTTTGCAGAATATGTATTCTTGCTTCTTGGAGAAGGAAAAGTATATCTTGCAAGAAAGGAAGCATTCTCAATAGAACTTGATGAATTGAGAATAAATTCAATAGGCGTATATCTTGGAACGATAGAAGAAAGCGGATTTAGATATTCAATAGAAGGCGCCCAAAAACTTTCTTTATTCTCAACTAAAAACATTCTTTTGTTAAATGAGGAACAAGCAAAACTCTGGATGAAAGGAGAAGATGTTACGGGAGATTTTTCTAAATACGATTTATATGTAATATTGAAGTATGAAGATTTTATATTAGGATGTGGAAAAAACTCAAACAAAAAAAAGAGGTTAATAAATTTTACACCTAAAGAAAGAAGGATAACAACTGATATGCCTTTCTTGGCCTAAAAATACTTTTTCATTTATTAAATAGTTATTACAAATTGATAATTGATATTAATCAAGAATGTAAATATTATTTGCATTAAAAAAATTACCCTGACCAACCCCTGAGGCATTAATCTTTGCCCCTTTTGTACATGGAAATTCACTATTAATTGTTATAACCTTCTCCATTTCAATACCGATAGTGATATAACTTTTCTCTCCATCATAATAATATCTTTTAACAACACCAAAAACCTCATCATGTTGCTCTTCAGAAAACGTGGTTATAACAAATAAACAAATTATTCCTCCAATAGATATAAAAAAACATATCTTTAAAAGAGTTTTTTCAAGCATAAAATTATTTTAGACCAGAATAAATTAATAGATTGTGATAAAAAAACCGTAAAAATTACAACATGATAAATAACCTTTTCATATATATCAAGAAGTTTACTTTTTTGATGATATTCTTTTGTAATTGGTCTTTTCAAACGTTAAGCCTAAAGACAAAATTATACAAAATGAACTGGATTTCATGAAATGAAAAAACTCTGCATAAATAATGAGGTATCTTGCGAACAGTCGAGGTTAATCCTTGCATTAACCCCTCTATTCAAACTTTTGCCTCAAGAATAAACCTCAAGACCAAAGAATGCGAAGTAATGCTGGATTTCATGAAATCAACAATCTCGCCCTAAAGGGCGAGGCATGTTGGTAATATAAAAGCATCAGCTGTATTAAAACGAGGTTGTTGATTACAAAAAAGTGTACCGAGTCCTCGTGTTGAAACACGAGGTATGCTTTTCTATTAACCAAAGTATGCAAAATGACAGATTCATGAAATCAAAGTATACAAAATGGGCTAGATTTCACAAAAACAAAAAGAACAGGAATTTTAAGACGAGATATTTATAAACAAAAAACCCTAAATTATTACGAAAGTTTTAAATATTAAAGCGAAATCACCAAAACCATCATAATACACGAGGAATCATAAGAATGGAATTACAAAATGTTGAAATTAAAGCATTTAACAGGTGGAGTACAAACGGCATAGAACTGACAGATGAAGGCCTAAAAAGATACGTAAATTTAAGCCCTAAACTGGTGCCTAAGACAGGTGCAAAATACTCAGGACAAAGATTTTATAAATCAAGAACTTTCATCGTCGAGAGACTTATAAACAAAATAATGGTCGCAGGCCATAGAGCTAAAAAACATAAAATCACTTCAGGATTTATGACTGGAAAAGGAGTAACAGCATATAAAATTGTAGAAGATGCATTAAGCATAATTGAAAGAAAAACAGGAGCAAACCCAATTGCAGTGTTTGTAAAAGCACTTGAAAACGGTGCGACAAGAGAAGAGATTGTTAATATAGAATATGGTGGGGCTAGATACACAAAAGCAGTAGATTGCGCCCCTCAAAGAAGGGTTGATTTAGTTTTAAGATTCTTCATTCAAGGTGCTTATGCGAAATCTTTTAACTCAAAAAAAGGAATTAGAGACGCATTAGCAGATGAGATTTTAGCAGCATATAATCTAAGTCAAAACTCATTTGCAGTATCTAAAAAGCTTGAGCTTGAAAGACAAGCAGATGCTTCAAGATAAAACCTTTTATATCATTATTATTTTTTCTTTTTGAATTTAACCGCGTTTTTAAACAGATGGCTTTATTTGTTTAATTTGTCGTTTAAATGAGTTTTTGGAATAATTCTTTTAAATATACTTTAGTATTTGTAAAAGATTAAATAGAAAGTGATTAATTTTTGCAAGATGGTATCTGAAAATAAACCTCTAAAAGTCTATGTTGCTGGAAAATTTGAAAAAAAGCTTATTGTTTTAAATTTGTATGAAAGGCTCAAAAGTATGGGTCACGAGATTTCTTATGATTGGACGAACCATATTGAGATTAAGCCATACTCCGAAAATGTTAGGCTTGCAACTACCTACTCAGATTCTGAGTTAGAAGGCATATCAAACAGCGATGTTTTCATTTATCTTTCCGATAATGAGGGAACTACGCTTAAGATGGAAGTGGGCGCAGCAATTATGGCCAAGATGATTACAGGAAGCCCAAAACAAATATACATTGTGGGAGAATATAACGATAAGTCACCTTGGTTTATGAATGAAAAGTTTGTTAAGCGACTTGATAATATTGATGATGTTATAAAAGATATTGAAAGATATGCAGATGCTTCAAGATAAAACCTTTTATATCATTATTATTTTTTCTTTTTGAATTTAACCAAGTTTTTTGGCCTAGAAATTTAGTTGTCTAATTTTTCTTTTTAGAAATCATCAGCTATACATGAAGGGTAACTAACGCATACTTTAATTTACTACCTATCCTTTTGAGAAAACCAGGCTTTTCGTAATCTTTTGTGACCTTACCTTCTTTATATTCTAATCCATAAGGTTTTAAGATCATAGAAATGTCTTTTTCAAGTGTTTCTGAACTGTATGTTTTTGTAAGTTCAAAAAGGCATTTTTGGAAATGATCAGGATAATAATCAAAGCAACCCTCTTTTGCAAGTGTTCTCAAGTTTTTTAAAGATTCTTTATATTCCTTAGTTCGCTTTATCTTAATAGGCTTTGATAATATTCTTAGATATTTGTTATTTAGAAGTTCTAATGAGTTTTGAGCATCTTTAATGAATGTTTTATCACTAATCTCTTCAATAAGAGACTCTGATTCGGATAATAAATCTCCAAAAATTAGTAAATCATCTTTATCTTTATATCTTTTCATTCTTTGAATATTATCTTTTAGATAACTCTTGTTAATGTATTGTGATAAATTGTATATGGTTTCATCAATGCCTAGTTTTAAATCGTTATTCAAATCTGTTAATTCGTGGCATAATTTTTGAGAATCTTTATATTTGGCGAGTTTAAGATTTGTATTGATTTGTTGTATTAATTTCTCAGTTTTCAATTTTACCGATAAATTGAATACTTCAGCTTCAGATACAAAACATCCTTTGCGAAGGGATTTGTTTTTTGAAGGACTTAGGGAGTTATATTTTTCTAAATCAGATATGTGAAATCTTATTTTATAATCCTTGCCTTGAGACATCTTTAATCCTAGATGGAGATTACACATATCATCTAAAAAATCGTATTGATCAATTTCTATTTTGGGATTTTTGTGATTAAAATGAGAACTTGAAATAGAGTTAATAATATCTTCAATGTTAGATAGTCCTTCTCTTTCTTCAAACTCTTTTATTTGGGATTTGATGTTCATACTAACAGATAATTAGGAGAGTTTATAAATGTTTTTTTGTCAGATGTTGGAGCTTTTAAATTGTTGAGAGCTCTGATGAAATCTTTGCTTTTTTTAATTTAATATAAAAGCTTTTAAAAAGAAATAACAATATATTAAAAATAATAGTGCTCTTTGAAAAATGGTAAGGGTTAATTTGATTTCACCTAATAAACTCTCAGACCAGCATCTTATTGCTGAATACGATGAGATTTTAATGCTTTTAGGATATGTTAAAAGGTTTCCTGCGCCCATAGGGATTCCAAAAAAATACACTTTGGGTAAAGGACATATGAAGTTCTTTAAGGATAAATTATTGTATCTTAAAAAAAGGCATGAGAGTATAAAAAGTGAGATGAAAAAGAGAGATTTTAAGACAAACATTACGATTGATCTTTTGGATTTTCCTAAAGAACTTGTTAATGATTGGGCACCTGATAATGATGCTATTAAGAAGATAAAAGAAAGGCTTGTTTTTAAACTTAAACTAAAACCTTGGTATTATCGCTATTATGGGGAGAATAAAAATCCTGAATTTTTTTTGGCGCTAATGGATTAGATATCAAAACAAATATTTTCGGTGTTTGTTCGTTTTTATTTTCTTATCTTAATCACTTTTGCATTGCTGAATTTAATATTTTCTGTTGGTGTGATTTTTATAATTGTGTTTTCTGAGCCACCGCTTGTATAAATAAATTCTTTTTCCATTACCTTTGGATCAACTAAAAAGAATGCATCAAAGCCAAACGAAGGAACCCCGCCACAGGGATAACCTGTTTTTTCTAGGATCTCATTAGGTGTTGCTATATTCGGCCTTTGAATTCCAAGATTCTTTGCAATAGTGGATGTACTAACTCTATCTGTTCCAATTACAGTGCAAACCATAATCCTTTTGTTTGAGTCAACAAGGCAGATATTTTTCACAATATCGCTTGGAGAAAGATTCATCGTTTTAGCGGTATCTTCAACTGAATGACAAGATGTTTCAAATGAAAAATATTCACACTCTATCCTATTTTCAGCGATATATTTCTTTAGCTTTTCTTCAAATTCTTTCATTTTAAGTCTATCATCTAAATATTAGTTATTGTCTTTACCTAAGCGTATTTAAATATTTGCACCTAAAGACATTTGTTAATCATCAAAAGGTTAGTTATTGCTTGTTAATTCAGATATATATTTTTCTGCAGAACCTTTAATATCATTTGATTGATATAATCCTCTTCCGATGATTGCGTGAAAATCTAAATTTCCTATTGAGTCTAAAGTCTCCTTTATTTTGCCACCTTGAGCAACAAATCCCGGAGAATAAAATATTGGGTTGATATGACTATATGGTGCTAAAATTTCTTTTATTTGCTTTATTATGCTAGAGTTGTTTCCTGGCACTACAAAGTTATTTACTCCTGATTCTGCTGCAAGCTCATAAATTCTTAGAGCATCTGATTTGCTTATGAATCCGCCTTCTTCTTTTAGATATGCAGGATGCGTCATTATCCCACCAATTATTGGAATCAGCCCTTCGTTTTTTGCTTCGTATACCCAAGCTCTTAATGTTTCAGGTCCAGACATTGGAAAGTATATGACTGAATCGACTCCTGCCTCTTTACATACACGACAAAAGCCTTTGGCAGTTGCAGGGATATCAGTTCCTCCCTTTTGATGATCGTAAATAATTGGTTTATCTGAATACTTTCTTATTGTTTCAACTATATGTGGAAGGCCATATTTAAGAGCTAATATAAATCCTATTTTATATCCCCCAACACCAGACACATCTGTTGTTTGTTTAACTATATTTTCAAGCTCATCTATTCCTGAAACATCGCATGCAGGAATAACACTTCTATTTTCGGGAATTAAGACTTCGTTTGTTTTGTCCATTTTTTTTGCCTCTTTTGTTCCATAAACTGATAAATAGTTTTCAAATTGCAATAATTTTTCTGAAGGGAAAATATTTTTGTTTTGTATATAATCGATTATTTCCCTGCTATTTACAATTGGATATACCGGTACTTTTGAATCCATTGAAAATTCTTTGATAGCGTTTTTACCAAAGAGATCTAGTTCCATCCTATCAACTGCAATCAGGATTGCTGTGATATCTGGGTCTTCGCTAATTCTTTCAAGGAAATTTATGCTTTCATATTTTGTATCGCCTGTAGTGAAAACATCATCAAGGATTACTATCTTTGCATTTGGAGGTATTTTGCTTCCTAATAGATACGCTTTTTGAATATCAGATTTAGAAGGATTGATTAGACCTGATGCTTCGCCATGGTCTTTTGCTTCTTTTCTATCAAACGCGTAGCCTACATCTTTGCCCATTTTTGATAGTGCTATTGAAGTAGCAAGTGCAAGTGGAATTCCTTTATAAGATGGGCCAAATAAAATATCGCATTCTATATTGTTATCAATTATTGCTTTAGCATAGGCTTCACCTAATCTAGAAATCAAAGAGCCTTTGTTGAACTCTCCAGTGTTTACAAAGTATGGAGATTGTCTTTTGCTTTTCAGATTGAATTCGCCAAGCTTTAAAGAGTTTGATAGAATTAAGAAGTCAATGAATTCTTTTTTGTAGTTTTCCATTAAGGCATCTTAAGGCTTATTTTGGCGTTGATTTATTTATTTATCGGTTTTGAAATAGCTGTTTTTGAAAGGCTTTATAAATCCAAAATATTTCGTGTTTTAGTATGAAAGAAATTGAGGTTAAGATTCTAAATATTGATGGCCGTTTAGTGGAAGCAAAGCTAAAAGCACTAGGAGCAAAAATGATTTTTGACGGAGTTGTAGATACTCATTTTTTTGATTTTGAGAATAAAAAGCTTGGCAAAAAAGGGGTTCTTGCAAGAGTAAGGAGGATGGGTGATAAGACTTACTTTACTGTTAAAAAAAAGATTTCTGATGAGCTGGCAAAAATCAGAGAAGAGTACGAATGTGAGGTTTCTGATTTTAACGAGTTGATTTGTGCATTCTCACTTTTAGGTCTTAAAGAGAGATATTCTTTTAAGAAAAAAAGGACTAGTTATGTTTTAGATGGTGTTCATTTTGAGCTTGACAAGTTTTTGAGTGTTTATGATTTTGTTCCTGAATTTTTGGAAATAGAAGCAAAGGATATTGACACAATATATAGGTATGCCTCACTCTTGGGATTTAGAAAAGAGGATTGTAAGCCCTATAGCATTGCTGACATCGTGAAAGAAATTAAAGCAAAAGAAAATGGGATTTAAGCTTATAGCTTTTGATATGGATGGTGTTTTATTTAAGGATGTTAAATTCTGGATTGAGTTACACAAAAGATTTGGAACTTATGAGGAAGGCGTTATTCTTACAAAAAGGCTTTTACATACTGATTATGATAGTCTAATTAGAGAGGTAGTGCAAAGACTTTGGATTGGAAAGGATGCCAATGCGTATTACGAATTGATTGATTCTTTAGAATATATTAATGGCGCAAAAGAAACTATTAGAATTCTTCATGATAATGGAATTAAAACTGCAATTATTACTGCATCGAGTATTGATGCGGCTAAAAGGATACAAAAAGAAAATCATATTGATTTTGTGTGGGGCAACGAATTGATTGTTAGGGATGGAAAGATTTCAGGGGAATATATTTCTAGGATAGGTGTGGGAAGAGAGAAAAAAGCAATTGCACTTAAAGAGATATGCAATGCTCTTTTGATTGATACAAAAGAGGCAGTTTTTGTTGGTGATAGTGAAGGGGATATTGAGGCATTTGGAGAAGTAGGGCTTGCAATTGCTTTTCAACCCAAAAGTGAGCTTTTAAAGGAATTTTGTGATGTGATTATTGAACATGATGATTTAAGAGAGATATTGAAGTTTATATATTAAATGATAGCCCAAAGATGATGAGCTTGAACATACTTTAAAAAAGAAAAAAAGGTCAATTAACCAATTTTTAGTTACATTATTCATATTAAAGGAATTTTAAATGGGTTTTTAAGGGGGATATGAACCATTTGAATATATAGAAATTTATCAACAGAAAACTATTTATTTGAAAAGAGCTATGTTATTTTTGGTGCTCATTGTTGAATACCTGCGTTTTGATAGGGCTAAACAAAACTCGTTGGGCTTTCATCCTATCTATTGAGCCGGAAAGCAACAATCGTGTGAATAAAGGTGTCATAATAGCACGCTTGGGAGCACCACTATATTTTTCTTACACCTATCTTGTATTCTCTTGATTTGATTTCATGCTCTTCAAATTCAAAGCCTGAGAAGTCTAGATTATCGCCTGTTAAAACCTTTTTTGCACCGACTTTTTCTTTGATATCTTCAAGCCAAGGATCTATTAGGCTTAAAGAGTATTGTGTTTTTGATTGAATTAATAATTCAACCCTGTCTGCTTTGTTTAAACCCATCTTTTTCCTAATGCTTTGTATCCTTCTTGAAACCTCTCTTGAAACACCTTCAGATTCTAGCTCTTTTCCAATGGTCTTATTAAGAAATACGATGCCTTTTGAAAACTCGCTTAGCTCGTACTCTTTATCTAATATGTGTTCAAATTTGAGATGCTCTGGAAGTATTTCGTATTTTTCCCCATCAATAGACATTATATATTTTCCCTCTGACTTTATGTGAGAGACTACTGTTTCAGGGGCTGTTGTTATGAGAGCTGCGATTATTTTTGCACTGTTTTGCTTGAAAGTAGGCCCTAGTTTGTTGTTATCAGCAACTGCCTTTATGCTGTGCTTTTCGAATTTAGGTGTAAGTAAGATCTGCTTAATGTTGCCCTGAGATTTTATTATATCTGACATATTATTTATTGCACTAATATAGATTTTTTCTTCAGTTTCTATTACTGCCTCTTTTAAAGGCCAACGTATCCCATAGCCAATCTTATCTCTAATTGAGAGTATATTTTGCACTATTTCAAGCACTTTTAAAAGCTCGGTTTCAAGTTGGGGATTTATTAGTCTATTTTCATATGAAGGCCAATTGTATTCAAATATTGATTCCTGATTTAAACAAAATGCTTCTTTTAGTTCAAGATAAATTTTTTCGCATACAAAAGGTGCAAAGACTGAAAATAACTTACTTGTTTCAAATAAAGTGTGATACAAAACATATATTGATACTTTTTTATCTGATTCATCGCTTGAATTTAATTTTTCCCTTACAAGCTGAACATATGTCCTTGAAAGCTCTAAAAAGAGTTTTTCTATTTCAATAACTGCAAGATTTACTTCATATTTGTCTAAAAGTATTGTTACATCTCGTATTGTTGAATTAAGCCTTGAGATTATGTATTTTTCTACCAAGCTAAAGGATTCCTCTACTTCGCTATAACTAATCTTAAAGGGATTTATTTTTGAAAGTGTTGCTTGTCCTATCAAGAGATTTTTCAGGTTCCATAGTATTGAAAGGTTTGAATATTTTACCTTTAAGTCATCAAAGTTATAATTAAAATCTAACCCTGGGTTTGTGCATGCTAATGAAAAGTATCTAAATGCATCAGCGCCATATTTATCAATTATTTCATCTGGGCTTATGTAATTTCCAAGGCTTTTAGACATTTTTCGACCTTGGGCATCGTTGACAAAACCGTGCATATAGACATTTAGGAATGGGCTTTTATCAAATGCAACTGTACTTGTAACCATCAATAGATTAAACCAGCCTCTTATTTGATCTTTTCCTTCCGCAATGAAGTCTGCAGGGAAATATTTCTCGAAGAGATCAAGTCTTGTAGGAAAATCAAGGCAATTCCATGATGCTGTGCCTGCATCTACCCAGACATCTAAGATATCAGGTATTCTCTTCATTTTTGCATTGCACTTAGGGCATGTTAATTTTACCTCATCAATTCTTGGTATGTGAAGGTCTGAAAGCTGTTGACCATATTCTTTTACAAGTTCTTCATATGAACCAATTACTTTTATATTATCACATTGCTCGCATCTCCAGATTGGAACAGGTGTACCCCAAAACCTTTGTCTTGTAATGGTGTTATCTTTAAGATTTTCAAGCCAAGAATCAAACCATCTTGTTCCTGCCCATTGTGGAACCCAGTTTACACTTTTATTTAGTGTGCGCATTCTTTCTTTTAGGTTTTCTATTCCAAAGAACCACTGCGTAGTTTTTCTATAAACTACAGGAGATTCACATCTCCAGCAATGAGCATAATCGTGTTCAACTGGGGTTTTTTCAACTAGTGCACTTTCTTTTTCAAGTGTATCAATGAATTTGTCATCATCCTTTTTAGCAACTAAGCCTGCAAAAATTCCCATAGATTTTTGAAACTCTCCTTTTGTATCTATTTCGTTATATGGAGGAATGTTATTTTCTTTTCCAACCTCGTAATCTTCAGGGCCACACCCTGGAGCCATGTGAACAAGCCCTGAACCTGCAGATAAATCTACGTATTTTGAAGACAATACAACGCTATGAACATTTGGATGTAGTTTTTTTAGTTCTTGGTATTCGCTAATGTATTTTGCAAAGGGATGTGTGTATTCTACGCCTTTTAGATCTGAACCTTTAAACTCTTTAAGTTCTTTGAATTCTTTCCCTGCAACCATGTGGATTAATCCACCAGCTAGACCCTTTGCTACTATCCATATTTCATCTTCGACTTGTGCTTCTATGTAGTCAAGGTCTGGGTGAACCATAACCCCTAAGTTAAATGGAATAGTCCAAGGAGTTGTAGTCCAGATTATTAGAAATTTGTTTTGAGTTCCTTTTACTTTTAGTTTTACAAATATGGATGTGTCAGTTACGTTTTTATAAACAAGCTCGTGTTTTGCAAGCGCAGTTTCACAGCTTGCACACCAAGTCATTGTTTTTTCTCCTTCGTATAGTAGACCTTTATCAAATGCTTTTTTTATAAGCCACCATTCTCCTGAGATGTATTCTTTTTGGATTGTTGCATAAGCATTTTCAAAATCCATCCAAACTCCAAGCCTTTTAAAATCCTCGTTCATTTTTTCTAAGGATTCTAATGAGAATTTTTTACACTCTTCAATAAATTTTGAAACGCCAAACTTCTTTATTTCTTCTTTGTCTTTTAGATTAAGTTTTTTTGAAACGCGATTCTCAGTAGGAAGGCCGTGCATGTCATATCCTGCCCGATCCCAGACATCAAATCCTTTCATTCGCTTGTAACGCAATACACAGTCTTTAAGTGATTTATTCCATGCAGTGCCTACGTGAATGTTTCCTGAGGTGTAAGGAGGGCCATCTAAAAAGTAGAATTTCTCTTTATCTTTATTTTTTTGTTTGAGTTTTTGATGGGTTTGTTTCTTTTCCCAAAAATCAAGTATTTCTTCTTCTATTTTTATTGGATTATAGCTTTCAGCCATGATTATAACACTTCCCCTCGTGATTTTTTAAAAGTTAATTTTAAAGTTAATTAAAAATAATTTTTTACTTATAGCTATACAAATGAGCTATTTTATGATGTTTAGGGAATATGGAGGTTATTTAAAGCTTTTTATTTTATAGAGAAATTCTTTAGAGAAATTCTTTAAAGTGTCACAAAAAGCTTATTAAATAAGGATTATTTTAAGTTAGATATGGATGAAGATATTAACAAATGTGTTAATGAAAGAAAGGATAAAGAAAATATCACTTTTGGTATGTTGCCAAAGGATTTAGTTGCCGATGTTGAAGGTAACCTTTCAAGGATTAGCACAGGAATAATGATTTTTGATAAACTTTTGGAGGGTGGATTTGAAAGGGATACGGTATCTATGATTTATGGGGCTGCAAGTAGTGGTAAGACTACTCTTTGCATGATTGCAAGTGATTTTATTTCAAGACTTGGAAAAAAGATTATATATATTGATACTGAAGGGGGGTTTTCTATAGATAGGTTTAGACAGATAAGCCCTGATTATCTAAATTCTTTAAAGAATATTAATTTTTTAAAGGTTAATAATTTTGATGAGCAACATAAGGTAATTGAAGGACTTTATGATTGTGTTAATAAGTCTATTTCGCTTGTTGTGATTGATACGATTTCCATGTTATATCGTCTAGAAATAGGAAAAAGTAAAGATGTATATGAGGTTAATAGAAAACTTGGAAGAGAGATAATTATTTGTTCAAACATTGCAAGAAAGAACAATATTCCAGTTATCATTACTAATCAGGTTTATGCTGATATTGATGAGGTTGGCAGGAATAAAATGGTTGGAGGCGACCTTTTAAGGTATGGATGTAAATGCCTCTTAGAATTAATTAAGCCTGATAATGCATCTGCCGGACAAAGGATTGCAGTATTAAGAAAACATAGAAGTATAGAAGAAGATAAAAAAATAAAATTTAAGATAACCAGTAACGGGATTGAATAGAATCCCTTTAAGGTGTTTTACTCACTAAAGTCATCAAGGGTATAAGGCATTTCTGATTCGTTTTTGATCTTTTTGTTTGCTAAGAGATATTCTCTTGCAAGCATATAAAATAAAAGTCCTAAACTTTTTTTGCCTTTGTTGTTGCAAGGAATTACTAAATCAACATTGTTTATTGTGTTGTTTGTATCACATAAAGCGACAATTGGAATCCCTATTTTTATTGCATCGTTTACAGCGTTTCTATCTGGCCAAGGGTCGCATACAATCATTACTTTAGCTTCCATGAAATTATCCAGCTTTGAGTTTGTAAGAATTCCTGGCGGATATCTTTCTGCTAAGACTTTTGAACCTATTACTTTTGCAAAGAGCTTTATTGCCCTCCAATCAGATTCTCTTCTTCCACAAACCAATATATCCTTTGGTTCATAATGAGATATGAATTTTGCAGCAGTTAATATCCTTTTATCTATTGCACTTACGTTAAACACAGAAAGCCCATCGCTTCTTGTTTTATAGATAAAATTCTCAAGATATTTAGTTTTGAATTTTGTTCCGATATGGATTCCACTCTTTAAATATACATCTGAAGATGTTAATAGTAGTTCGTCTTCTCCCATTTTTTTTATTCCTCTTGTTTTTTAATGCCTTTGAAAACCGCTGAAGAGAACCAAAAATACACTAACAGATCAGAATCAACCTGCTAGATTATCGCCTCAGCAGTATATTGCAGGTCCCTTGGTAGGCCAACCCTTGCAACAAGGCTTATATTCAAGGTGTATTGGTAATCAATTTTTAAAGCTTTTCTTTTTTAATTTTGAATTTTGGTTTTTTCTCTTAAAAACTTAAAATAAATCGTATTTTGGATCTTTTAAGATACAAGATTTCCAAATGCTTCTTTTAAAAGCGTTCTTAAATCTGCATCACACCAAAATTTATGTTTAACACCTTGGATGAAAAAGGTAATTTCACATTTTGAATTGCTGATATTGTTACTGTCATAGTAGGTTTTGTAATTGGCATTTATTTTTGAGATTGTTGTTTTGTTAGCTTCAAAATTCGCTAAGTCTTCTTTGAGAATATCGTTTTTGTCTATGTTTGTATATCTCATGTAAAAGTTTGAGGATGCATTCATTTGCTCTTTTATTTGGACTAGATACCCTTTGCCTTCAGCTTTGGCTTTTAGTCTTGCTTTGTTTACTTCTTCATTAACAATTTTTAGTGGCACTTTTGCAAATACTACACTTTTATCGTATATTAAAAGATTGTAAGTATCATAAGCTAAACCAAGCATTTTGCTCTTTTTTATATTGGGTATAATATATTTGGGTTTTTCCAATTTTAAATCACCTTTTTAGCAACTAAAAGTAGTCAGTATATAAATTTTTAGAAAGGCGTTCCAATATTGATTTGTGAAGGATTAAGAAAAAGGATAAAAAAACAAAAAATTAATTTTACATTTAAGTAAGTTTTTCGGTGCTAGACTCATTAAAAATCTTCGCTATCTTCATAGGATTTTTCTTCTTGGGAGTCATCGGAGTCACTAGCTTCTTCTTCAGAATAATCATCTGAAGTAGTATCTTCTTGGCTTTCTGAACTAGAATCTCCTGAAGAGCTACCGACAACTTCTCCAAATCCTACTTTCTTAAGGACTTTTGTTACTTTAATCCTAACACTATCCCCTTTACTTACGTTTGGAATAAATATTACAAAGCCATTAACCTTTGCAATTCCATCCCCTTTTTCTCCATTCCCCTCTATGGTTACATCTATTTCTTCACCAACTCTTACAGGAGCAAACCTATCAGGTCCCCTGTTAAAACCGTATTTTTCGTTTTGCATATTTCAATTCACCTAAAACTAAAAGACGCGAATAAGCGCGCCTATTTAGGATAAATCTACAATAAATATTTAAAATTATCTAAAAAAGTTAAGAATATTCACTTTTTTGGGTGGGGTTCTTATCTGTTTGTAGGATTAAATATCTGAAATCTTGTCTGTTTCAACCACAAAACCTGCTTCTCCTTCGGGTAGATTAGGACTGTCAATTAGTTTTGCTACTCTTGTGTTTTTCTTGCCTTTCCTTAGATACATTCTAAAGGTGCTTGCGTGTGCTACAATGTGTCCTCCTATTGCAGCGGTTGGATCACCAAAGAATGTATCTGGTCTTGCCATTACCTGATTTGTTACATTTACACAAATGTTGTAGGTATCAGCGAGTTTTAGTAATATATGCATATGCCGATTTAGTTTCTGTTGTCTATCAGCTAAGGTGCCTCGCCCTACAAATTCTGCTCTGAAATGAGCTGTTAGTGAATCAACTACTACCAGTTTCACATCTAGCTTTTGCTTTGTAATTAGATCTTCTATTTTTTCTGCTAAAAGCATCTGATGGTCTGAGTTGTAAGCCCTTGCGACTTTGATGTGCTGAAGAGCTTGTGTTGGATCAAGCCCTGCTCCTTTTGCATATTGAGCTATTCTTTCAGGTCTAAAGGTGTTTTCTGTATCTATATAGACTGCATAACAACCAGGATTTTGTTTTTGAACTCTTACACATAAAAGATGAGCAATCTGGGTTTTGCCTGAACCAAACTCTCCAAAACATTCAGTTATGGCGCCCGATTCGAACCCGCCCCCTAAAAGCTCGTTTAAAGCCTTGCACCCAATGTCTATTTTCATAACACGGGAGCGTTTTTCTAAGAGAATATCTCCTGATTCAAAACCCATTTCAAGCTTGTTTCTTGCAGCGGAGATGATTCTTCTTGCTACACTGTCTCCTAGAGCGGTTGCATCCATTATTTCATCAGGGCTTGCAACTGCAATACTCATCATAGTATCATAGCCTGCTGAAATCAATTTATCAGCAGTAGCTGAGCCAACACCTGGTAATGAAAGGATATCATCAACTGATACATCAGTATCCTCAAGAGATTGTGGTTTTACTTCAGAATTATTTGTATCACAAGATTTTGAGCCTTGTACTTTTGGCTCTTTATTTTTGTCTGCTTTTTCAATTTTCTCTTCTTTTTCTTTTGCCATAAATATCACCTTTAATAATCTTTTTTTGTTTTATGCAACAATTAAGAGTAAACAAAGTATTTGTTCTAATAACAAATGAAATGGTGTTGTTTAAAAAACTTTCATAATATTTTTTGTGATTTTTCCTTTTTGAAACACTCAAAATTAAGCTTAATTTTGAAGTTAATGGTAATATTGAGTTGTAATTGATTATATGTGATTCTTTTATATATCTTTGTTAAGGAGTTGTCCAGTTGTCCTATGTAAAAAAGTTAGGGTTAAAGGATTTTTTTAAATACTATTTTTCATTAAACTCTTAAAATTACGAGCCATATAACGATTAATATGATTAGCATTGTTATAAATAGTAATGTTTCTTTAAGGCTTGATGTTTTGATTGTTCCTTTGATTTTTATTGGAAATGGCCAAAAAAGGGATACTCCAGCAGGGGTTAAAGAGTCTAGTATTATATGAGATATCATTCCAAATGAAAAACTGATTAATACTAGGGAGATGAAGGGTTGTTTTTGAAAGATAAGGCTTAGTAATGAGAGGATTAGGGGAATCATTAAGGAATGAAAAAGTCCTCTATGTCTGAAGTTTATTTTTGTTAATATGATAGGGATTTTGAGTTTTTTGTTTATGTAAGAGTTTGCAATATCTATGTCTGGGAAGATTGAACCGATGATATAAAAAAGGAAATAAATCGGTGAGAATAAGGGGTTAAAAAATTCTTGTAGTAAAGAGCTGTTATTAAGTACTGGAGCTATAAGGATTGCTAAGGTTAATAATAGGATTGAGAATAATAAGTGGGTGTATAGTTTCATTTTATGATTGGTAAGGCTTTTATTATAAAATGTTATGGATAATTATTTTATTTATAAAATAGGTTTTTTATTAGTTTTTGTGATTGAACCAGTAATTTATATTAATCATCTAATGGGCTTTTGATATTGGTAATGTTTTTTTTTGATACTTTGGTATAAATCAGGGTTGTGCTAATATCTGAGTGCCCTAGCAATTCCTTGATATAACGAATATCAGTTCCATTTTCTAAAAGATGGGTTGCAAAGGAATGCCTTAAAGTGTGTGGGGATACCTTTTTTTTTATTCCTGCTTTTATTCTTGTGTTTTCTACTATTTTTTCAATTGTTCTAATTGTATATTTCTTTTTTCTGTTTGATAAGAACACATATCCTTCTTTTTTGATGTTTAATGAATTGAGCGCTTTCTTAATTTTTGGCGAAAGCATTACTATTCTATCCTTTTTTCCTTTAGCCCTTTTGATATGGATTATGTTTCTTTGGAAATCTATGTCTTGCCATTTTAGATTTATTAGCTCACTAACCCGCATACCCGTTCCATAAGCCATTTGAATGACCAATCGATGGATTAGGTTTGTTGTTGCAAGTATCATTTCTTTAATTTCTTTTTTGGATAAAACAACGGGAAGTTTTTTTTCTCTTTTTAGGTTTGGAATGTCCATGTTATCTTTGGAATTCATTGTTTTTAGGTAAAATTTTATTGCAAATCCTGCATTTCTTATTGTTTCATCTGCATGGTTTGTATTGATTAAATTAAGAAGATATTCTCTTGGTTTTAAGCCGGATTTAAGGAATTTATCTATATGATAGATGTAGTTTGAGATTGTGTTTTTAGAAAATCCTTTTAGTTTAGCTTCATTTTCAATTTTAGTTTTCCAATCGGCGTTATTTGAGCTTTTTTCCATTAGATAAGTTTTATACTCGATTTATTTAAGTTTTTTTTGTTCGCAAAACCCAAAATATTTCGAGTTTAGTGTAATAAAATCGCGATAAATAGGTGTTAAATACAATAAAATTTCCATTTCTTTTTTTTAGTTTTGGGGAGTTCCGTGCTACGCACATATTCACTCACTTCGTTCGATATTTCATTAGTATAAGGGGGAGTTCTTTAATTTTAGGGGGGGGGAGTTCCTAGTCCTAACGGACATCTACACTCACAACTTTGTTGCTCGAAAATTTATATTTTTTAGAAGGGGGTGAGAAAACTTTATGTGTTATTTGCTTCTTTTTTCCACTGAAATATAACTTGAGAATATGCTTTTTTCAATACACCTGATCTTTCAATCTTTAAGAAAACAGTACTTATTTCTTTTAACATACTATTTATTGATAAATCTATATTGGCATCATTATTATTCATTTGAAATATTAATTCATTTAGAAAAGCAAAAAGACCGTTTAAATCTTTCATAAATTGTTTAATAGGATATTCATCACCATTTGATTGATAGATTGTTCTTTGTTTAATATCATAATACATATTTGCATGAGATAGTCTATTTCTGATAAAATGATTGTTATTAAAAACAGAATTTTCTTTTTTATCTAATAATCCAGTATGAATTAAAGCATCTATTGTAGTACCTAATTCAGGATGTTTGTTTGATTTTATTTTTTTAATAAAATTCTTTAATCGATTATCTGATTCTAGATTTTTTTCTTTGATATAATTATAAATAAACTCAGCTAAATGTTTATTTACTAACTCAACAATATTAAGGTAAATCCATAACAAAATTGATATTCTAATGGATTTTTTCATTCTAAGGTTTTTATTTTTGAGTCTTTGTTCTAATCTTCTTAAATCATCTAATAATGTTGCAATATAGAATAAGTTTCCTGAAATCTCAAATAAAAGCCCTGAATCTTTATGTTTAATTGATGATAATTTATTGATTATATTTGTATCTGCTTGTGAAAGTTTCTTTCTATTTTCTATTTCTTGAGAAATTATTTTTAATGGTTTTAAATCATAATAATCTTTAAAATTTTTATAAAAATTAGCTACTTTGTAAGGAACGCCACTTTCTAATGCTTCATTTAAAGCATTGAGTCCTTTAGTATTAAGAAAACAAATAGGTATTTTTATTTGTCTTTTTGACTCAATTTGTTTGATGAATTTATTGATTAGCATCTTCTTTAAAATGTTTGGTTTCTTGCAAAATTTTTAATAATTTTAGTAAACAATATCCAACAAAGATGACTTGCGATTCACTTATTTTTTTAGAAGAAAGTCTACCATGTAATAATTCATTTCTTAAATTAGATTGATCGTTATCAACAAACATAACTTTTAGAGATTTTTGAAAATCTAAACCAATTAAATTCTCAACATTTTTATCAGAAAGTAAACCACCTAATTCAATCCCTCTGAAAAACTTAGTCTTGTGTTGTTCCAGTACAACTTCAACTTTACCTGCTTTTTTAACAATTAATCTTATCACTTCTTCTATATAAGGGGTTATAATGTGTAACCCTGCAATATAATCCTTTTTATCACTAAATATATAATCAAAACCCGTCTTTAAAGTAGGTTCTATTTGTACTAATTGTTCTTGTCCTAGCAAGGTTACAATAGTTTCATTTATAGAATCACCTATTTCTTTTTTTAATAATTCAATTGTTATTTTACTCATAATTTCACCTATCTTTAACCCTAATAAAATATTTTTTCTAATATGATAATCAAAAATATCATTTTCAGAAGTTATTCTCATTATTGGTTCTTCGTTATTATAAATGGTAAGTGGAATCATAAACTGTAAAGGGAATTGTTTTTTTTGATCTTCAGTATTTTTTTTCGCATCTGAATATTTAGGAAAAAGAGACATATCATCCAAAAAAGCAAATAGTAAATTATTATTTCGAGATTTTAAAAATGATATATATGCTTCAGTTTGTTCTTTTGTAATCTCTATTTTTGTTTGTATTTGTTTATAACTTATTTTTGAATTTATTTCTTTAATTTTTAAAATCAACACATCTATTTTTTCCTGAATCTCGTCTTTTTTATGACCAAATCTACTTTGCATTTCTTTATATTTTTTTATTGCATCATTGAGAAATGAAGATTTAACAAGTGGTTCTTCTCTACCATCCGCCTCTGATACGAAGGATTCTGCAATTTGTTTATTTAATAAATAATCATCTTCTGTTTTATAATTCAATAGAATTTTTAAATGACTCCTTATAAAATGGTTACTTTTATGCTTATCTTGACTTTCTTTGAAATCTTTTTCTAATTTTTGAATGATTATCTTAATTTCATCAGTGCTTTCTTTTTTAAGATTGTCTACTTCATCAAATGAGTTGATATATTTTGATTCTACTTCAAAAAATTCTAAATGCCATCTTTTCTCTCCCGTATCCAGAATAGTTTTAATGGTATTATGTAATGACTCTAACGCTTTTTTTGCTACATCTTTTTTTCCAAATGATAAACTAAGTTTTATGGCAAATTCGTAGGCAAATGGCGGAACTTCATAATACTCTTTATTAAAAACTTCATCTGAAATATATTTTTCAGCAGATTTTTGCCAGTTATCAACAGATTTTGACATCCAATCCAGTTTTTCTTGTCCTGAAGAAAAAACCATTATTGCAAAAGCATATCTTGCCTTTGCTAAACTACTCTCAGTGCGTTCATATCTTCGTTTATAGTAATCTACTGCTTCTTCTTTCCATTCACAAAAAGGAAGGTTCACTAATGGTTTAAATTCTCCTGTATCGAGAAAATATTTCCATTTATTACTTATTTCAGAAACTTCTTTTCCTTCATAGGTTCCTTTATGCCCAAAAGCTCTATTTAATAAATCAATTTCCCAAAAAATTTCTTGTTTTATCTCTTCGTCTTTATTATCATCGACTTCTTTTAAAATAGGGGACAATTCTTTTTCTAACTCAAACGGATACATTCTCTCATATTTTTCATCCAATACTAGTTTTATTTTTTCTCGAATTATTTCTTGATTATAGTCTGCCATTGTCTTTACACCAAATTAAAAAATGTCCTAAATACTTTATACTTTCAATGAAGGAATTATAAATATTAAATGTTCGTCTATGGTAATGAATGATATTATTTCTTATATCTTTAAAATTATTAAGAGACACCTGAATTCCATTTAGATGACCTTGATTATTTAACTCCGTTATTAATTGTCCTAGAGTTTTGTCATCATTGTATGTGCCATTCTCAATTTCGTAAATATGGGCTAATCGATTTTCTATTACTAATGACATTAAGGAGATTGCGCCAATAAATAATGAATCTTCATTCATTAAAAAAGCATGATTAGACTTTCTTATTGTACCAAAAAGCATAGTCTTTAGTTTTATATTTAATCCAACAAAAATTGAAAATCTTCGGGGTGAAGATAAAAAATCTTCAATTAATATATTAAATAAAAGTTGCACATAAAATTCATTTTCATTACTATTCGTAATAGATATATCCGTAGGATTTTCAAATATCTCATTATGAGAATTATGTAAATTTAAAATTTCTGATTTTAAAGAAGTAATTATCAAACTGTCTAATGAAAATATTTTTAATTCAAAATTGTTTTCATTCAAAGACTCAATCTCTATGAGAACAGAGTTACTTAATATAATCATTTGATTAGGATTAATAAAATTAAATATCTTTGTTTCTCCATATTTAAGAAATATATTTTTGACAGCTTCATGATTAATAAGTAAATGTGACCTTAGTGCTCCAGTCTCTTCTAAAAGCCTTGATATTTTTAACAAAAGATTAAAAAATTTGGGATTATACTGGGAATTTATCTTTGTTATTTCCTCGGCAACTAACTCGTCAGGAACATTTGTGCTCAATGCTGAATAATTTACTGTGAATACAAATCCATTTAATGGAGTAATATTTGGATTTAACAAATAATTTTTAACATCTATTTCATTCATTTTTCATTAAACTCCTCTACAATCTTAATCTCGTCAGAAGTAAGCTCATATAACTGATAAACTAACTTATCAATTTCTTTTTCTAACTTCTTAACTTTAGCTTGTTTATCAGGATTTTTCAGATAATCTTCATCTTTAGTAATTGAAAGAATTTGATCAACTAATTGGATAATTTGATTATCAAAAATAGTTTTCGAAGAAAGTGGAAATCTTTCAACAAATTCAGGAATAAATCTCAAACCCGATTCTCCAAGTTGAGATGAAGTATTCAAAAACCAATATTTTGAAACATTTGAATTTAATATGGCTAGTGTTGTTTTTAATCTATTTCCTATTATCATAAATGCAGTATTTAACAAAAAATGTTTATTTTCATCATAGGTAAAAGAAGGTTGATTTGCAATATCACACCAAATTATTTTTGATTTAAGAAATTCATTATAATACTTACATCCTCTTAATTCATAATATTCTTTCTTACCATGTTTTGCTTCCCAAACATTTTCTAGCAATTCTTTATAATTATCTAGATGCTTTTTTATATTTGGATATTTTTCAATATTAATTCCTGTGTAACTATAAATAAGATTATTTTTAGCTTTTTTAGTATGGTAACGATAAATTTCTTTTCCTTGTAAAATTGGTCTAAGTAACTCAGGCTCCAAGTTATACTCATTAATTTTTATGTTATCAACTAAAAATGCGGAATTTGCACCTGTTGTAATACCTCTATAAATTTTAAAACTTTTATCAATCTGTTCTCCTTTAGATTCAATTTTATTCTTTAATTCTAAATAATTATTATTTAATAGAACCCAACCGCTTTTGCTGAGGTTAGATTGTTTAATAATAAATTTATTCCTAGCTATAAAATTTGATAATTGTGAACTTTCAGAAAATGTTTTCTTAAAATTGACACATTCAATATTATTGCTTAAACCTGTTTCTTTTTTGAATATTGATATAATTGTATCTACAGTGGCGGTATCAAATACCTTATAACCACCAAAATCTAATAATTTACTTATGTTTGTTTGTTTTAATAAAAATTCTCTAATACCAACTCCATAATTTGCTCGAAGATATTTATTAGAAGTAATAAAAGCACTAGATGCATGCAATCTCAATATTTTATGAGATAATTCCAGAAAATAACAATATAAATCAGCAGTTCCATTTGCCGACTCATAATTGTTCTTTAACACTTCTTTATATTCTTTAATTTCTTCTTGACGAACATAAGGAGGATTTCCAATAACAACATCAAATCCAGGATTCTCTCTTTGAAATACTTCTGCAAAATATAATTTCCATAAAAAGAATGGTTTACTTTTGCTTTTCATGATTGAATTAAGTTTCTTTATTGCTTCTTCATTTCCTTGCTGTTTTAATGTCGCTTCAATAAGCTCCCATTCTAATTTTTCAATTTCTTGTTTTAATTGTTTTTTTGTATCTCTGTCGAACGAGTTAAAGAATTCTTTTTGTTTTGCTTTTAGTTTCTTTAATTTTATTTTTGCTTCGTCTCTTGTTACTTTATCAAAATTGGTTAAAGTTAAGTTAGTATCCTTAGTTTCAGGTTTTGTTGTTAATTTATTTTTCTCTCTTTCTAATTTCTTAATTGCTTTCTTAATATCGTCAATGCTTCCTTTAGATTTTCCTAAAATTATCTCTCCTGCTTTTAGATTGAGTTCTTTAATCTCTTTCTCAATCCTGTCAAGTTCAGGTCTAATGTCTTTAACTTCTTCTCCTAGTAAAGAATCATCAAATAATTTCACGCCTTCAAATTCTTCAAGTAAAGAATTTCCACACATAATTTTATTATCTAAGTTAGGAAGTGGCTTTATTTTCTTTCTATCAAGTTCATCAACAACTAAAGAAAGCCAAAATCGTAATTGACAAATATCAACAGCTGAAGGCATAATATCTACGCCATAAAGCGAATTTTCAATACATTCTCTTTTAATTTCAGAAACATCTCGCTCAGAATCAAAATAAATTGATAATATTGAACGAGCTTTTACTATCTCATTCATCATTCCAACAGGAAACGCACCTGAACCAACAGCAGGATCAACTACTTTAATAGTTCTCAATAAATCATCAATTTTTTCACAATTTTCTTCAATTGATTTAGGAATTGTATATTCTGAGTCAACTCCATACACGTTTCCATGATATTTTTTCTTGTGTTCTTGTGCTTTAATTGTTTGGTCTAAATATTTATCTCCTTCTTGAATAAACTTCTCAATATCTTTACGAGGAATAGAAGAATTAGTCTCTAAATAATTTATCAAAGATTGCTGACACATATAATGAACAATCTCTCTAGGAGTATAAAACGCACCTTTTGATTTTCTATCAGTTACTTCTAGTAAATTCTCAAATACTTTTCCAAGCATTTCAGGGTCTACTGCAACTTCTTTTTCTAAAGGTTCATCTTCTTTAACTGTGAAATTAAATTCATCAAAAGTTCTGAAAATATCTTCAAATATTGAATTTTCAATATAAATATTGGTATTCATCCAATCATAGCCATCAAGTGGCTCAAATAATCCGCCATTTAAGAATGGGATTTTACAATCAAATTTGTCTGAAAAATCATCATTTCTTTTTATTGCAAGGGTATTATAAAATAATGGTTCTAAAACATCATTAAAGAAATTATTATAAGAGCAATATTCTCTATTAAATAATCGCTTCATAAAATCTTTCGGTCCTGTTCCCCAATCCTTAAATCTTCCCGTATCATCTTTTCTTACACCAAGCCAACCTTTTTTCTGTAAAAAATACAAGAAAACAATCTGACCAAGTAGTTTTTTAGAAAATTCTACAACATATCTTTCAAGATTCTCTTCTCCAGTAATATTGACAAATTCAGCTTTAACAACGGCATCATTTTTAATTACTTTTTCAAGAGATTCTTTTAAGTCCAAAAATCTCTTTTTGTATTCTTCAAAAAATTCCTTTGTAACTTTTTCAATTCCAAAAGACCGTTCAATTTCTTCAAATAAAGGGTCATGATCACTAGATAATAGTTCTACGAATTGTTTTTTACAAGTGTGATTTGGTTCGTTTGGACCTACAAGATAAGAATATCTTTTTGCAGGAGTAAGCTCTTTTTTTGCTTTGAGATTACCTTTTTCATCTTTAATAAGATTGTATTCTAGTTTTACAAATGAGAATCTCCAGTCTTTTTCATCATCATAAAATCCAACAATAGCACCCTCAGGTTCATCAGGATTTTTTGCAAGCCATTTAGCAATAAAATTTCTCTGCATTGTTCTTGCTCTTTCAAGAGAAGAATGTTTTGCAAGTTTTATAGCAAGAAGTTCCATAGATTTTCCTGCTTTATCTTTATATTGACCTAATTTTTCAACTTTTAATATATAATCTCTAAATTCTCCTGCAACAAATTGAGTTTTATCTTGAGTATATAGATTTGAATTATTTACTAACTCTTTTAGAAAGTTTGAAAACTTTAAAACATCAAATTCTTGATTGAATGTTTCATCTAATAACCATTTTGCTTGTTGCTCGTTCATTTTAACTCATACCACACATTATTTCCAGCACCTTTTTTAACAATTTTATCTTTTTCAATTAAATAATTTAAGTCTCTTGATGCTATTTCTCTACTAATTTTAAATTTAGATTGTATTAATTTACTCTTTATTTGTTTATTTTCTTTTAAATAAGAAATAATCCAATTTTGCCTTATTAAAGGATTTGTGTCAACATTTGTGTCAACATTTGTGTCAACATTCTGCCCGATTTGTGCCTGATTTGTGTCCGATTTACTCCGATAAAATATAACGCTAAACCCGTATTTTAACACTTCAAATTCAACTTTAACGCCTTGAGAAGCACATTCCTCATAAATTCTACGAAGTCCTGAACCCCATTTTTCAACATCTTCACTTAAGAAAAAAATATTTGCAATTAATGGATTACGCAAAATAGATGGTAAATCTTTTTTTACATAATCAAGTGGTTTATACCCTTCTGGGAAATTACCGGGATTCCAAATTTCAACTCTATCTTTGTAAATTGCAATCTTGTTACTTTCAGGAGCAGTATAATCTCTATGACAAAATGAATTTACTAATGCTTCTTTTAATGCACGAACAGGAATCTCAGGAATTTCAATTCTTTTACTTCCAGATAAATCAGCTCTCCAATTAATACGCTCTTTAATATATGATTCACAAATTTCAAGCAATTCAACAATATTTTCTTCATATTGTTTTATATCTAAAAAAGTCATCTTTGTAGTTCCTGCAAAAACTGCTAATTGGACTTCAACAGGTTTATTTTTTGAAAATAATACTATAGAAGCATTAGTTAAAGAATCATTTTTCAGTAAATGTAACTTGTCTAAAACTTCTTTTACTGATGTAAATTTATAATTTATTCTTTTAGAGGTATTTGCTTTTTCCAAGTAATTCTTTAATGTTTCTTCAGAAATAGATGTAATTTTTTCAGCAGTTTCTAAAGAATCCCATTTTAATGTGCTTTTTTGTTGTATTCTTTTTTCAATTTCTTTAGCAGACATAATTTTATCTTCATCTGCAACTCTAATATATGCTCTTCCAAAAGCATAATACGTAGGTTCATAACCAGAAAATTTTACAATAACACAATCTTTATTATTTATTCTTGATTTTTTAATTTCAGGATAAATTTTTGGCTCAATTGAATTAGCTATTTTTTGAGAAATATCTCGCAGTGTTTTTTCAGACACTTCTTGACCTAAAACATCACCTTTGGGACTTATTCCAAAAATTAATTCACCAGAACTATGTTTGTTCAGAATTGCAACTATTGAATTAATTGCTTCATTCAACTCAGCTGTTGATTTCTTTAATTCTAAAATTTCTGATTCAATATATTTCATTTTATGAACATCTCCGATAATATGACTTCTTTAGGTCCTTCAATATTTCCAGAGAAACTTGCATAAGTATCTTTGAAAAATTCTGAATTTTCAGGGATAACCATTCTTATTTTTGCAAGTATCTTTAATGGATTAATATCTTCTTTCTTAATTGCATTATTTAGTTTTTGAAGTGTTTTTTTAGTTATTGAACCTTCTTGAATTAGGTTCAATATGCTCCTTAAATATTCTTCGTCATCATCTGTTAAGCCAATTGGTTTTTTTAATACTGCTTTTATTATTGCTTTGATTTTTCCTTCATGCCCTCTACTTCCTGAAGTTTGAGCATCAACTTCTTTAACAAAGAAATCTGAAAATTCTTTTTTGTTTTGTTCTAATAATTTATAGAAATCTTCACTTAATTTCATTTTCTTATCAGATTTTATTGCATTAAGTAAAGCAACTGCTTCCGAAAAATCAATTTCGTTGATGAAACCCTCATTATTATAATATAATTTTCTTAATTTGCCTTTTCTAAAGAAAGTAAATAATCCTACGGTGCCTTCTTTTTTTCTTGCAGTTCTTGATTTTTTAGGAAGTCTTTTTATTTTTTCAAATAAATCAGGATTATTGTCTCGTATATCTCTTAATTTTAAGAGCCATTCTAATTCTGTATCTTCTGTTTCATCTTCTCCTGTTACGATTTCTTTAGAATTTAATCTTCTAAATAATTCATGAGATTTAATATCTTCATCTGTTAATAATTTTGCATCATTTCCAAGCATTTCTATAAATGATTGAATTTTGACTTCTGCCGCTTCAGTTAATCCCATCTGATCGTTTATCGGTCCTGCTGGGAAAAAATTATATGTATAAATTTCATCAAAAGGAAGATTCTTTCCAACTCTGTTGATACGACCTACTCTTTGCATCATTCTTATTGGATTCCATGGGATATCATAATTCACTACAATATTTGACCTGTTTAGGTTTACACCTTCAGATAATATTTCAGTAGTTACTAAAATTCGTACATCATTTTTCTTTGTTCTTGAAGCAGGATCAAAGTTTTCAATTATCCTTTCTCTTGTTGCTTCTCCTGAAATACTTGAATAAGCTAAAACTTTATTGTTAAAAATTGGATTCAATTTTGATTCAAGATATTCTGCTGTTTCTTTAGATTCAGTAAAAACAATTAATTTATTTTCTTTAAGATGTTTATTCTTCTTTAGAACCTTGATGAATTCTTCTAGCTTTGGATCGGTCTCAACATTTCGCCACATTGCTTCAATTTCATTTAATATTTTCATATCTGATTTTAAGTCATCAACGAAATCATCATTAAACTTGTTTGCAGGTTCTTTTTTTGCTTTTTCTGCTTCTATTAATTTATCAACTGCATCAATATCATCATCTTCTAATAATTCAAAAACTTTAGAAGTATATTTCTCACTTATGAAAACATAACCTTTCTCATATTCTTCTAAGAATCGTTTATACGAATAAATAAATCTGCCTATTGATTTTTTGAAAGCATAAAAGCTACTTTCTAATCTTTTCAATAGAAGAATTTTCATCCAACGACCCATGTTTCTTTGTGGCGTCTGTTGATTTTCTGGAAGTTCTTCTTTTAGATAAAGTAATGGTGTATAACGAGAATACTTGAAATCCTTTGCAACTAACTTTAAAGTCTTATTGAAGATATTATCAACATCATCAGAAAAATTATAAATAATTGCTTCAGGCTCTTTTACTTTAGGAAAAACTAACTTTTGTTTTTGTAAATCTTTACCATAGTACTTGTCAATAATTGTTCTTGTTCTTCTAACCATTAAATATTGTAAAACATTATCTCTAATATCTTCAGCATTTTCCTTTACAATTTTAAGGTAATCTTCCTTATTTTCTTGTCTATGTAAATTCTTTAATTTTGCTTGTAATGCTTTAAAGTATTTTTCTAAATCTCTAACTTTTGGATTTGGAAGAGTAGATTTATGAGCATTCTGAAATAATTTAATTAAAGCCAAAATATCCATTGGAGTATTATTTAATGGTGTTGCAGTAACTAAAATAACTCTTTTTCCTCTGCAAATTTTATACAATTGTTCATACATTTGCGTTGATTCTGTTCTAAATCTGTGAGCTTCATCAATAATGACATTTTGGTATCTATCTGTTCCTCTTTTCAATACTTGGTCTAATTTACCAATGGATTCGAATTCTGCTCTATTTACTCCAAATTCAAAAAAAGCATTTCTCCAAGAACCCGGATTATTTTTATCTAATAATATTGGTGGTGCAAGAACTAAAGTTCCACCATCTAATTGTTGAGCAAGCATAGTAGTCATAAAAGTTTTTCCAAGACCAACAACATCAGAAATAAAAACTCCGCCATACTCTTCAAGTTTCATTTTAGCATCTCGAACAGCATCTTTCTGATATTCCAATTCCATGAAGTTTTCAGGTTTATACTCGTTTTTAATTTCTTCTTGATCTAGTTGAATCTTCTCTTTAAGAAATTCATATAAAAATTTCAAGAATAATTCATAAGGAGTGATTTCATCATTAAGCCATGTATTTGTATTAATAGTTTCAACATACTTTTCTGAAACATCAGTAGAATTAGCCCAAAGTTCATTAAATTTATTTAATGCGTAATCATAATCTCTACTATCTTTCAACTCAACATTTAATTCTAAATTATCTCTTAATCCTGCTTGAGTAAAATTACTTGAACCAGTGATAACTCTTCCTTTATCTCCAAAACCGCCACCGCTTGAAGTCATAATATATAATTTTGCATGAATTCGTTCAGCAGGATAAACACGAATTTCCAACTTTCCAGACCTAAGCCACTCAATAAATTTCATAATTCCTTCTTCGACATTTTTTGAATCTTTAGAATTATTCATCTCTTCAACAACTTTATCAGAAAAATGAACTTTTGCTTCTTTACTAGAAAAACCTAATTGTTGTTGAGCATCAGAATCTTCTGCTTCTTGAATTAAATCAAATGTTTTTTTATCTGTGCTTATACCTATAAGAATTCTAATTTTTTCAGTATTCTCAAATGATTTATACATTGCATGAAAACCACTTGAATAAAAATATCCAACTAAGCAATCAAAAAACTTAGTGCCTTTAGTAAGAGTATTAAAACGATCTATAAGTTTATGACCCTCTTCATTTGTAATAAAAGTTAAATCGTTATCACTCATTTTCTCGCCTCTCTTTTTCTTAACTCTTCTTCCATACATTTTTCAAATTGACGAGATACTATCCAACCTTCTTGCTTACAAATCTCTCTATATTTATCATAAAGTTCAGAATTTACTTTCAATGTGATATTTTTTGACTCCATTTAACCCACCTAAGAATAAATAATTGCACATACTTATAAATATTGCTGTTTTTGTGTTTTCTCACCCCCCTCTTCTTGTTCTTGATGGCTCACTTTGTTCGCTTTTATTGAACGGAACTCCCCCTTGATGTATTGACATGATGAGCCTTCGGCTTTGATAAAAAAAGAACTCCCCTCCATACTTGTTCTCTATGGCACTTCGTGCTTGAAGGAACGAAACTCCACAGTGCTTCGCACATTTACACTCCCTGCGGTCGAATTGATTGGAAATGGAAATTTTACTCTGCGGACGCAGGTTTTCCGAACTCCGCTTCGCTCGTAACGGAAAACATATTTAACAGGGCTTAAAGGGTTCGAACCGACCGCTTCGCTATTTTGCCAAGCAAAATTCGTTTCTCTCCCAAATTTTTTGCTACGCAAAAAACTTCCCTTAAGCCCGATGTTATGTCTAATTCAGAATTCGGGCTAAAAGATTAAAAAATAGAAACCGAAAGATTTACTCTTTTTTCCAAGCTGTAGCATAACCATCAGCTTTGAATCTAACATTAGGTTCTGTAATTAAATGACAATTTGCTCTTTCCGGATAAAACCTGTTCCAAATTTCAGTTCCCGTAACTTCATCATCAACCAAATAATCTAAATCAACAGAATCTCCTTGCTTTAAATTGTGTGGTCCAGCAAGGATTATTTGGTATTTTTTTCCTTCTGCTTCAACTCCTAAAAAAGTTACTGGAACAGGTATATTTTTTCCTGAACCAAAACCTTGATTATCTCCATAAACTAATTCTTGCTGGTCTAATTGATAGACTTGTCCAGCAACATTTCTATATTCGGGTTTTGGTTTTTCTGAACATCCTCCAAGAGCTAATGCTCCTGCAAGAACGATTGAACCTAATGTTTTTTTGAATGTCATACAATTAGTTATTAACAGCATATTTATAAATCTTTCGGTTCTTTTACTACTTTGAAGTTAATGTTAGGTACGCCCGAATTCTGAACTCAAAATCCTTCGGATTTTGCCCCGCTGCGCTCTCCTCCTTTCAGTCGTCGGGAGACATAACAGGAATTTAACGGAAAAATGCTCGGCTCGCATTTTTCCCAAATTTGATTTTCCAGCTCTGTTCACTTCATTCACGAGGGAAAATCAAACTTCGTTAAATTCCGATGTTATATTCAATTTGTCCCTCGCTGATTGATAAAAAAACGGAAGCCCCCAGTCCTACGGACAGATAGTCTCGGCTTCGCCTCGCAGAAAAACTTCTCTTAACCGACCAAAAAGAAAACTCACTAAATGCTTTGCACTTCGCACAACAAAGGTTAAGAGGTTCGTAAACTCACGCAAATTTTTCTATTTATTTGGGCAGGGCGAAAATTATTTTTTCCAAATTATATGGCCGTTAATGTCATTCTTCTCGTAAACTTTTAGAACATCTTCACAGAATTTCATTAATGCCTTATCTTTATTCTTCTTTGCTAACTCATAAAGCCGAATAAACATTCTTTTACCAGTTTCTGTTTGCCTGTAATATTTTTTCTGAAAATTATGTTGAGCACATAATGTTTGACCATTTTCAATTTCAGCTTTTCCACCCAACTCTTTCGGCTTAATGTGGTCTGCTTGAATCTCAACACCATCTGCAGGACCACGCCCACAAATCACACATTTGTAATTATCTCTCTTGAAAATTTCTTCTTTTTGTGCAGGAGTGAAATCTTCAAGTTCACGATTATTTACAAAATCAGGGTCATATTTATAAATTCCTTTTGATATTTTGATTAATTGTCCTTGTTGCGATAATTTTCTTATTGCTCTATCTGGGTCTCTGAAAACTTTTCCTGTTCTTTTTCTATATTCTTCAACCACCCAATCAACTATCTCTGGATGTTTAATTTCTCTTTTTGGGTTTTTCCTAAAATATTCCATAATCAAATCAGATTGATTAATTTCTTCCTTCGCTTTTTCAATTGTTTCTGAGTCTTTATTGGCCATCTTTATTCACTTTGTTATATTAAGTAATTTTTTATTTAAAAGTTTTGCCTCTGCAAAAATTCTTTTTTTGGCAATATCGCAATATTCATCATCAACTTCAATACCAATTCCTTTTCTGTCATGAATTGCCGATGCTATCATTGTTGAACCACTTCCCATAAAAGGATCTAAAACAACATCTCCAACAAAACTGAATAATTTTATACATCTCTTTGGCAATTCAACTGGAAATGGTGCTGGATGACCTCCTGCACCTTTTTTACTTTGGCCGGGAAAAGTCCAAACACCATTTGTCCAATCCATAAATTCTTGTTTTGTAATATCATTCTTTTTACTTCCACCATTTTTCTTCCAACTATCTTTGTATAAAACAAGAATCAATTCTACAGGTGCAATTACATAAGGAGCAGATGCACTTAACCAAGAACCCCAAGCTGTTCTTCTTGAGATATTTCCTTCATTCCAAATAATTGTTGAATGGTACTTGTATCCGATTTTTTTTGCAATTGTTGTTATGTCCGCACCAACACTTTGTTGTCCACCTTTATTTTTATCTAATGGAATGTTTAAGCATAATCTCCCATCATTTTTTAACCATTCAAAACAACGAGATAACCATTTATGAGTAAATTCTAAATATTTTTCATAAGTTATTTGGTCATTGTGTGAATTGTATTTTATGTCTACATTATAGGGTGGAGAGGTAACAATTAAATCAACGCTTTCTATTGGAATTTCATCAGTTAAAAGAATATCATCTTTGATGATTTTTACTTTTTCATGATTTAAAAAAACCTTATTCCTCATTTTAACACCTATAATAAACTAAATCATATCATTGTATATAAAGTTATTGAAAGTAACTCCCTGCCCGTCTTCTTTTTTAGAAAAAAAGAAGCAAAAAAGGGGGCTTCCTAAAAAACTGCGAGGGACAAACTCTAAAATTTTGCCTTCGGCATCGTTGCACTAAATTTTAGCCCTACGGGGAATATAACAGCGATTAAGAGGTTCCGAAGTCTTGCAGACTTCTCCACCCAAATTGAATTTTTGGAGGTCGCTACGCTCCACTCTCAAAAATCCAACTTCTCTTAATCGCGATGTTCTATTCAATAATTTCAGGGGCTAACGACGGGGGCAATTTTCTAAAAACAAAAACGACTGGGGGGAATTCAAAATATAATAAAAAATATAGATAGGAAATTATTTATACTAAACCATTCAATATAGTATTAAGGTAATATAAAATGAGAAAATTAAAGCACTTTTTTAGGAATCCTTTGATTAAAGGTTTTTTATCAGCTTTAGCCATAGCGGTTTTCGGATATATTTTGCTAATTCTAACATTCCTTTTTGATGCTCTTTATCAAAATACAATTAGAAGGATTATTGGGTTATTTATGCCTTTTAATCCTGATTCGCAATTATTCTGGCTTCCACCATTGTTACATATTTCATTTCTTGTTATTATTATGGCAATCTCTTATTTTTTCTTTCGGTTAAAATTAAAGGATATTTACAAGTCAACTTTTATGACAGTTCCATTAATGACCTTGTTCATTACAATAGGTCTATTTTTATATCAAACACCTTGGATTGCTGGAATAATAATTACAATGTTGACTCTTGGAATTATTTATTATCTGTATAATAAAAAACAATCTTGGCTTTACTATTATACGCTTGCCTTGACATGTGTTCTTATGTTAATTATTGCAATATTTCAAATAGAAATTTAAAACAAATCTTCTTTTTTAGAGAAAAAAAAGCAAAAAATAAACGGAATTCCCCCTACGACGGACTGAAAATTGCCCCTTGATACTTATTCTTGATGGCTCACTGTGTTCGCTTGATTGAATACGCCCCTGAAATTACTTTGATTTTTTGCCTTCGGCATCGTTGCACTAAAAATCAAGTCCTAACGGACGAATAGAACAGGGCTTAAAGGGCTCCGAAACCTTGCAGGTTTCTCCGACCCAAATTTGATTTTTTCGAGGTCACTTGATTTTTTGTGGGTTGCCTCAAAAAATCTGCGTTCCAGCTCTGAAAAAATCAAACTTCCCTTAAGCCCGATGTTATATTCAATTTTTGGATTACTTATTTTCTTTTAGAAAAAGAAACAAAAGAGAGGGATTTTCTCAATTATAATAACAGACTCAAATATTTTCACTTTATAACTATTGGATAATATTTATCTCGATTAGTGCCACCCATATAATCATGATAAAAAATTTCTTTATCATTTAAAAAGATAATCTCTTTTCCTGTAAATCTAGTGAAATCGCCAGTCCATTCATTAATATATCTAAATTTTCCTTTTATAGTTAAATCTTGAACATTTTGTTCATCAAATAATAACTCTCTTGGACCTCTTGCAGGAAAATCTTGGGGTATTTTTCTAAGTGCAAACTTTAAAGCAGGACCTAGCTCTTCAGATATATCCCAAAATTCTTCTAAATAACCTCCGCGATATTGCATAGTCCATACAGACATTAAGTTATAAGTTACTTCCTCGGTTCCTCTTTCAACAGTATTTCCTCTATAGTGATCAGTATAACACCATGGTAGTTCCCTATTACTATAAATTGAACTCTGGTCATTTAAACTAGTTTTCTTATCTGTTTTTGCAAATCCTTTCAATTTTGAACGATAAACAAAATCCACAATATCTTCAATACTTATAATTTGGACATTTTGTTTCATTTTGAACCTCCATGACAAAAATAAGTTTTAAATTTAATTTCATTTTTCAAACAATAATTTGAGATTTCTTGTTCTAATTTATCCCAATAATTAGAATCATTTTGCAAATTTTGATATAATTGAATTAAATCAGGATTATAACTCTCAATAAAACCAATAATTTTACTTTTATTGTTTGCACGTATATTCAAATTTTCAAATAAAACTTCATCAACAAAATCTCTACTTTCCGAGATTATTTTTTTGTAATCAGTTATTTCAGGGAAGATTGGTGAAATAAACAAATAAGTTTTAATTCCATTTAAATGTAATCTTTTTAAAGTGTTTATTCTTCCTTTTGGGGTTGAAGCATATGGTTCTAATTTTTTTGAAACTTCTGGATTTAAAGTATTTAACGAAATACCTACTTTAAGATTTTCAAATTGTTCTAATAGTTCAACATCTCTATAGACTAATGCTGATTTTGTTAAAATTTCTAGATTTGGTTGGAAAGGTAATAATTTTTGAAGTATTTGTTGAGTGATTTTATATTTTGATTCTGCCGGTTGATATGGGTCTGTTACAGAACCTAGTAAAACCGTCTTTTCTTTAAAATTAGGTTTTTTAATTGTTTGAGCAGAATTTATCTTCACATCTATAAAATCACCCCAATCTTCACCACCATGTCCGGTAAATCTTTTCATAAAATCAGCATAGCAATAAATACAAGCATGTTGACATCCAACATATGGATTAATCACAAAATCTGCATCGGGTAAACTGCTTTTAGTAATTATCGATTTTGTTTCAATTAACTTTATTTTCATTTTTGATTCTAAACTCATTTTTTATCATATTGTTCAAATATTAACCTTTCCAATAAATTTGTATAACTATTTTCATCATATAACTCTGACAATTTTCTATTTTTCAAGTCTCCTGCTATAAACGGGGTTTTAGGATTCCCAAAACCGTCATAAGCCCAAGGACTTAATAAAAGCAAACCCAAATTAGTAATATTTAATGAATTTGAGATACAATATTTTTCTTTATGAGTAATACCAGAACTATTAGTTTCATTTAATATTGATTGGACAATGATTTTTGGACCACAATATTTTGATTCTAATTCTTTAAACTTTTCAACAGCTTTCAAATATTGTTCTCTTGTTGGTTGTTTTAAATCAATATTCGAACCTCTTCCTACAGAAAAAATTTTCATAAGATAAATCTCTTCAACATGCGCATCCTTTAAATCATAAAAAATATCTTCAATAATTGATGAGTCAATATTATCTAAAGATAATGGTGTTTGTGCTGTTGTACCCACACCTAATTTACTCAATTTTTTAATGACCCTTAAATTATTAGAATTATAACTATCTGGACGATAATTTGTTTTAGATCTTACTGAGTGATCATAGGTAAAATCAATATGTCCAAGTGTTTGAGCTAAAAAAGTTGAATCAACTAAAGAAAAACCAACCCCTGTTGCAGTTACGGAAATATTTTCTTTTCCAAATTTTTCTGAAGATTTAAATAAAACATGTAAGTTTTCACTTAATAATAAAGGATCACCACCTGAAAAATCAATTTTTACCGGTATGTCAATATTCTCTAGAATTCTTAATTTATCTTCTAAAATTAATTCTAACCCTTTTTCTTGTAGATGTTTATTTGCATCATCAAATAAATTAATAGATTTATCTCTATCAAAGCTTAACATTTTCGTAAGTCCGTCAATCCTTACATTAATTTGATTATTTTTGCTAGAAATATGGTATGCATCAGTGCAACAAATCGCACAATCATAAATACATGACCTATTAATATTCCAAATAATGCTTTTTCTTTCCACCATGTAAGATGATAAGAATACAGAATTTATAAACTTATAGGAAATTACTACTTTAAAGTTAATCTCAGTCTGAATTTATGATTCCACCATGATACTTTAAAAAATAGACTATTTTATTCTTATAATAAATAATTTCTTTTCCTGAAAAATTTGATATATCCCCTTCAATTTTATTTTGATATAAAAAATCTCCTTTTTTAAGTTTTTTTGGTCCACGAAATGGTAAATCTTCAGTAACCATTTTTAACGCTTCTTTTAAAAAATTATACAGTTTTTCAGAAGATACTTCTTTTGAAACAATTTCCCCAAAATAATTCATACCCCATAATAATTTATTATTTCTCCAAACTATTTCTTCACCAATAAAGGAATTATGTCCAAAATATCTATCTCTATATTTAAAAGATTCTTCTTCAAAAATTAATTCTTTACTATTGTCATCTAGTTTTTTTTCTGCGAATTCTCCACCAGTTGCATAAGTACCTATTTTAGCTTTAACTAAAAACTTCTTTAATTCATCCATAATAAATTATATCTATTAGTCTATTTATAATTATTTCGAATTTGAGTCTGCTATCAATATTATTTTAATAGAATGAACGAAAACCCCTCTCCGTCCTTCGGACATATAGCCTCACTTCGTTCGAAATTTATCAGTAATCCAAAAACTCTAAAATTTTCCTTCGGAACGTTGCACTAAATTTTAGGTCTTCCCGTTGGTCAGACGAATATAACAGGAATTTAACGGTTCCGAAACCTTGCAGGTTTCTCCACCCAAATCGCCTTCGGCGACTTCGTTAAATTCCGATGTTAGAAGAAATTTTTCCTCGTAACCTAAAATAAGATTATAGAATCTGGCCGAAGTCCTAAAACAACAACTCGGAAAAACTCAAGCCACGTTGCACTCTCGCTACGCTCGGGTCTTCTAACACGCATTTAACGGCTCAGCTCCTTGCAGGAGCTTCACCCATATTTACAGCAA
>Ga0116194_1000177_pt1 | contig 75515 bp, 58 predicted proteins | sample AD_SCU001_MetaG_FD_89887 | JGI IMG/M metagenome (GOLD analysis project Ga0116194, IMG submission 89887) | Active sludge microbial communities of municipal wastewater-treating anaerobic digesters from China - AD_SCU001_MetaG | ecosystem: Engineered > Bioreactor > Anaerobic > Digestate | place...
ATGCGAGCGGCATCGAAGTCACCGGACACGCCGCGAATCATCCCGCGGACATCGCCGTCACCTACCGCATCACCGGCGTGGCCTCCGGCACCCGCACCCCCATCCCCGGCGGCATCGCACTCGGCGCCGTCTGGCCGCAACCGCTGCGAGGTGCGGGGCGGGTGGAGATAGTTGTGAACACGGAGAACACAGAGGGCTTCGCCAACACAGAGAACACGGAGGGGTCGGCGGGTGTGGGCTATGAAAGGACGCGGGTAACGCTGCGTGTGTACGACATGCTGGGCCGCGAGCGGGCGCTGCTTTTCGACGGACCCCTCAACGCACGGAGCGTGCTGCTCACCATCACCCCCGCCACACTCGGTCTCGAGCCCGGCAGCTACATGCTGCGCCTGACCGGCGGCGAGGTGTTTGCGGTGCGTCGATTTAGTGTTGTGAGATGAGCGTAATCGAGTAATCCAGTGAAGAATGAGAGTAGTGAGGTGGTGAGAGTAAGGAGGGTGGCTTCGCGGGAACACAGAGTACCCGGAGGGCTTGGCGAACACAGGGCTTCGCCAGCCCAGAGAACTCAGAGCGCTTCGCGAACATACCCAGGGCTCGGAGGGTTCGCGGCTTTGCGTCGCTGCGCCCTTGCGTTGACTCGATTGCCGCGAGGCGCACGGATCGAGCGGGAAGCGCCCTCAACAATTCCTCTCCGCTCTCTCCGCTCTCTTTCATCTCTTCAAATGTATCCCGCACTCAGCTCGCTGGCATGATCTGAGCAGGATGCGACCTCAACCCATCCTCCGCGCCCTCGGCGCTCTCCGCGCTCTCCGCGCTCTCTTCAAATGTATCACGTACTCAGCCAGCCAGCAGGATTCGAGCGGGAAGCAGCCTTAACCGCTCCTCCTTACCCTCCCCACCTCACTACTCTCCTTCTTGACTGGATTTCGGCTCAGCTGATCGGCAAGCAAGTGCATTAATCTATCAGAGAAAATCCGGATATTGATTTAATGCGGGGGAGCGATCCACCGCTTTTTCGTGTTGCTATGAATGGTCGTTGTTTTCACAAAGGTGCTTCTCCCATGCTCCAGCGTTTGTTCTCGTTCTTTGCCCTTGCCGCACTCCTCTCCATGTTCACCATAACCGCTGCGGCGCAGGATGTCCGCGCAACGAAAGGAGGCAGTGTGAGCGGACGCATTCTCGACGAGCAAAGCGGTCGCCCCATCGATTACGCGAATGTGGTGTTGCATCACAAGGCGGACAGCAGCATGGCGCTGGGTACCATCTCCGATGCCCAGGGCCGTTTCACGCTCGGCGGCGTGGCGGCGGGAGAATACTATCTGGTCATCCATTTCATCGGATACAGCGATTTCATTTACCCGAATATCACCATGCGACGAGACGCGGCCTCGACGGATGTGGGGGATATCCGGCTTGTGCTCAAACCAATCGAAATGGCCGAGGTGGAAGTCGATGCGCGCCGCGCCCCAGTGGTGTATCAGCTCGACAAGAAGGTGATCAGTGTCGATGGACAACTCACGGCCGCTTCCGGCACCGCGGTGGATGTGCTGCGCAACGTTCCGTCGGTGACCGTTGATCTCGATGGCTCGGTGCGTTTGCGTGGCAGCGGCAGTTTTACCGTGCTGATCGACGGACGCCCCTCGGTGCTCGATGCCTCCGACGCCTTGCAGCAAATTCCCTCCAGCGCCATCGAGAATATCGAAATCATTACCAATCCCTCCGCGCGCTACAATCCGGAGGGCATGTCGGGCATCATCAACGTTGTGATGAAAAAGGAGGGCGCACTCGGCAATAGCGGCATGGTGAATCTCGGCGCGGGGTGGGACGACAAGTACGGTCTGGATGGTTTGTATACCATGCGCTTCGATGGATTCACGGCCTTTGTCGGGGCGGATTACAACAAACGCTACAACGAAGGCACGCAGCGCGAAGTGGGGGACTTTTTCAACGCTGGCGAACTCACCACCATTCGTTCCGATGGCACAAGCACGCGCGAACGTGAGCGCTGGTCGCTGCGCGCGGGCCTTGAGCTGCCCTTGAGCGAGAGCAGCCGCATGTCGCTGTCGGCCCGCTACGGCAATCATTCACACGGCGGAGGCACCGCATTGCGGTATTTCGAAACCGTGGGCGCTGCGACTCCGCGTCCCTACACCAGCAGAGGAAATTCCACGCGCAGCGGCGAGTTCTTCGGCGCCGATGCCGAATTCCGCCATCGTTTCGACAGTGAAAAACATGTGCTGCTCGCGCAGTTTTCCTTCCGCCGCCGCGAAGGCGAGGAAGCGTCGCTCGACGAGTTGCTCGATGCCGCCGGCGCAATCAGCAGTGGCCGCAGAGCCACGGAGGACGGTCCGGGCCGGATGATCGAAGCCAAGCTCGATTATACGCTGCCGTTCAGCGAGGATGGAAGCATTGTCGCGGGCTATGAATTGCGCGACGGCGCCTCGGACGATATCACCTCCCTGTCGGAATTCAATCTCGCGTTGGGTGACTATGAACGCCTCGCGCAATTCGACAGAAGCACCACCTATGAGCGTCGCACGCAGGGTGTGTACTCGCTGTACGCCAACAGTTTCGGCGCTCTCGGCTTGCAGGCCGGTCTGCGCGTCGAGCACACGGACCGCCGTGTGCAGCTTGCCGCGAATGGCGGCAGTGCGGATCTGGAGCATTGGGACTATTTCCCCACACTGCACGCGTCGTATGGATTTTCACCCACAAGGCAACTGATGGCGGGGTATACGCGACGCATCGAACATTCACGCGGGTGGTTCCTCGAGCCCTTCGAAACCTGGATCGATGCCTACAACGTGCGGCGCGGCAATCCCGATCTCAAACCCGAGTACATCGACAGCTATGAACTCGGCTATCAAACGCATATCGGCGAGGCGCTGCTGTCGGCGGAAGCGTATCATCGTTCCACGCACAACAAAGTGGAACTGGTGCGCAGCATTTACCGCGACAATATCACGCTGCGCAGTGCCGAAAATGTGGGCCGGGATTATTCCACGGGTCTCGAACTCATGCTCAACACCGACGTGCTCGCTCTGTGGAATGTAAATCTGCTCGGCAATCTCTTCGATTACCGCGTTGAAGGCGCCATGCGTGGTCAGGATTTCTCCGAAAGCAGCTTCACCTGGAATGCGCGATTGAACAACACGCTCACGCTCGCTCCTGGCACCATGCTGCAAATCAATGCCAGCTACAACAGCGCGTCGGTATCGGCTCAGGGACGCACGGAAGGGTATTTCGTCACAGACATCGCCGTGCGGCAGGAACTGTTCAACAGGCAACTCGCGCTCACACTGGATGTCAGCGACGTGCTGCGCACGGCGGAGCGCGAATCCACCCTCGCTGGTCCGAATTTCTCGACCTACACCTACTCCTTCGAGGATGCGCCGGTGGTGATGCTCAGCCTGCGTTGGTTCATCAACCAGGCGCGCAGCGATCGCGACCGCGGCACACGCCGTGGCGGCGATATGGGCGATGACGATTTTTAATGCCGCTGCGATGCACGCCGTGCGATACTTGCTCGTTGCTGAATCCCGGCGTTGAGTGAAGGGGAGAAGGGTGAAAAGGTGAACGTTTGTGGGTATTTGCTGGAAGCGGCTAAGCGGTCGCAGTGCCAGTGACCCCGCACAACCTCATGTGCAGTTCATGCCGTAAACCAGCGCCGAGGTGATGTGCGTTTACTCGCCGATCAGGATGAAGGGAGCCCACACCGCGGGATCGGCATGGCGGGAACGCAATTGACGGCGGGCGGCACGCAGGGCCTCTACTTTATCCGCACCACCGAACCAGGCGCGATAAAACGCGTCCATCAATTCCACCGTCGCGGCATCCGAAACATTCCACAGACTCATGAGCAGCGCCCGCGCTCCCGCGATAAAAAAGGAACGCTGTAGTCCGAATACGCCGTCGCCTGTGCTGATATCGCCGAGCGCTGTTTCGCAGGCGCTGAGCGTGACCACTTCGCAGGAGGCGCAATCCAAGCGGCTGATTTCCAATGCGGTGAGAATGCCATCCTCGTCCGCCGGAGGCACGGGTGCGCCGGTCCACGCGGCATTCGCACCGGCGAGTATCAGGCCGGAGCGAAGCAGGGGATGCCGCTCGGCCCGGAAGGCATCGCGACCGCGCGTTGCTTCCATACCCGAGGTTATGGCTGTCGCGCGTTCGCGCGGTGCGGGGAAGAAGAATCCGTGTGTCGCAATGTGCAGAATGCGTGTGCGCTCGCCGGAGAGCTGCTTGACCTCGCGTTCGCCGGCTTCTTTTGCGGTGAGCGTGCGTGCGGGAATGGCATATTCGCCACACAGCGCGGCAATGCGTCGAACCTCTTCCGCCGTACCAGGCAATGCGGTCCACACGCGCGCACTGCTGGCAAGCGCGGCGCCGAATTCCGGATTTCCCACAAGCACACAGCGCGTCGCGCTTTCAGCGGTACGCAGGCGGAATCCCGGGCTGCGTTGCAGAATATCCTTGGCGCTGACCAGCTGCCGCAATTCAACCAGTTCGTCGAGCACCACCTCGGCGGGATTTGCGAACGTGGGCTGCAGCGCGGCGAAGGCCACGCGATGCAGCACGCCATCGGGAATGATGATGGCGCGAGTAAAGGAAGAATCCGTCCGCAGTATCGGATCCCAGATCGATGTGGCAATACGCCGCATGCGGTCGCCTTGCGGCAGCAGCGACGGCATGCTTCCGCCCACCGGGGCCAGCATGGCGCGTTCGAGCGCGCTTTCCTCACAGAGACGCAGCACACGCGGAGCGCTGTCGGCGCGGAGCAGCACGGCCAGCACGACACGTGTGCTGTCGGAGTATCCCGAAGGCACGATGAGATAGTGCACGAGCAATTCGTCGCGACGCAGCAGACGCTGAATGTCGCGCCACCCTGCATCGCGCGCGGTACTGCCACGATCGTAATTCGCGCTGCTTCGGCGCAACAGCGCATCCAGCGAATCGATACGCGTCAGCAGCTGCGCGCGCAACGCCGCGAGTTCCTCGGATGGCGCCTTTCCGCCAAGCGCGGCATAGCGTTCGCGCGTGTCGTGTAGCGCCTCGGCGAGCCGGGCTTCGCTTTCGCGGCCCCGCAGGGCACGTTGCATGCGGGCTTGCTCGGCAAGCACCTCGCCACGGAGTTGCACGGCCGCGTCGAACAGCAGCTCCGCTGCCTCGGGTGGCGCGTCGTCGCGCAGTGCCCAACGGGCGATCACTCCGAGATTGCGTTCGGCGAAGCGTTCGAGCAACTGCAATTGCCGTGCCTCGCTCTCGAAATCGAAGGAATCCCGCAAACGCCGCACGGTGCCGCTCAAGAGTTCTCTCATGTTGGCGACGACATCACCTCCGCTCGCGCCCGCTTCGTAACAACGCGCGATGAGTTGCAAGCCATCCAGCATTTCCACATGCCACGGATCGTACCAGCGCCGCAGTTCCTTCACCGCTTCGCAGCCGAGATCCAGCGCACGCGAAATCTGTCCGCGCGCAAGTTCCACCGAAGCGAGATTGCGCAACAGACGCGCGCTGAGCGGATGCGCCTCGCCATGCGCGGCGCGGGCAAGGAGCAGCGCGCGCTGTATGCATCGCTCGGCCTCGTCGAGCCGCCCCATGTCGCGATACACCATGCCGAGATTGCTCACGGGTGCCGCGAGTTCCGGCGACTGCGCACCGAAGGTTTTTTCATACATCTCGATGGCGCCCACGAGCAGCGTCTCGGCCTCGGCCAGGCGATGCAACTCGGAGTACATCGAAGCGAGATTACTGGCCGCGCGCGCTTTGAACTGGCCGACGTCCTTCCATCCCGAAGCGTCCATCAAACGCATCGCATCCTCGACCAGCGCAGAGGCCTCGTCGTAGCGCTCGCGATTGGCGAGAAAGGATGCGGTATTGTTGGTGACCATGGCCTTGTACATCGGTCGGTCGCTCTCGGCAATGGCGTCGGCGCGATGACGGGCTTCGGCGAAATACTGCTCGGCCTCGGCATCGCGTCCGAGATCGGCGCATACCTGTGCGGTGCTGCTGTAGGCGAAGAAGACGAGGATGGGATCGTACGACGCACCGGGGCGATTGACTGCGTCCAGCACTTCGGCCAACAAGCGGTACGCATCGTTGTAGCGCGCCAGAAACATGTGGAAGGTTGCCAGTTCTTGCAGCGCGGACAGCGTCTGCTCGGACTGCGCTCCGCTGGCGCGGCGCAACAGGGATATCCCACGCTGGTACTGCTCTTCGGCTTGTTCGAAGCGGTGTTGACGGTACAACGCATCACCCAGCCACGACAGCGCCTCCGCCGCGCGAATGCTGTCGCCCGCGCGCAACTGCCACGCGGCGGCTGCGGCGAAGGCGCGTTCCGCATCGGCGTGGCGCAGTGACCTACGCCAGGCGAGACCGAGAAAGAGATACTGCGAGGCCGTGAAGGAGGGAGGCGGTTCGGCGAGGGCGGTCAGCGTCGCGATGCAACGCTCAAAACCGCGGATGGATTCATCGATGCGATCAAGTTCGAACAGCTGATAGGCGAGATTGCCCGTCACACGTGCCGACCATGCGGACCGGCAATCGGGGAGTCGCGCGAGCAAACGAACCGCCTGCTCGAGTTCGCGCGTGGAGGCATCGCGGTCGACGAGCCACAGCGCCTCGGCATGGCAGCTCAGCGCTTCGATGTACAGCGGATGCGCGCTGTCGCGCACGGCGCTCACCACATGCAGCAACTGCCGTTCGCATGCCTCCGCATACTTCCGGATACGATCTTCAGACATGTCGCTCGCGAGTTCGGCCACCAGACTGTCGAGTCGAGCGAATTCCCGAAGCGCGGCGAGGGAGTCCGCTGCTCGGATGAAATGCGCACCTGGAGCGGGCAGGCATTCCGTGCGCGCGTCCTGTCCCAGCGCCACGACGCGGCAAAGCGCAAACAGCAGCATGCAACGAAGCATGCCATACTTCCATGTCCGGAGAGAGAAGTGTGCGGAGAATCGTAGCGCTATGCCGAGCGCGAACACCATGCGGACCGCCTGTTGATGATGCGCAACTTACTGCGCAGACAGGCGCGAGGCAATGTGCGCCCCCGAGATCGCCGCGGTACGGAGACGGATCAGAGCAATCCGCGATGCAGCCCGCCGTCCACGGTAATGGTGCTGCCGGTGATGTACGAGGCGCGTGGACTGGCGAGAAACACCGCGAGATTCGCCACCTCTTCCGGATTACCGATACGGCCCATCGGAATTCCGGCAGTGACCTGATCGCGGATGTCCTCCACGCTCACTCCGGCTTTCTGCGCGCGATCGGTAAACAACTGCGTCTGCCGCCCTGTGCGGATGTACCCCGGCGCGATGTTGTTGACCGTGACACCGAAGCGCGATACCTCGTCCGACAGCGTTTTTGCCATGCCGGTCACGCCGGCGCGGAAGGTGTTGGAAAGAAGCAGACGCTGTATGGGCTGCTTGACTGAAATGCTGGTGATGTTCAGCACGCGACCGAAGCCGCGTTCGACCATGCCGGGCAGAAACGCGCGGATGAGCCGCACCGCGCTCATCAAGGTGCGATTGTATCCTGCGAGCCATTGCTCCTCGCTCATGGAAAGGAAGTCGCCGGGATTGGGACCACCGTTGTTCGTCACAAGTATATCCACACCACCGAACATGTTCATTGCGGCATCGGTGGCGCGAGTGATGTCGGCGGCGTTGTCGAGGTCGGCGGCGACGCATTCGATACGTGCACCCTCGGGCGAACGCAGTGTCGCAGCCAGAGCGGCGAGCTTTTGCTCGTTGCGCGCGCAGAGCAGCACATCGCAGCCCTCGGCGATGAGAGCCTCGGCAACAGCACGGCCAATGCCGTCGCTCGAACCGGCAACAAATGCGCGCTTGCCGTGCAATTCCATATCCATGGTCTTTATCCTCTGCTGATTCGTGGTTATCTTATTGGTCACGGCAAAGTACGGGTTTTCCCGCCCCGCGCCAATGTTGATTTCTTGCTGGATGCACCCATGGCCATTCTCCCGATCTATCCGTACGATGCGCGCGTGCTGCGCGAGGAAACCCGTGAGGTGACGGGCCCGTCGCCTGAATTGACGCAGTTGATTCTCGACATGTTCGAAACCATGCACACGGCCAACGGCGTCGGTCTCGCCGCCAATCAGGTGGGCGTGGGGCAATCGCTGTTTGTGGTCGATCTCTCGGTGATGGAGGATTTCGCCGATCAATCTCCCATCGTGATGATCAATCCCGTGATCACCGATTTCGATGGCGACGATATTCCGATAGAGGAGGGCTGCCTCAGTATTCCCAATGTGCGCGAAGAGGTGCTGCGTCCCGAACGTCTGCGCATTCTCTTTCGCGATGCCAACTTCGAGGAAAAGGAACTGCTCGCCGGGGATTTTCTTGCGCGAGTGATTCAGCACGAATACGATCACCTGCAAGGCGTGTTTTTCACCGATTACCTGCGCGGCTTGCGCAAGCGCCTGGTGATGCCGGTGCTCAAGCGCATTCGCAGCGGCGAAGAAAAAGCCGATTACCGCATGGCGCGTCATGTCGACATCGTGGACTGAATCTTTTCCCAGAATCGCATTCATGGGCACGCCGGATTTCGCCGTGCCTTCGCTCGCCGCGCTCTGTGAGGCCGGGCACACACCTGTGGTGGTAGTGACGGCGCCCGACAAACCGCGTGGACGCGGACAGCGCATGAGTCCCACGGCGGTGAAGGAGGAAGCGCTGCGCAGGGGCATTCCCGTATTGCAGCCCGAATCCCTGAAAGACGACACTTTTCACGACGCGCTCGCCGCGTTCTCGCCCGAACTGGCGGTGGTGGTGGCATTCCGCATTCTGCCCGAACGCATCTTTTCCCTGCCCTCGCTCGGAAGTTTCAATCTGCATGCATCGCTATTGCCCAAGTACCGCGGCGCCGCCCCGATACAGTGGGCGCTGATCAATGGCGAACGGGAGAGCGGCGTGACCACGTTTTTTCTGCGCAAGGTGGTGGACACCGGCAACATCATTCTTCAGGAACGCCTCCCGCTTCCCGAAGACATGACCGCAGGCGAATTGCACGACGCCCTGTCCGTACTCGGCGCCGATGTGGTGCTGCGCACCGTGCGCCTGATTCAACGCGGCGAAGCGGTAGCCCTCCCACAGGATGACACCGCAGCAACTCCCGCGCCGAAGATCACGCGCGAAACCTGCCGCATCGACTGGACGCGGACAGCAGCCGAGGTGCACAATCTCGTGCGAGGGCTCAGTCCGTATCCCGCCGCATGGACCACGCACAACGGCCGCTTGCTGAAAGTGCATCGCTGTGATGTGGTGGAGGAGAGTTCCGCCGGGAGTGCGGGCGAGCTGCTCCGCACGGACGGAATGGTGCTGGTGCAATGTGGCAGGGGAAGTGTGGCGCTGCGGCACGTGCAGCAGGAAGGTCGGCTGGACATGGATATCGAAGCGTTCCTGCGCGGCTACAGTCTTGCCGTGGGAGAAATGCTCGGTCGTTGAGGACTGACGGGGGAGTGGGAATCCTTCCCGGAATCACATCATGGAAATCAGCTTTTCCGCCACGCGGGCCGAGGCGCCCGCTGTACCCATGCGCTGTTTCACCGCGTGCAATTCCTGAATGGTGTGCTCGCGGTACGCGCTATCCTGCATGAGCTTGAGTACATACTCGCTGATGTAGTGCGGAGTGACATCGCCCTGCAACAATTCCGGCACGATGCGCTTGCCCGCGAGTATGTTCGCCATGCCAATCGTGTCGATGTTGATCAGACGTTTGCCGATCTCGTAATTCAGGAACGATGTACGGTACACGATGACCATGGGCGTGCCGTAGTAGGCCGTTTCCACGGTGGCGGTGCCCGAGGCCACGATGGCCGTGTGGCTGTGCTGCATCAAACCGTGCGTGGCGCCGCGAAGCAGTCGCACCGGACAATCACCGGGCAGGAAGCGGTGGTACAATTCGTCGGGCAGGCCGGCCGCGCCGATTACTGGCAGACAATCCACCTCCCGACACACGCGCCGCGCTGCTTCGATCATGGGAGGCAGGAGGCGCTCCACCTCCTGACGCCGCGAGCCGGGAAAAAGACCAAGGAGTGTGGTATCCGGAAGGCCGTGCGCCGCGAGGAAATCCGCACGTGAAAGCTGCGGCAGGATTTCCAGCAGGGGATGTCCCACGAAACTCACGGGCACATCGATGGCGCGGAAGAGTTCCTCTTCGAAGGGAAACACCACCGCGAGATGATCCACAAGGTCGCGCAGTTTCTCGGCGCGGCCTTTGCCCCAGGCCCACACCTGTGGACTGATGTAGTACAGCACCTTGCCGCCGGCGGCGCGCACACGTCGCGCGAATTTGAGATTGAAGCCGGGGTAGTCGATCAGCAGTACGGCAGAGGGTTTGCGCGCATGCAATTCCGCCGTGCAGCGACGAAACATGTCGCGCAGCAATCCCGCATGTTTCACCACTTCCACAAACCCCATGATCGCGGTTTGCGAGGTGTGAAAGAGCAACTCCATGCCCTCGGCGGCCATGCGGTCGCCCCCGATGCCGAAGACTTCGACCTCGGGAATGCGCGCACGGAGTTCGCGCAGCACAAATGCGCCGTACTGATCGCCGGACGCTTCGCCGGCAATCATCATCACACAGGGACGTTGTGGAGTCATCGCAGCAGCCAGATGAGGACGACGATGGCCGTGGCAACGGCGAAGGCCTGCAGGGTGCGGGCTTCGGATCGCCAGCCGGCGCTCCAGTTTATGGTAATGGGATCGGAACCACGCCAGGGGGTGGGGCGCATGAGGAAGCGGGGAACCGAGGCGCAGTACGCCTCGTATTCGGCGCCGAATTTTTCGCGGAGAAAGCGCTCCTCTTCACGGACAATCAACGTGTACTGGAACATGAACCAGAGCAGGGCCGCCACTTGCAGCCAGGGAAACAGGGCGAGCGACATGATGCCCACGCCAACGTACAGCAGAATATTGCCCACGTACAGCGGATTGCGCACATGCGCGAATGGTCCGGAAGTGACCAGCCGGCTCGCTCCAACTTCACCCGTAACGCGCGTCTCGCTGCCAACGTAGAACACGCCCCAGGCGCGAATAAACTCGCCCAGTGCCGCAACCACAAATCCGGCGATAATGCTCCACAGTGTGGGTTCCGCGAATACGATCATCACCACCAGAAACGGTAGCGGGGTGTAACTGCGATTGCGGAAGAGAAACTGGCTGAAGGTCACGGTGAATCCACTGATCAATGCAAACCGAAAGTTAGTGCGTGGGGAGCGAATGCGCAAAATGTACTTCACTCGTTACCCGGTGCTCGCAGGGTTGCAGGGTCTATTAGGTTCCTTAGTCACACCCGGGAGAATGAAAATGGTGCGTGTGCCATGATTCCAGTCAGAGCGGATCTACAGAATTTCAAAACCACAGATTGCACAGATATAACACAGATTAGCACAGATGGATCGTAGCAGTCGGCGAGGTGCCGAACGAATCGTCGCAGATGAAGCAATCCAACCCATGCTGACAGCAGCGATGTGAATCGGTGTCCCTTGCCTGCGGCGGCGGAGAGGGTACGGGTTGGCTCCTACGGCGATCGTCAAACTTTCCTCTTTACACTTCACTCTTTACTCATCGCCGTGAAGACGAGCATGATGCAGGCGGCGAGACTATTTTCACGGCAGATCATCATAATTCACAACGGGAAAAAAAACGAGGATCGCATGGGGATGCGATCCTCGTTGAAAAAATAGAGGAGAATGCTACTTGAGCATTTTCTTGACGTCCTTGAGGCGCTCGATGGCATCCGCGAAATTCACGATCAAACCGTCGATCATACCCTGCAGTTGTGTGAGATCGACAGAGACGTAATTCGGGTTGATGAGCGATGCAGGCGCGGCTGCGGCTTTTTTCGCACCGGGTTTCGGGCCGCGGGGTTTGCCGGCTTTGGCGGGAGCGGCCTTGGGCGCGGCTTTGGGAGCATCGGCCGCGGCCTTGGAGGGAGCGGCGCCGCCCGCGTCCACCTGCTTCTTGAAGCCCTCGATACGCTGAAACACCTTGTCGGTGATGCGCGTAGCCTTGCCGTTCTTGATATTGCCCAGGGTGATTTGATTGACACCCGATGCCTTGGAAATGGCGGCCATGCTCCAACCCGTTTCCTTGAGTTGATTCAGCATCGTGACGGCGGCGGTTACTCTGTCGTCGGCCATGGTCTGACTCCTGACTGGTTGTGGTTGCAGTGATTCGATTTCAAGAAATGTGAACGCGTAATTATCGGGATTCTGTTCGAGCAATGCTTCGTGCGATACTTCGTGCAGGATACGTGTTTCGAAGTTGAAGAAAAACACAAAATCCATGGTATCGAAAATATCATCCAGAAACGCCGACCATTCCAGGTCGAGCGCGCGATAGCGGAACGCGGGTGTTTCGATGAGTTCGCGTGGTACACGGCGCGGAGCGCGGTGCTGCAGCGGCGGTTCGGCGAAGCGCCATTTGGCCGTGCCGTACATGTGGTCGCCAATGGTGGCGGCCTCGAAACGGGCACCCGCCGGCGCAATGATCAGCATTTTCACCGAAGCATCGAACACCGGATCGGAGGAAAAACGAATACCTTTCATTCCAGACCCCTATATGAATGTGTGCATGAATGGACCATGCGAATGATCGCGCGGATGAAGTGCCGGTACTCCGGTGGCATCGTGCGGACGTTCCTCATCAGGTACGCCGCCGCAGCCAGTGACACGGTACACGCTGTGCGGGTACGTGCGCGTTTCATCGATGTTCGTGACGGAGCGGGCGTTTCCCGGGTGAGGGTGAGCGAACGTGTGTACCGGGAAACGGCGTCACTGTGCAATATAACTTTTCAATCGCAAAAATAAAGAATAGCATGATGAAAAATTTCGCGTCGCTTCATGTATAATTTTCACCGGCGTACGCGGCGAACAGTCACAGCGGACGCGGTAATGCCCGGCTCGTCACGCCGATCCGGGGTTGCACCTGTGGCTGATACGACTGCGCAGCGTACTACGCCCATGCCTCGGCTCCATAGCGCTTTGTCAGGATCCGGTCAATTCTGCAATAACCAGAAAAACAGAAACATATATCAATAACTGTACTGAGTATATGTGCGAGGAGTCGCAGACTACTCGACCGTCCTGCTGCGACGGCGCTGCACAGCGGCAACGACAGCGTTGACGGAGAGTGCGGCAGGGATATTGCGGCGGAGCATTTGAAAAATCCACCGAAACCTCACGACCTGTATTGACTCAAAGGCGGTCATTTTGTATTGTGCAACGTCGTTGCCTCATCCGCGCCCACTCGCTGCGAGTGGAACCCGATTCCTTCACCCATCGAAGGATTATTCTTGTGCCGACCGGACGCCCTGAATACCGCATTGCATTCATCTTCCTGCTTGTCGCCGGACTGTGGATCGTGTTTTCCGATTCCATTGTCAACACGTGGTTCAGTGATTTTGCCGAACAGCAACGATTTCAGACCTATAAGGGCTTGTTTTTTGTCGCAGTGGTTGCGCTGCTGCTGTTCCTGCTCGTACGCAAGGATGTGCGCGCGTTGCGTCTGCACGCACAGCAAATTGAGGAACTGCGCAGATTGCAGGGTTCGGTTCTCGAGTCCATGCGTCGTTGCATGATCACGCTGGATGCAAGTGACCGCATCACCCTGTTGAACGGATTGACCGCGAGCATGCTTCGCGTGCGCTTGCCCGAGGCGATGGGGATGCTGTACACCGAGGCCTTTCGTGAACCGTTCGCCAGCTTGCTCCCGCCATTGGTGTCTTCGGTGCGGCGAGGCGCTGTGGCGTATGGCGGCATTCACAGCGACGGAGGCGTGCTGTGGTGGCGCATAGATGTCAAGCCGCTGCCCGACGGCATTGTCCTATTCATCGAGGATATTTCCGATGTGAAGAATGCGGAGCGGGAGCGGGAGCACATGCGCACGGACCTCGAGAGCGCATTGCATCGGCTGTCCTTGAATATCCAGCGTTTGCCCATCGGCTATATCATTACTGACAAGGATTTTCGCTTCCACTACGTGAATCCCGCGGCAGAGCGCATGTTCGGCTTCAGCGCGAAGGAATTGATTGGCCGCGATCCGTATGGATCCATCATCCCGTCGCAAGCCCGGGAATTTGTCGAACAGGTGCGTGAAAAATGGCTCGAAGGGAGTGACACTGCGCATGGCACGAATGAGAATTTGCGTAAGGATGGCTCTGTCATCAGCTGCGAATGGCACAATACACCGATTCTGAATGAGAAAGGGGAGTTCCAGTATCTGATCTCCATGGTGCAGGACGTGACCGAGCGCATGCGTGCCGAGGAAGCACTCCGCATGAGCGAGGCGCGCTACCGCAGTATTGTCGAGGATCAGACCGAGTTGATCGCGCGCTGGTCCCCGGATGGTGAATGCACCTTCGTCAACCGCGCATTCCGCGTGTTCTGCGGGATCTCCGAAGAAGATTCCATCGCAATGCGGCTGACCTCGGTGTTTCCCATCGATGAGGCGAAACAGTTGCTGGAAATCTTCGCCCGCTGGGACACGGGGGCCGTTGCCGTGGCCGAGCGTGTGACTAGATGGACTGGTTCGGATCAACGTTTCGTACGGTGGGTACATCGGGGATTGTTCGACGAGGACGGGCGCCTTCGCGAGATACAGTCCGTGGGCCGCGACATCACCGAACAGCGTATTGCGGAGGAATTGCTCCGCAGCAGCGAGGAGCGTTTGCGCACGCTGTTTGAAAGCGCCACCGAAGGAATACTCACCATTGAGCGCGGCATATTCACCTCCTGCAACCCCTGTGCGGCGGAGATGTTGGGAATGCCCAGTCAGCGCATCGTGGGCAGAACGCCAGAACAGCTATCACCCGAGTATCAACACGACGGACGGCGCTCGGAGGAACATGTACGAGAAAACCTCGCGCGTGCCCTGAGCGGCGAACCCCTCACCTTCGAATGGGTGCACTCTCGTGCCGATGGATCGGAAGTGATCATGGAAATCAGTCTCGGGGCAAGCGGGCCGCAGCACCGTGCGACCTTGCTCTGCTTCTGGCGCGATATCACCGAAAGAAAAAGGGCAGAGGACGAACTGCTGCGCTCCCGCGAGGAATTGCTGCGCTCCCGCGAGGAATTACGCGCGTTGACAGCGCGCCTGGATGCCGTTCGCGAACAGGAGCAACTCGCACTCTCCCGCGAATTGCATGACGGCCTCGGTCAGATTCTCACCGCGATGAAAATCGACACGGCGCTCCTCAAACGCATTCTCGACGCACGGTCTGCCGAAACCGAGGGGCGGGACATCGTGGTATCACTCGATGAATTGACGGACTCGGCATTGCGCATGAGCCGCGATCTCGCCAGATCCATTCGTCCCGTCATGCTGGAGGAAATCGGACTCGCGCAAGCCCTGCAACGCCTCGTCATGGAAACAGCGCAGCGTGGCCAACTCGCGCAGTCTGTGCGCGTCGATTGCGACGTGTCGAAACTGCCGCATGCGCATGCCCTCGCGCTGTACCGCATCGCGCAGGAGGCGTGCACCAACATATTGAGACACGCGCGGGCGAGTGAACTGCGCACGCATTTGTTCGAGACGGCGAACATGATCGGACTCATGATTTCGGACAATGGACAGGGTATGGTCATGTCGAATCAGGAGCACGGTACTTCGCTCGGTCTGGTGGGCATGCGCGAGCGCGCCGCACAACTCGGGGGTACCGTGCATATCGTCTCCGAGCCCCAACGGGGCACCCGGGTCACCGCCACGCTGCCGAAGCCGGACTCGCCATCCGCCGCGGAGCAGGAACACAACGGTCCCGACACCAAGCGTTCGGAGTAAGGAGGACCCATGGTGCGTATCGGCATTATCGATGATCATCGTCTGGTGCGCCAAGGCATCACGCGTTTGCTGGAGCACGAGGTCGGCATCACCGTTGTCGGTGAGGCGGGCGATGCCGATGAAGGTCTCGCAATGATCGAGCGCGAACGACCCGACGTGGTCTTGTTGGATTTGTCCCTGCCAGGGCGCAGCGGACTCGATGTCCTGCTCGACATACAGGCGCGCTTCGACAACGTACGCGTGCTTGTGCTCAGCATGCATGCCGAGGATACGCACGGCATACGCGCCATCAGGGCCGGTGCCGCGGGATATCTCACCAAGGACGCCGTGTCCGACGAACTCGCCAGCGCCATTCAGCGCATCGCTTCAGGACGCCGCTACATCACGCAGAGCATTGCCGAACAACTTGCGGATGATATCGGAAAGCCCCACAGCGAAGCTCCGCACGAACGCCTCTCACCAAGGGAATTCGAAATTCTCCTGCTCATCTCCCAGGGAAAACAGCCACGCGATATCGCCGATATTCTATCCATCGGCGAACGGACTGTCGGCACCTATCGCAGGCGCATCCTGGAAAAGCTCGATCTGCACAGCACCGCCGAACTCGTTCATTACGTCCTCCGTCACGGTCTGAGTCTGGGCGAACACTGATCCTCAGACATCTGGTCACGACGCGATCATCCTTTGGATGGTCGCGCTGTACGCATTTTGTGTACAGCTTCTTATGTCGTTCATGCACACAAGAATGCCGCAGCCACGCACAAGGCCGACCTTGGTGGTGATGCATTTTGCAGTATGGAAACTGCGACGCATATCAGCACCGGTGCACACATGAGAATTCTCATCGCGGACGATTCGAGCACCATCGGCAAACGCTTGCAACGCCTGCTGCAACAGCTCCCCTTCGTACGGTCCGTCGTGTACTCGCCTTCCATTGCCACGGCAATCACGGGCGCGGAATTCATGCAGCCCGATGTACTGATCCTCGACCATCATTTTCCTGAGGGTCGGGGTCTCGATGTGCTGGAATCACTTCGCGATATCATCCCTGCAACGGAGGTGATCGTGTTCTCGGCCTTCGCCGGTAGTATTGATCACGAGGCCTACCATCGTCTCGGCGTCAAGGCGGTACTCGATAAAACCGGAGATATCAGCCTGCTGATGGATTTGCTTGCGGAGATGCACGACGCTTCGCGGTTGGGAGAGCGTGACTGAATGCGTACGGACAGTACCATACTGATGTATCACTCGATGAATAGGTGGAAATGCCGATCGGTGTGCGGGAATACAGGAATCGAATCCCGATGTGGTGCGTGGCGCCGTCATGGCGACCTGATGAGGCAAGGAGGAGAGCGATGACAAGGGACGGCGCCTCGCACCCCGTTATTGATACCGTTGTTTCAGATGCTTCGTTGACCTTGCGCATCGTGCATCTGGACGCCGATGCGCGCGTCTGTGCCGAGGTCGAGAACTTTCTTCTCTCCAAAGGAGTGCCGGTGGTGGTGCATCACGTCGCCACGATTTCCGAACTCGCGCGCGTGCTCGAGCACGAAGTTGTGGATGTGGTGTTGGCGGATTACGGCGGCTCGGGCTTCGAAGGGAGCGACGCCTTGCACACTGTGCGCAGCACGGCGAAGCGCTTGCCTTTCGTTTTCATTTCCAGCGAAAACTCCGAACAGCTCGCCACCGAGGCAATATTGAACGGGGCCTGCGACTATGTGTACAAAGGCGGGCTTACGCGACTTCTTCCGGCAATGCGGCGCGTGCAGCGCGAGAAAACCGAACGTTACGGCCGCGAAGCGAGTGACCGCCGCGTGGACGAATTGCTTTCGCGCCAGCAGACAATGGAGGACATCATCGCCAAGAGCCCGGTGATTGCCGTCAGCTGGCTCCCGCAACCGCATTGGCCCGTGGCCTTCATTTCATCGAATGTCGCACAATTCGGATACAGCGCCGACGAGTTCCTGTCCGGTCGCCGTATGTACACCGATATCGTGCATCCCGAGGATCTCGACCGGGTTCGCGACGAGGTTGCCGAAGCACTGGCCATCCGTCTTGAAGAGTACCGTCAGGAGTACAGAATTCTCACATCGACAGGTGAGGTACGCTGGGTCGACGACAGGACGAGAGTCACCTACGGCGAGGCGGGAGATGTGCTCGCGGTGGACGGAATCCTCTTGGACATCACCGAGCAACGCAACGCGATCGATCGTTTGCGTCTCGAGGAAGCCCGCATGAACGCGCTGTACGAACTCGCGCGCCGTGACGACGAAGACGAGAATGTGCTCATCACCCACGTGGTGAATGAAGCCGTGCGTCTCACCAACAGCACAATCGGCTATGTGTACTTTCTCTCCCGGGAGGGTCGCGGCATCGAGCGTTGCTTCTGGTCTGATGCGGTGCGCCAGCAATGCGCGGTTTCCACCGAGCAGGGCGATATGGGATTCGTCACTCCCGAGACCTGGAACACCTGCATCATTCAGCGGCGCCCCGTTGTGGTCAATAGTTTCGACCGACACGAGGAGCTTCCCACAGGGCACCCGCGACTCCGCCGATATGTGATCGTCCCGGTTATAGAGGACGGCCTTGTCATAGCCATCGCGGCGGTGGGGAACAAGTCGAGCGATTATGATGATGGCGACGTGCGTCTGACGCGCATGGTCATGCTGGAGATGTGCGGCTCCCTGCGCAAACTTCGCCAGGCCGCGCAGCTGAAAACCTTGGCCAACGCTGTGGCGCAGAGTCCCGCTGCCATCCTGATCACTGACGTGGATGGGGTGATCACCTACGCGAATCCGGCGGCCACGGGACTCACCGGGTATGGAAACGATGAACTCATCGGCCGTAGCACCAGTATGTTCAAATCCGGTGAAACGGACGCAGTAGTGTACGAGCATCTGTGGAATACCATCATCGCCGGCGAAACGTGGCATTCCATACTCCGGAATCGTACCAAGTCAGGCCTGGCACAGTGGGAGTCCGTCACCATCGCTCCGGTGACGAATGCGCATGGTGTTGTGACCAATTTCATAGCAGTCAAGCAGGATATGACCGCGCAAAAGGAGATTGAGGAAGCGTTGACCGAGGCACGACTTCGGGCGGAGCAAGCGGCGCGCATGAAGGACTTCTTCGTCGCCACCATTTCCCATGAAATTCGCACCCCGCTCAATGTCATTTACGGCTACGCCAACCTCATGATTGAGGAATATCGCAATCTGCTTCCGGAGGAAGGCCAACTGTATTTCGAGGCCATCGAAGAAGCAGGCGCTCGGCTGATGCGGACTGTGGAATTGCTCCTGCACATGTCCGCCATTGAAAGTGGCACCTACCGGCCACAGATCGCCGCGGAAGATGTGAACGCACTCGTTGAAGGCTTGGTGCGGCAACATGCCTTGCACGCGGGGAAAAAGGGATTGTTTATGGAGTTCCATCCTCATGCGGATCCGGCCATCGCTTCTATCGACCGCTTTGGTTTCGAGCAGGCTCTTTCGAACATTCTGGATAATGCTGTGAAATTCACCGAATCGGGCGGGATTCGCGTGAGGAGCACCGCGTGCGATGGAGCGCTGCGCGTGGAAATCATGGACACCGGCTGCGGTATGTCCGAGGAATTCATTCACGAGATGTTCCTTCCATTTCATCAGGAGAAGACCGGCTACTCCCGACCCTACGACGGTCTGGGTCTTGGACTCTCTCTCGTAAAAAAGTATATCGACGCCTGTGGCGGCAGCATTACGGTGCAATCAAGTCAGGGCGTCGGAAGCACCTTCACCATCGCATTGCCGCAGGGATGACGGCAGCGCAACAAATCCTCTGATTACCTCTCTCTCTCTCTCCCTCCATCCCCGCGTGTTGGATCCGACGCGCGGGGATATTCCATTCTGTCCAGCGGGTGATGGTCTCAGTCTCCGCGCCACCTCCCCAACACGGCACATATCAGCGAAATGACCTATCCAGGTTGAAAGAGGAGAAGGCAGGGGTCTTTGTGACGGGGATGACGACAACGCGAAACACACAGATTCGAGAACCTCACATTGCATGGATACACGCGGCTTTCTTTGATCTGTCCTTGAACTCCGTGTAACATCCGAGTGCCCTATGCCTCGACGAATCGGCGATGTTGACCAGCGCGGCGTGCGTTGGCACCCGGCTGATACGGGGTCATGCCGCGAAAGCGCTGCCGAGAAGAAAATGTGTTCCATTTCGGGACTGTTCCATTTCGGGAATCCGAACGTTGCTTTCATATGAAACATGAGCTGATTCGTGTAAAACATTTAATATCAATGGTTGAAGATGTTGGCACGATGCTTGATGCTTACAGTGCAGTTCGAAATTATTCACTGGAGCTGATAGCATGAACATCTTCAAGACCGTCTTTCTCGCCACGATCATCCTCGCCTCGCTTTCCCATACATCCACCGCGCAGGTCATTCTCTCGCAGTTCGATTTCAACAGTCTGCCGCTGACCAACGCCACAGTGGGGCCGAACGGCACGTCGGTGAACAGCAATGCTGCGACGAGCGGAAGCGGCATCATGTTTGCCACCAGCGGCACGACGGTTGGATTGGATCTCGTGGTCCCCGTTGGAACCTTCGCGCCCACCATGCAGAGCATCGACATACGCTTCGAGTACGCGCGCAATGAAAACGATGCCTATCTTCTCGAAATGGGCAATCTGGCGGTGTACATCCAGGCGGGTACATTGTATTTCGATTACAGGATTCAGAGAAATCGCAATCAGACGGATGCCCGCTCGATCAGTTATGCGAATTACACGCGCACGCTCTCCGGAGTGTACAAATACCTGCGCGTGACCTACGATGCCGCCACCGGTTATGGAGCTCTGTACGTCAACGACACGCTGCGCGCCTCGCATCAGGGTGATCCGGGGAAGAACATCGCGCTGGGTAATCCCTCCACCATGACCATTGGACGCATACTCGACGGTTCGGGCAACAATTTCGCCACGCTCGGCTCGGTCACCATCTGGAGCGGCATCTCCTCGGCACTGCCGGTGGAACTTACGTCCTTCTCGGCGGTCAAGCGCTCCGATGCGGTGCAACTTCGCTGGCACACCATCACCGAGTTGAACAATTACGGCTTCGAAGTGCAGCGCTCCTTCGACAAGAAGAATTGGGAAGAAATGGATTTCGTGCCCGGCAACGGCACCGTCAACAGCCCGCGCTCGTACAGCTGGAGCGATGCCTCGGTGCTGCGCAGTGGACGTGGCAATGTGTACTACCGTCTGCGCCAGATCGACCGCGATGGCAGCTACGAATTTTCCTCGGTGGTGGAAGTGGCTCTTGAAGGCGGCAATGGCTTCGCTGTGACACAGGCCTTTCCCAATCCCTTCAATCCCAGCACCACCTTCAGTGTGCGCCTCGAGCGCGATGAGCAGGTGCATGCCAGCGTGTTCGACGCGGCCGGTCGCGAGGTCGCCACGCTGATCAATGGCGAACTCCTCGCGGCGGGCATGCACAATCTGAGCTTCCATGCCGATCAGCTCCCGAGCGGAATCTACTTCGCCGTGGTGCGCACCGCCACGCAGACCGCTTCCATCAAGATGGTGCTGCAGAAATAATTTCGTCACATACTCTCACCAGGACGGCGGGTGCGCATGCGGCATCCGCCGTGTTGTTTTTGCTACCGCAAAAATCAGGGACCCTTTTCTTCATCGGAATCCCGCAAGCGCTTGTGCAGATTGAAGTTTCATCATTCACTTCAGGGAGAACGAAATGATGTCACGTGTGGTCCTCGATATTGAAACCTCCGGAGTTCCCTTCGATACGCTCGATGCGGATGCCCAGACCTACCTTTTAAAGTTCGCCAACGGCGACGACGAACGAGAGGAGGAAAAGCGCAAGGTCAACCTCTACCCCTACACTGCCCGTATCATCTGCATCGGCATGCTGAACATCGATTCCGGACAGGCGCGTGTGTACGTGGAAGGTGGGGAAGAGGATGAGCCATGGGATTCCGAGGATGCCACGACGCGCTACATTCCGGCGGGGGAGCGGGAGATGCTCGAACGGTTCTGGGAGGACATCGCTCCGTACCGGCAGATCGTCACGTTCAATGGCCGCGGCTTCGACGCACCCTTCCTGCACGTGCGCTCGGCACTGTTGGGAGTGAAGGCCAGCCGCAATCTCATGCCGCCGCGTTATGGTTCGAGCAGCCATTTCGATTTGCTCGATCAGTTGACGTTTTTCCATGCAACACGTAGATTCAATCTGGACTTCCTCTGCACCGCCTTCGGCATCGACAGTCCCAAGCGCCATGGCATCACCGGCCATGACATGAACGCACTGGCCGCCGAAGGACGATTCCGTGAGATCGCCGAATACAACGCGCGCGATCTCCGCGCGACCCGCGACCTCTATCTCCGCTGGATGGCCGCGCAGCCGGATTGACCACCGTGGCCGCGGGCCTCGTTTGCGAGGGTCGTGTTGCTCATTGGAGTGGCGGTGAGTCGGAGTCCGATGCAATGCGTTATCAACAGCACGGAAGGATGCCATGCTCGTCAACCCTCTTCGTCCCAATCTTCCACCCGGTGTCGTGGCACAGCGGCAGTACGGCGAGGTGCTCGTGCAAGTGATCGAAGGCGATTTGCTCGAAAGCGACGCCGAAGCGATAGTGAATCCTGCCAACGAGCACCTGAGGCATGCGGGAGGCCTGGCCGCGGCCATCATGCAGCGGGCCGGCGAAATCGTGCGCATCGAAAGCGAGCGCATCGGCCATGTGCCCACGGGTGAATCCGTGGTGACGGGCGCGGGGCCGCTGCCCGCGCGCTACATCATTCACACGGTGGGACCCATGTGGAAAGGCGGGGGCTTTGGCGAAGCGGAAATGCTCGCCACCGCGGTGACCAGCAGCCTGACCCGCGCCGGCGAACTGGGTCTGACTACCATTGCCATGCCCGCCATCAGTTGTGGTATTTTTTCCTACCCACCGGCGAAAGCCGCTGGCGTCATAATCCGGACAATCCGTATCTTTTGTGAGACTGTCGCCACATCCCTCCGCTCCATTCGTCTCGTGATGAACGAGCACGGCATGGCGGAGCAGTTCGGTCGCGTCCTCCAGTTGGAGGAGGCGACGCCCAGTGAAGACGCGAACGAGGAAGTCACATCATAAACCGGAGATATCATGCAGGTGGATCATAACGAATTGCACGAGGATTTGCTGCCCCTTCGTGCCGTGCATCACGTGGAATTGTACTGCGGTAATGCGAAGCAGTCCGCGTACTATTACCGCCAGGCCTTCGGCTTTTCGCTGGTCGGCTATCAGGGACCCGAAACCGGCGTGCGCGACCGCGTGTCCTATGTGCTCCAGCAAGGCAAGGTGCGCTTCGTACTCACCACGCCAATTCTGCTGGACGGCATTATTCCCTTCCTCAGTAAACACGGCGACAGCGTGCGCGACATCGCGCTCGAAACCACAGACGCCGAATTCTGTTTTCGTGAAACCGTCAAACGCGGCGCCACACCGGTGCGCGAACCCGAGCTGCTGGAGGATGCCTTCGGCACGGTGAAAATCGCCACCGTCGCCACCTACGGCGACACGGTGCACAGCTTCATCGAGCGCAATTCGTACAATGGCCTCTTTCTGCCAGGGTTCCAGGCCACCGGCGAGGACAATCTGGCGCGTCCCGTGGGACTCAAGCACATCGACCACATCGTGGGCAATGTGGACTGGAATCAGATGGAGCAGTGGGTGCAGTTCTACATCGACGTGTTCGGTTTCTCGCGCTTCGTCTCCTTCGACGACAAAGACATCTCCACCGAGTATTCGGCATTGCGTTCCACCGTTGTGTCGAATAACAACAAATGGATCAAATTCCCGATCAACGAACCCGCCGAAGGCAAGAAGAAATCGCAGATCGAGGAGTATATCATTTTCAACAATGGCCCCGGTGTGCAGCATATCGCCATCGAGACCGACGACATCATCGAAACCATCTCGAAGCTGCGCGCGCAGGGCGTGGAGTTCCTCGACATCCCGGAAAGCTACTACGATGATTTGCTCGATCGCGTGGGTCCCATCGACGAGGACATAGCTCCACTGAAGAAATTGAACATCCTCGTGGACCGCGACGACAAGGGCTACATGCTACAAATTTTCACCAAGCCGGTGGAGGACAGGCCGACGCTGTTCATCGAGATCATTCAGCGCAAAGGCGGTGAGAGTTTCGGCAAAGGCAATTTCAAGGCGCTCTTCGTCTCGATCGAGCGCGAGCAGGAGCGCCGCGGCAATCTGTGAGTCGTTCGCCACGACTACGGCACGCTGACCGCTGCCGGCATGTCTGCGTTCAGTCGCCGGGCGTGAATCCGCCGACACAGGAAGGATGATGACGTGATTACGGGGTCTTGCACGCATGGGCGACATGCATGCAGGGCCCCGACCTGCTCCAGGTGATGGATGAGGAAGCAGCATTCCATCCCGTGGAATTCGGTCGCACTTTTATGGATATTGTGAATGCCGGGTCACTCAGCGAAGGGAGTGCGCCCATGTATTCCGCTCTTGTCCGCCACGCCTGCATGCAATACAAGAAAACCTATATCGACGGCTACAATGTACTGCGCAAGCTCACGCGTTTCGAGCGCATGATGCGTTCGAGCGGAGACGCCGCGCGGCGGGGGTTTGTGGAATTCGTGCGTGCCCGTTCACGCAACAAGGGGCATGTGACCATCGTGTTCGACGGCAATGGCATGGCTGTGGGAGGTGGGCCGAATCTCAGCGCGGTGTTTTCGCAGACACGTACAGCGGATTCCTGGATACGCATGCAACTCGAACTCGAGCGTCAGCCGCGCGCTGTGCTGGTGGTGTCGTCGGACAACGAGGTGCGCGCGCATGCGCTGGCCTGCGGCGCCGATGTGCAGTCGGCGCAGGAATTCATCGCGGATGGAGAAGTGCCAGATCGCGAGGACTTTCGCGAACAGTATCTGAAAACGCGCGAAGTCACCGAGCGGGAGTTGGCTTACTGGCTCAAGCAGTTTTCCGATGACTGAGTGCCATGCGGCCGACCCGCTGCATCGATGCATTTTCGTTCTCATTGCAAATCCAGTCCCAAATCGATAGCTTTCAAGATGCGTAATTTCAACGAAAGCGCCTGACTGGCCCATAGCATGGAACCTCGAGGACAGAACTATCTGCAATTCACCCTGGCACGCTTCCGCCACACGATGGAGGAAGTGTACGGGGTGACGGTGTTCGGGTTGAAGTTCTTCCCGTACATGTTCCGCAGGCCCATCGAACTGGGGCAGATTCGCAAGCATCTCGACGATCTCGGCGCAAAATCGATTCCGCTGCTCACCGTGGTCGGTCTGATCATGGGATTGATTCTCGCGTTGCAATCCCGCCCCACCCTTGATCGCTTCGGCGCCGGAGGTTTTCTTCCGGCGATGATCGCGCTCACCATCGTGCGCGAACTCGGCCCGGTGATCACGGCGTTGATCGTGGCTGGCCGCGTGAGTTCGGGTATCGGCGCGGAACTCGGATCGATGAAGGTCACTGAACAGATCGACGCGCTCGAGGTGTCGGCGGTGGATCCGTTCAATTACCTCGTGGTGACGCGGGTGATCGCCTGTTCGATCATGTTGCCGCTGCTCACAGCGTATGTGGATTTCCTGGCGATTTTCGGCGGCTTCGTTGCGGAATGGATCGCAATGAATTCCAGCTTTCAATTGTATTTCACCGAAGTGATTCAATCCTTGCGCTTTTACGATATCCTCCCCGGCGTGGGGAAGACGGTGGCCTTCGGCTACATCATCGGCGTGATCGGTGCGTATCAGGGCTTCAACACCTCGCGCGGCACCGAAGGCGTGGGTCGCGCGGCAACCTCGGCCGTGGTGCTCGCCTCGCTCAACATCATCTTCCTCGACATGGTGATCATTCAGCTCACCTTCCTGTTCCTCGGGACCGGCGTATGAGTGACGGCAACAGCATTCTCATTGATGTGCAGGACGTGTGGAAGGCCTTCGGCGACCATCAGGTGCTGAAAGGTGTATCCATGCGCGTGCACAAGGGATCGAGCGACGTTATTCTCGGCCGCAGCGGAATAGGGAAGAGCGTGTTGCTCAAGAGCATCGTGGGGCTGCTGCGTCCCGAACGCGGCAGCATTCATGTGATGGGCGAGCAGGTGATCGGCATGAAGACGAAGGAACTGAACGCCATCCGCACGCACATCGGCTATGTGTTTCAGTACGCCGCGTTGTACGACTCGCTGACCGTGCGCGAGAATCTGGAGTTTCCCTTGCGCAAGCATACCACGATGAGCGAGTCCGAAATCACCGACGCGGTGATGCAGCAACTCGAACTCGTGGGCCTGGAGGACGCGGTGGACAAAATGCCCGCCGAACTCAGCGGCGGCATGAAGAAGCGCATCGGTCTCGCCCGCGCCATTATCAAAAAGCCCACGCTCGTGCTGTACGACGAACCCACGGCGGGACTCGACCCCATCACCGCGCGCGAGATCAGCGAACTCATCCTCAGTCTCGAGGAGCAGTTCGGCATCACCTCCATCACGGTGACGCATGACATCGAATGCGCGCAACTCATCGCGAATCGCATTTACATACTCGAGGACGGCGTGTTCCAGCACAGTGGAAGTTTCGAAGACCTGCGACGTTCCGACGATCCCACCATCCGTGCCTTTTTCAAACTGGTGCTCTGATGAAAACCACACTCTCACGCGCTCGCGTAGGATTTCTCATATTCATCGGCATGCTCGCTTTCAGCATCGGGATTTTTTTCATCGGTGAAAAAAGCCAGCTCTTCAGTTCGGTGTTTTACGTGCAGGTGAATTTTTCCACCGCCGAGGGCGTCAAGCCCGGTGCCTACGTGGTGCTGTCGGGCTACAACATCGGCACGGTGTCCAGCATCACACTCACCGAATCCGCTGATTCCGTGCGGCTGCTGCTGCGCCTTGACACCGACATTCGCAAATTCATCAAAAGCGATTCCAAGGCCGAGATCAAGCAGGAAGGATTGGTGGGCAACAAGTACATCAATCTCTCCATAGGATCGGCCAAGGCCTCGGCCATAGCGGATTACGGCTACATCGAGGGCATACCGCCGTTCGCCCTTGGCGGACTCACGGAAAATGTAACCGCCATCACCGATACCGCGCGCATGGTCACCGCGGAACTCAATCGTCTGCTGCGCTCGATCAACGAGGGCAAGGGCACGGTGGGTCGGTTGTTCACCGATGATGAACTGTACAACAGTCTGATTGCCATCTCCTCGGAAACGCAGACCGGATTGAAGAAAACCAATCAGCAGCTCGACAATCTCTCGCAACTGCTGCGCGGCACCATCACTGTGGTGGACCGCATAGCGCTGCGCGCCGACACGGCGCTGATGAACACCAGCCGCCTCACCAACAGCACCGCGTTGATCGTCGAGGATATGCACAACGGACGCGGCACAGTGGGTGCGCTGCTCAAGGATCGCGAATTGTACGACACACTGGTCACGCTGCTCACCGCATTGACCGACGTGAGCTACGATGCCAGCAACGCGGCCTCGCAAGCGGCGCGCGGTATTCATGCGATGCGCGAGCACTGGCTGTTCGGCCGCGTGTTTGCCGGCGAGGAATTTGAAAACGAAGAACCGATGCAATCCTCCTACAATCGCCGCATGCTTGAACTGCAACGCAAGCTGCGCGAACTCGAACAGCGCGAACAGCAGTTGCGCAAGCGCGAGGAGGAAGTCGGCATGAAGCCGGGACGATGAACATTCTCGTACTCGGACATCTGGTACTCGATGAAATCCACGCCCTCGATGGCAGCGTGTACGAGAGCGCGGGCGGCATCACCTTTCCGCTGAGCGCCTTTGCCGCGGTGGGCGCGGATGATCGCATTGTGCCGGTGTTTCCCTACGGCGCGGATGCTGCGGATGAAGTGCGGCGGCTCGCCGCGCTGCATGCGAACATCGACATTTCCTCGTGCAGGGAAGTACCCGAAGCCAACACCCGCGTCCGCCTCTTTCACGACTCTGCTTCGTCTTACAACACGCAACTCGTGCGCAGTCTCGGATCGATCGCTCCCGAATGGCTCGAGCCCCTGCTGCCCACGGCGCGGCTGGTGTATCTCAACATGATGACAGGACACGACCTCACCGTCGAGCACGCGGCGCTGCTGCGCGGCCCGGGCCGCCTCGTGTACATCGATGCGCACATGATCGCCTATCGCGTGCATCGCGATGGTCGGCGCGAACCCTCGCCCGCGGCGGACCGTGCGCGCTGGGCCAACGCGGCGGACATTCTCCAATGCAATGAGCGCGAATTCACCGCATTGATGAACGACGGCGACGAGCAGCGCGCGCGAGAGACATTTTTCCAGGAAGCGCCGCAGACGCGACTCGTCATCACGCGTGCCGAAGCGGGCGCGGATGTATACGACCCCGACGGCACCGCACTGCATGTCGCTCCCGTCGCGGCGCCGGCCATCGTCGATCCCACCGGTTGCGGCGACGCCTTCGGCAGTGTATTCGCCTGGGGGCTCGCGCACGGCGAGGCGACGGCGGTAGCCGCGGAACGGGCGGCACGCGCGGCGGCCTTTGTGGTATCCATTCCGGGATCGCGCGGCATGGAGCGTTTGCGCCACCATCTCGGAGTTGCCGCATGAGATATCTCGTGACAGGCGCCCACGGCTTGCTGGGGCAGAAGGTCGCGCTGGCATTGGCCGGTGAAACCGGCGACGAGATTCTCCTCACCGATCTCGCACCGAAGACCTTTTTCATCAACAGTCGTTTCGACTATCAGCAGCTCGACATCACGCGCCTGCAGGATGTGAAGAGCCTGCTCGCCGCCTGGCGTCCCGACGTGATCATCAACACCGCCGCCATGACCGATGTGGACGCATGTGAAACCGACCGCGTGCATGCCTGGCGCATCAATGTGGACGGGCTGAAACATTTGATTATCGCGGCGCGACGTATCGAAGGCTGCCGCATTGTGCAGGTGTCCACCGATTACGTGTTCGATGGAAAGAGCGGACCGTATGACGAGCAATCGCGTCCCGCGCCGCTGAGCTACTACGGCAAGGCGAAGCTTGCCGCCGAGAACGCGTTGCTCACCGCGCCGGTGCAGGGGGTGATTGCGCGCACGCAGGTGCTGTACGGCACCGGCTACGAGGTGCGCAGGAATTTTGTGTCGTGGGTGCTCGAGCAATGCGAGCGCGGCACGCCGTTCAAGGTTGTGGATGATCAGATCGGAAATCCCACACTGGCCGACGATCTCGCCTTCGCATTGCTGACACTTGTGGAGCGCGGCTGTACGGGCGTGTACCATGTGTCGGGTCCCGAAGCCCTGTCGCGTTATGCCTTCGCACAGGAAATCGCGCGGGTGTTCGGCTTCGAGACCGGTCTGCTCGCACCCACCACCTCGCTGGAAATCGGTCAGTCGGCGAATCGCCCTGCCGACAGCACCTTTATCACACTGAAATTCGAGGCGGTGGCGGGACGGAGACTTTCCACCGTGCGCCAGGGCCTCGAGCGTCTGCGCTACCAAATCCGGGAGGGCGCGCAGCATACGGATTTACTCTCGGATCCCCGATTCGGTTAATCACACGGAGATCATAGCACTCATGCTCGACATCAAACGCATCCGCGAACAGCCCGAGCTGATCCGCCAGGGCATAGCGAACAAGAACGAAAAAGGCGACCTCGACGCCGTGCTGCAACTCGACCGCCGCCGCCGCGACATCATCACGGAGGTGGAGCAACTCAAGAGCACGCGCAACACCGTGAGCGAGGAGATCGCGCGGCTGAAAAAGGACAAGATCAATGCCGATGACAAAATCGCCGAGATGAAAATCGTTTCGGATCAGATCAAGGCGCTCGACGAGGATTTGCGCGGCGTGGAGTCCGCTTTGGAGAACGCGCTGCTGTATCTGCCCAACATGTGCCATCCCGACGTGCCGGTGGGACGCAGTTCGGCCGACAATGTGATGGTGCGCGAGTGGATACCCGAGCACACCGCGGTGCTGCGTGAGCAGCCCGACTGGACGCTGCTGGATCACATCGAACTGGGGCGCAAGCTCGGCATGCTGGACTTCGACCGCGGGGCCAAACTCAGCGGCAGCGGTTTTCCGCTGTACACCGGACGCGGCGCCACGCTCGAGCGGGCGCTGATCAATTTCATGATCGACACGCATTTGCGCGAGCATGGCTATCGCGAAGTGTTTCCGCCCTTCGTCGTGAACACCGATTCGATGCGCGGAACGGGCCAGCTTCCGAAAATGGCCGAGGACATGTACCGCTGCGCCGACGACGATCTGTACCTGATTCCCACCGCCGAGGTGCCCATCACGAACATGTACCGCGACGAGATTCTCGGTCCCGAGGACGTGCCCGCGTATTACTGCGGCTACTCGGCTTGCTTCCGCCGCGAGGCGGGTTCCTACGGAAAACAGACCAAGGGCTTCTTGCGCGTGCATCAGTTCAACAAGGTGGAACTGGTGAAATTCGTTTCCGCCGCCACCTCGTACGAGGAACTGGAGGCGCTTGTCGGAAACGTGGAGAATATTCTCCGCAAACTCGAAATCCCGTATCGCGTGCTGCAGCTGTGCACGGGCGACACGTCCTTCGCCTCGGCGCGTACCTACGATATCGAGGTGTGGTCGCCTGCCGAGCGCTCCTGGCTCGAGGCCTCCTCGTGCAGCAATTTCGAGGATTTCCAGGCGCGCAGGGCCAACATCCGCTGGCGTCCCGAAGGCCAGAAAAGCAAGCCCGAATTCGTCCATACCTTGAACGGTTCGGGACTCGCCACCTCGCGCCTCATGGTGGCGTTGATGGAAAATTGTCAGACGCCCGAAGGCAGCATCGTCGTGCCGAAGGTGTTGCAGCCCTACACCGGCTTCGCCCTGATCGATTGAGGCGAGGCGCTCAGCGTTCAAGCTCCTTCGCCACGCGCGGAGGAGCTTTTCCTTGCGGATCGGTGTTGTGAATGAATGCGGTTGTTTCGCAACGCAACGGGATTATCAAGCAGGCACACACAAGCATGAGCATAGAGGCCATCACCATAGATTTCTGGAACACCCTTGTGGACTCCACCGGAGGTCCGGCGCGGCGTGCGGCGCGCAATGCCGCCATTCGCGAGGCCTTCGACGACATCGGTGCGGAGTTCGACGAAGCCGCGGTACGCGAGGCCTTCGAGGTGTCGTACGCGAAATTCGAACGGCGTTGGTATGGCGAGCAGCGCACGATGGACGCCTCCGCCTGCATGCAGGTGATGTGGGAGCATCTCGGAGTGCGCATGCCCGAGAAGCAGCATCGGCGTGTGACCGAGGCGGTGGAGGACAGCATACTCGCGGGCATGCCTGCGCTGTTGCCGGGAGTGGAGCAGGTGCTGCCGCGACTGGCGCAGCGCTATCGACTCGCACTGATTTCCGACACCGCCATGTCGCCCGGACGCGTCCTGCGGCAAGTGCTGGAGAGGCACGGTGTGGCGTCGTATTTTCGCGGCATGGTGTTCTCCGATGTCACCGGCGTATCGAAGCCGCATCCGTTGGCCTATGCCACGGCCCTGCGCTTGGTCGAGGCCGATGCGGCACGGGCCGTGCATATCGGCGACATCGAGCGCACGGACATTGCGGGCGCTGTGGATGCGGGTATGCGGGCGGTGTTGTTTCGCGGCGATCCGACGGGACGCTACCATGGCGAGCAACCGAGCGAGAACACGCGGGCGCATGCGGTGGCGCACGACTGGTTCGAAATCGAGAGCATTATCAACGACTGGGATGCCGATGGCGCATCCGCCACGATGACGAAAGGACAAGAGGCATGAAATCGCTCTGGAGGTTGATGCCGTATTTCGTGCGCTACAAATCGACCATGATTTGGGGCATCGTGCATATTCTGTTGAGCACCGTGTTCGGCGTCATCGCGCCCGTGCTTATAGGCAGGGCCATTGATGGAATGCGCGAGAACCCCGAGACCTCGTCGCTGCTCGGGTACGCAGCGTGGATTCTGCTCGTATCGGCCATCAGCGGCGTGTTTCTGTATCTCACGCGGCAGACCATCATCGTGGTGTCGCGTCGCATCGAGTACGACGTGCGCAATGATTTTTTCCGCCATGTGCTGCGACTGTCGCAGACGTTTTTCGGGCGCACCAGTACCGGCGATGTGATGGCGTATTCCACCAACGACATCGCGGCGATTCGCATGTTCGTGGGGCCGGCCGTGATGTACTCGGCCAACACCGTATTCAGCTTCATCATCATCGTCGCGATGATGATCAATCTGCATCCCTGGCTCACATTGCTCGCGCTCGTGCCGCTGCCAATTCTTTCCTGGCTGGTACACAAGCTCGGCACGAGAATACACAAGCGCTACGAGGACATTCAGGCGCATTACGCCACACTCACAACGCGCGCCACCGAGAGCATTTCCGGCATACGCGTGGTGAAAGCGTACTTGCGCGAGGCCTACGAGGCCTCGGTATTTCATCGTATGAGCGAGGAATACTACGCGTTGAACATGCGCATGATGCGCGTGCAGGCATTGTTCATGCCCATGATCGGCATGCTCGTGGGCCTGTCGGTGATTCTGGTGATCTGGCTGGGCGGCAGGGAAGTGATAGCGGGCACGCTATCGCTCGGTGATCTCACCCAGTTCATCATTTTCCTCGGCATGCTCATCTGGCCCATGGCGGCCATTGGCTGGGTGGTGAATCTGATTCAGCGCGCGGCAGCGTCCATGAAGCGCATCGACGCCGTGATGCGCACCGAGCCCGACATTGCGGATGACGATGCCACCGACCCCGGTATCGAAGGACTGCGCGGGCACATCCGTTTCGAGCACGCAAGTTTCGCCTATACGGAGAACGGTCCCGAGGTGCTGCACGCCATCGATCTGGACATTCCCGCCGGAAGCACGCTGGGCATCATCGGTGCGACCGGCGCGGGAAAATCCACATTGATCAACCTCATTCCGCGCGTGTTCGATACCACGCAGGGCCGCGTGACCATCGACGGCCACGACGTGCGCAGCATTCCGCTCGCCACGTTACGCTCCAGCATCGGCTATGTGACGCAGGAGACGTTTCTCTTCTCCGACACATTGCGCAACAACATCGCCTACGGTGTGGATGGCGTGGAGGAAGCGGACATGCTGCGGGCCTCGGATATTTCGCAGTTGGCCAAGGACGTGAAGGATTTTCCCAAAGGGTACGAGACCATGCTGGGAGAGCGAGGCATCACCCTGTCCGGCGGGCAGAAGCAGCGGGTGAGCATCGCCCGCGCCGTGCTGCGGCGTCCCGCCATACTCATTCTCGACGACGCCCTGTCCGCCGTGGATACGCACACAGAAGAGGAAATACTCCGTAGACTGCGCGACGTCATGTCCGAGCGCACGAGCATACTCATCAGTCACCGCATTTCCACCATCAAGCTGGCCGACCGCATCATTGTGTTGCGTGATGGAGGCATCGCGGAGCGCGGCACACATGAAGAATTGCTGGCGCTGAACGGCGAATACGCCGCGTTGTATCAGAAGCAATTGTTGGCCGAGGAATTGGAGGAAATCGAATGAGTGTGCGTTCCATGCAACGGATCGGCGCGGCGGACACGCTCGCATTGTTGCGCGGCGCGCGTGGAACGGTGGTGCTGACGACGCATGTCACGCCCGATGGCGACGCCATCGGCAGCGAACTCGCCCTGCATCGTTTGCTCCGGCGTCTGGGTGTATCCGCGCGCATCATCAACACCGATGCCGCTCCCGAGGTGTTGCGCTTCATGGACGTGGACGGCGTGCTGGAGCGCTACGAGGCGGACGCGCATGATGCATTGCTGGAAACGGCGGGATTGATTGTCTGCCTCGACTTCAACGCCCCGTCGCGTTTGCGGCGCATGGAGCGCGCGGTGAGTGCTTCGCCCGCTCCGCGTTTGCTCATCGATCATCATCTCGACGCGCAGCCTTTCGCCGAGCATGCCTGCATCGACACCGAGGCCTGTTCCACCGCGCAGATTGTATTCCGTTTGGTGATGGAAGCAGCGCTGCCTTTGGACAGCGCTCTCGCGGTGCCGCTGTATGTGGGACTGGTGACCGACAGCGGATCCTTCCGTTTCGAGCGCACCACGCCCGAGGTGCATCGCATGGCCGCCGTATTGCTGGAAGCAGGAGTGGATCCCATGCGCGTGCATCGGCAGGTGTACGACGAATATCCCCTCGGGCGCAGCACGTTGCTCGGTCTCATACTCGCGGGCATTCGCAGCGAATGCGAAGGCCGCGTGACACTGTTGACCGTGACGCGCGCGATGTTCGAGGACACCGGCAGCACCGTGGAGGATGTGGAGAACATGGTGAATTACGGACTCGGCATCAAGGGTGTGGAGGTGACCGCGCTGTTGACCGAGTTGCCCGACGCGATAAAAATCAGTTTCCGCTCGCGCGGTTTGCACGATGTGAACGATGTGGCTGCACGCTTTGGCGGCGGGGGCCATCGACTCGCCGCCGGTGCCCGCGTCGAAGGCAGCGACCTCGCGGAAACAGCCGCGCGCGTATCCGAAGCACTGTGCCGGAAGGTGCGCGGTGAGGAGGGGGAGGCGAGTTGAGACTGGTAAACAGCGCTTGTGACGGTCTGAAACGTGCATGACAGAACTTCGTCACCCTGAGCGGCGGGCCTGCGAGAAAATTTGTGCGTCTTTACGAGTACGAGGCTCAGGCCCGGAGTCGAAGGGTCGCCACGGCGAGTCCCAGAACTGAGGGACGCGCCTGCAAGCAGAATAGTGTGCCGTCGCCTGCAACCGCGAAAACGCCTTGACGGACAAGCATTGATGCTGTAGATTAAAGGACGTATTCCCGGGGATGCAATGGTTTCGACGGGAAGACGGATGCTCACAAACGCGTTCCGTGCCTGACGCAAGCACGTTAATCTTACGTCAAGCAGTTTAACTGCCAACTACGATTACGCACTGGCGGCTTAATTGACCGTCACGTTCACCGGAGGCCCGCCGATCGGCTGAAGGATGGACGTCGCAATAGACCGGCTAGGGACCCCGAGCGTTGGGGGAGGGGCCCGAAACACATCTCCCGACTAGTTCGTGCGCAGGTCCTGTCCTTCGGATAGCACGCGAGCGAAACTTTAAAGACGGACTATGAGCGTAGCATGTTGCGGGGTCTGCTTTTCGGACGGGGGTTCGATTCCCCCCATCTCCACCATTTAGAAAAGACAAACCCGTCTCTCTGGGGTCATTCTCCGGGGTGACGGGTTTTCTTTTTCCCCTTGCTTCTAAAGGGTTTGCGCACCTCAAAACCGCAAAAATTATTCACCCGGATTTCCCGCGTTTCCGACTTTCCGCCGACACCGCCTCGCATCGAAATCCATATTTTACAATGGGTTGAGCGCCAAGAACGGTTCAAGACGAGTTCGCGAGATTTTTCGGTGGAACGGAGAAAACGCAGGTCCGAAAGCGACCTCGAAAAGGAAGCGGGGTTGAAACGGTACTTCCCACCCCCGGAGAATGCCCGTTCCGGGCAGCGGCCCGAAACCCTTTGATACCAGGGGCTTTCCGGCAGCCGAAAAATCGGAGCCGTGGTTGTAACTTTTTTCCGCTTTAGCAGATGCGTCGCAACGTCGAACGCTCGTCTGAGGAAATCGAAGTGGCCGTTCAGGAAATCCGCTTGATTTTTCCTTCCCGGTTCTCTATTTTAGGATATCCGGTTAAGATAAAATAAAGACGAATCTTATTTTAGGTTCGAGGTAGGCAGGATGAAGCGAGAACTCCAAGGCAGATACGTGACCATATCGACGGTGGGTGAGAAGGCCCAGGCCTTCGTGCCCGCGCCGCTGCCGCCACGTCCACCCATCGACTGGACGCCGGAGTTGCGCAGCAAGTTCGACCAGGCGCTGCTGGCCCTCGGTCGGCTGGACAGCGTCTCGATCCTGCTGCCGGACACCTCGCTGTTCCTCTACATGTACGTCCGCAAGGAAGCTGTACTCTCCTCCATGATCGAGGGGACGCAATCGTCGCTTTCCGACCTGCTGCTGTTCGAGCTGGATCAGGAACCCGGCGTCCCGCTGGATGACGTGCGGGAGGTCAGCAACTATGTCGCGGCCCTCGACCATGGCCTGCGTCTGCTGGAAGAAGGTCTGCCGCTGTCGCTGCGCCTGTTCCGGGAGATCCATGGCGTGTTGCTGACCAAGGGCCGTGGCAGCAATCAGACCCCGGGCGAGTTCCGGCGCAGCCAGAATTGGATCGGCGGCACCCGGCCGGGCAACGCGGCCTTTGTTCCGCCGCCTGCCGAAGAAGTGCTGGAGTGCATGAGCAAGCTGGAGCTCTTCCTCCATGACCAGCCGGAACCGACTCCGGTACTGCTCAAGGCCGCGCTGGCCCATGTGCAGTTCGAGACGATTCACCCATTTCTGGACGGTAACGGCCGTCTGGGGCGTCTGCTGATCGCACTGCTCCTGTGCGAGCAGAAGGTGCTGCGGGAGCCGATGCTTTACCTCAGCCTCTATTTCAAGACGCATCGTCAGTATTATTACGAGCTGCTCAACAACGTACGGATGACCGGCGACTGGGAAGCCTGGCTCGATTTCTTCGCCGAGGCGGTCATTGTCACTGCCACCCAGGCGGTGGAAACGGCGCAGCAGCTCCTAGACCTGTCGAACCAGGACCGTGACAAGATCAGCGGCCTGGGACGGGCGGCGGCATCCACCCTGCAGGTCCACCGGGCGCTTATGGAGCATCCCATCGCCACCTCGGGCTCGTTGGTTGAGAAGACCGGCATCACCCCGGCCACGGTCAACAAGGCGCTCGGTCACCTGGAGCAGCTTGGCATCGTCAAGGAGATGACCGCCCAGAAACGCAACCGCCTGTTCAGCTACGCGGGCTATATCGAGATCATGAGTCGCGGCACGGAACTGCCGGGCAGGTAGGCCGATTCGATTCCCTTTTTCGGAATCGAACCGGATGTACGGAGAAACAGGACCGGGTTGTGGTGAGGCCGTTGGTATCCGATTATGCTGCAAATGGTAACGCTATTTGAAAATTGACCCCCTCTGACAATCTAACATTGACACCTGTTAGTGATTGAAACTACAGGGTGTTTTGGTTTTTCGTGTCGCCGAGGCTGTCATTGCTACTGCCACCCAGGCCGTGGAAACGGCGAGGCAACTGCTTGCGCTGTCAACGCTGGATACCGGGATCATCAGCGGCCTCAGCCGGGCGGCAGCGAGCACGTTGCTCGTGCATCGCGGGTTGCTGGGTCTGCCCATATCCACGTCGGGCTCGTTGCTGCTGAAGACGGGCCTCACCGCTGCCACGGTCAACAAAGCGCTTCAGCATCTGATGCGCCTCGGCATCGTGCGGGAAGTGACCGGTCAGCGGCGCAACCGCGTCTACAGCTACGAGGGATATATGGAAATTCTCAACCGCGGCACAGAGTCGCTGGATGAATAAGTCGTATTCCTTCTCCGCCTCCGCCGGCTAGCGCAGCAGTACCATGCAATGGCTGCGCGTCACACCGTTGAAGCTGCTTCGACAGGTGTACACGCCGGAAGGGAGGTCGCGGCCATCGAAGGTGAAGCGATGCGATCCGGCCTCGAGAAAACCGTCGTGCAGCACCGCCACCTCTGTTCCCAGCAGATCGAGCACCCGTATCGTGCAGCGCCCGGAGGCGGGCAAGTCGATGGGAATCACTGTTGCCGGATTGAAGGGATTGGGGAAGTTCGGATGCAGGGTGAAGCTCGATTCCAGCAGAGCAGGTCCGATATTGTTGATCCCTCGCAGAAGATGCAGCGTGTGGCCCTGCCTCATGAGCGGGTCGAGATGTGGCGGGGCGGATTCCGTGACATACAATGTATCGGTGGCCTCCACACGCCAGATCACACGAAGAGCCATGGTGTTGGGCATGCCCGATAATTCATCCATCGTGCTCTCGAGTACCTGCGCCGTGAGCGAGCAGCTCGCATCCACACCTCCATTGTCCGCGGGAAAACTTTTCGATCGCGTCATTGTCTCCCCATCGAACATGCGCAGCGTGTACGTCACGATATCCGACTGCGTTGCCGGATTGAAGCGGGAGGTTTGCACATCCGTGTAGGGATCCTGGGGTTGGGATTTCACCCAGGTGAATTTCGTGATGTCCGTTGGATCCTGCAGCTGAAGAATCGCGCCGTCCGCGGGTTTGAGCAGGGCGAAAGGATTCGGTGGGTGGTCGAGGATTTCGTACGGATCCGTCACTCCCTTTATGGTTGTGTCGTCGGGACATACGGCGAATACCTGCTGCCTTTCCTGTCCCTTGCGAACCTCGCGGCTGACAGACGAGGAGATGAAGAAGTTCGTCGCTCCTTGAATGTGCAGCGGCGAGAGAAAGATGTCGCTCATTGCCGGTGAGCGCTCGAACTCATCCGCAAAGCGCGCAGAGAACGCAACTTGAATGCTGGTGTCCGATACGGTATTGAGATTCCGGTCGCGCGGCCACGCCATGAGTTCGAACGCACGACGATAGAACACGCGATCCTTCCCAAGTTGTATCGGGGTGGTAATGTCGAGCAGAAGATTGTCCACCTTCTCCGGTAGGATGGTGATGGGAAGCGAGCTGTGGGAGAGCTGTGGCAAAATGGGCGCGATGGAGAGCGTGATACCCCGGCCCGCCTGGCTTTGCGCGAAGCGCAGCGTGGCGCGTCCGTTGACAAAAAGTGCATGGGGGATGGTGAAAAAGGTCCGCGGATTCTGAGCATCACTCAACACCGAGTCGACGGCGAGCGGCACATCGCTCAGCCACAGGCGCAGCCAACTGAAACCATCCGCATCGGCGCTCCAGGAGCGAACGCTCGTATCGGCTTCGGCATGGGAGCTGTCCACGCCAAGCCGCAGGGCATGGCCGTGCTGATCCCACTGATCGTACACGTTTCCCTGCGCGTCGCGCGCCACCAGGTCGAAGCGCAATTCCGTGCGCGCGGACACAGTGAACGCCATGCCCGCATCGTATTCCAGCGCCACGCCGACAGTATCCTGCGCGAACGCGAAGGCGCCCGGGAAGAGGCAACACACAAGCAGCAGCAGCGTGAAACATCCACGAATTCCCATCCTACCCTCCATTGATGCGGTGGCATTGTCGTATATCCGGATAACATCATCATTATCCACATGTGAAGCAAGGGAAATATGCTTGACGACCGTGCTATCATGCGTGTGGTTTTCAAAGGGCGATGGAAGGGCGGTCCGAAGGAGCAATCGTTGGATCGTGGGGCGTAACAGGACTCGCTTCCGGCTGTCCATGTCGAACTTCCTACCGCGACTGACGGTCGAGAGAGAATGAGACTGCTACGGCTTCCCGGGATTCGTACAGTGAACGGATGCCGATCAGGTAGCGATGCCCTGTACGGACTGAGTCGGAAATATGGAGTTTCGAGTATCGTGGAAGGATTTTCATCGGAGGGAGCTGAAGAATGTCGAGCTACGGCGCACCGCCATCATGCGAAGCTGCTACCCGACAGACCGACTACCGAAATGAAAGAGAAAAACTCACATTAAAATTGACTTGAGTGGCGAATATCAGTAGATTGTAGTTTACTAGCGAGATAAAATCGCTTAAGAGGCAATGAATATGCTTGTCAGCTTCACGCTCGATAACTGGATGTCGTTTCGCAATGAAACCGTGTTCTCCTTGGTTGCCACCCGGGAGCGTCAACACGGTGCCAGAGTACCGGTACTGGGCAAGTACAAGACGAGGATACTTCCGGTAGCAACGATTTACGGAGCGAACGCATCCGGAAAGACCAATTTTTTCAAGGCTTTGAATTTCGCCAGAACACTGATTGTCAAGGGCACGCGGCCGGACAGCCTCATTCCCGTCGATCCTCATCGGCTGGACGCCCATACTGCTCAGCAGCCGTCGCGATTCGTGTTTGAACTGTTGGTTGACGAGGTTATGCATGAATACAGCTTCACCGTTACCCGGAAGGCGATTCTGGAGGAGAAACTCGTCGTCATTTCGAGCAACAGTGAGCGGGTGCTTTTCCATCGCCGAGACGGGGAACCCAACTTCAATGAATCCTTGGCCAAGGACCGATTCCTCCATTTTGTCTTCAAAGGAACCAGGGACAACCAACTTTTTCTTACAAATTCCGTTTCACAGCAGGTTGAAAACTTTCGGGCAGTTCACGACTGGTTCAGAGACACGCTTGTTCTCATCGCCCCTGATTCACGTTTCGAACCCTTCGAGCAGTTTCTTGACGAGGGAAATCCCCTTTACTCGACCATGAATACGTTGTTGCCGCAACTCGACACAGGGATCGCTCACTTGGGCGGAGAGGATATTCCCTTCGATAACATCCCGCTTCCCGAGTCACTGAAAGTCAAGTTGCAGGAGGATGTGAAAGAAGGTATGTCCGTTCGACTGCAGGCCGAACCAGGCAACGAACGGTATGTCGTGCGCCGCACGGATGGTGAGCTTCTGGCCAAGAAGCTGGTGACGTATCATCCCACGACCGATGGTTCCGAAGCCAGGTTCGAAATCCGTCAGGAGTCGGATGGATCGCAGCGGGTGATCGATTTGCTACCCGCGTTTCTGGATCTCTCCGTCCAAGGCTCGAAGAAGGTCTACGTGATCGATGAACTCGACAGAAGTCTGCACTCGTTACTGACGCGATCATTGATTGAAGCATATCTCGGCACGTGCTCCACGGAAAGCAGGGCTCAATTACTCTTCACCACCCATGACGTGTTGCTTATGGATCAGTCCCTGCTGCGACGTGACGAGATGTGGATCGCGGAGCGGAACGTTGCCGGTTCGACGACGCTTTTATCCTTCAGTGAATACAAAGATGTCCGATATGATAAGGATATCCGCAAGAGCTACCTTCAGGGACGACTCGGCGGCATCCCCCGGATTCTTCCGATAGGTGTATCGTCCGAGCGTCGTTTCACCGAAGATCAAACCGGAACCGATTGATGGCCTCGAGGAGACGCACATTCCAACGACCACTTGGTGAACGTCGGTATAAGAAACTGTTCGTTATTTCCGTTGAGGGGGTAAGAACCGAACCGCAGTATTTCACCATGTTCAAAGACAACCACTCGATGATCCGGGTGAATTGTCTCAAAGTGCGCACTGATAGCTCTCCGCCTCGGGTTCTCAAGCGGATGAAGGATTATCTTCGGCGGGAGAAATTGAAAGAATCCGATGAAGCATGGCTCGTGGTGGACAAGGATCAGTGGACGGATAATCAGTTGATGCAGCTTCATGCATGGGCACAAGAGCGCGGAAACTATGGCTTCGCCCTGAGCAATCCCAAGTTTGAATACTGGTTGTTGCTCCATTTCGATGATGGAGGTGGCATTGTGTCTCCACGCGATTGTACTGATAGGTTGAGAAATTACTGGCCGGATTACGACAAAGGTATCGACACACGCAGGATTAACCGTCGCCAGATTGAAGATGCTGTCGAGCGCGCCAGAGCACGTGACAATCCTCCTTGTCCGGACTGGCCGCATGGGATTGGCACTACAGTGTACAGGCTGGTGGAAAAGCTTCTTGATGGAATAACATAACAGCTTCTACCTCTCCAAAACCCTCGCTGTGCTCCACCAATCCCCCACGCGGTCCACACACAGTCGCGACGGCCGAGGCCGTAGAGGGCGGGGCTGTGCGGGGCGCAGATGTGCGGGGCGATTCAGCGTGGGGCATTGCGGAGGGAGCGCATGGATTTTCCTCTTGCCGATGGTTGTGAATTGTGACAATATTCGCTGTTGCGCTTCCGTTAGATGATCCGGCCGCAAAATATCAGTGTACGGCGGGCACACGCGGGAACACGAATGGCGCGCGGGGACTGTTCGACACGGCGATTGAGCTGAGGGAGAGCACAACGGCCGGGAAATGTAATAGCGGGGAATTTGGGAACACACAACAGCGGGGAATGCGGCATGACACCTTCATCACTCGGCGCGAACGCGCAGCGACCACACCGTCTGTCTCGCGGCGCGCGAGAAGACAGCTTCAATTCCACACAACAGAACAAACGCAGCGATCATGAAATGGCGGGGGAGTGGAACGCGCGCGGCGATTCCACAGCGCCACGGGACGGCTTCGTGCCGCGCCGGGCATCGTCTGCCGCGCGCATGCCGGCCGCCGCGCGCGAGGATGAGGAACTCGTAACCGTTGCGTTTCACAAAAAGGATACGGGGTTCCGTATTCCGAAACCGGGTGAAGCCCTGCCCGTGACGCGGCCCGCAACTCGTAAGTCACAACTCGATGCGCATGTGCTGCATCGGCGACGCGAGGAAACCGGCAGATTGCATGCGTTGCTGGCAGATATTTTCAACGAGAGCAGTCCACACACAGAGGAGCATGTCGGATGTCCGGGGACCGGTGGCCCGGGTGGCGCACCGACGACTCCCGCTCACGTGCCTGATACCGCCCATCGCGACCTGCTCGCATTCCTTGCCGCGAAGGAATGCTGGACGCGCCGGGAGTATGGCGGGCTTTGCGCGCGCTTCGGCCTGATGGACAGCGGTGCTATGGAAGTGCTCAACGCATGGGCTTTCGCTCATGGCGCGGAAGCGGTTCTGGAGGACGGTGATCCGGTGCTGGTGAATGTCGAAGTCGCGCGGGAGTTGCTGTATGAGCACTGAAGCGAAAGGTGGACTACGTCCGAGGGTACGCGACGGTATACTGCAGGCGCTTCGAGCGGGAGTCACCCCGCGCTATGGCTTGCAGCATCTGCAGGTCGGACGGCTGCGTGAAGTGGAGACATTACTCGAGGACATCGAGCGCATTGCCGATGGAGGCGCGGCTATTCGCTTCATCGTGGGCGAGTATGGTTCGGGTAAAAGCTTTTTCCTGCAGCTGATTCGTTCGATCGCGCTGGAGAAAGGCGCGGTCTGCCTGCACGCGGATCTCGCTCCGGATCGGCGGCTGCATGCGAGCGGCGGTCAAGCGCGCATGCTCTACGCGGAGTTGCTTCGAAACTGTTCAACGCGGAGCAAGCCCGAAGGCGGCGCGCTCGGCAGCATGGTGGAACGATTTATTGCCGAGGTCCGTCGTCACGCGGGAGAGGCGGGGATGTCCGTCGAGCAGTGTATCGAGGAGCGTCTGCACGAGTTGTCGGAATCAGTGGGCGGCTACGATTTCGCCAGGGTGATAGCCGCATACTGGCAGGGGTACGAGCGAGGCTGCGAGCAACTCCGCGACGAAGCGCTGCGCTGGCTGCGCGGCGAATTCAGCACGCGCACGGAGGCGCGCAAGTCTTTGGGCGTGGGCAGTATCGTGGACGACGGCAACGTGTACGACCGATTGAAATTGCTGGCTCGCTTCGTGCGGCGGGCGGGCTACGCCGGTCTGCTGGTGTGCATCGATGAATTGGTGAATCTCTACAAGCTGCCGCAGAGACAAACGCGCCTCGCCAATTATGAGCAAATACTGCGCATGCTCAACGACTGTTTGCAGGGGAGTGCCGAGCACCTGGGCTTTCTCTTCGGCGGCACGCCCGAGGTGCTGTTCGATACGGGCAAAGGGCTGTTCAGCTACGAAGCCCTGCGCTCGAGATTGGAGGAGAACAATTTCGCTCGTCGGGCCGGCGTGGTGGATTATGCGGCTCCCGTACTGCGCCTTGCGAATCTCACGCCCGAAGAATTGTACCTCCTTTTATGCAATGTACGTCTGGTACATGCCAACGGTGATCCGGGCGCGAGCAGTGTGCCGGACGAAGCGTTGGACGCTTTTGTCCACCACTGCTCGCGTCACATTGGCGACGCTTACTTCCGCACGCCACGGAATACCGTCAAGGCTTTCGTGGATTTTCTCTCCGTACTCGATCAGCATCCCGATCTCCAGTGGTCGCAACTGCTCGGCATGGTGCGCATCGAAGCGGATGCTCCGTCGGACATGCCCGGCAACGTGGATGAGGACGACGACGCTCTGGCGGATTTTCGACTGTGACGTGCCATGAAAGTCTCCACGGCATTTTCGCTGTTGCATGAAGACGTCCGGCAGTGGGTTTGGCGGCAGCGTTGGGATGCCCTGCGCGATATTCAAGAGCGTGCCATCGGGCCCATACTCCAGGCAGACAGGGATGTTATGATCAGCGCTGCCACGGCTGCGGGAAAAACCGAGGCGGCATTTTTACCCGCCTGCTCGCACCTCGCGGAATTCCGGCCCGATGGTGTGGGCATCCTTTCCATCAGTCCGCTCAAGGCCTTGATCAACGATCAGTACCGGCGTCTGCGCGAGCTGTGCGAGATGTTGCGCCTACCGCTCACGCCCTGGCACGGCGACACGCCGTACTCGGCGAAGCAGCGTCAGTGGGAAGAACCCGGCGGTGTGCTGCTGATCACACCCGAGTCGCTCGAATCCCTTTTGCTGCATCGATCCGAGTGGTGCGAACGCGCCTTTGGCGCAACGAGTCATGTTATCATCGATGAATTTCACGTGTTTCCCGGCACGGAGCGTGGCTGCCAGTTGCAGTCACTGCTGCATCGCCTGGAATTTCTCATCGGGCGAACATTGCCGCGCGTGGCGCTCAGCGCCACCATGGGTGATGTGCGGCGCATGGCGGAATATCTGCGTCCCACGCCGGGAAGTTATCCCTGCGAGATCATCGTATCGGACTGTTCGCACAGTGATGTGAAAGTGCAGTTGCGCGGGTATCGCATTCCTCCCGAGGTGTTGCGGAGCAGAACGGGAGTAGACCAGCGCATGGCGGACGATCTGTACCGCATCTTGCGCGGAACCTCGCATCTTATTTTCGCGAACAGCAGGGGATGCGCGGAATCGCTCGCCGCCGCGCTGACGGATCGCTGCGAGCGCAACGCCGTGCCGAATGAATTCTTTCCTCATCACGGAAGTCTGTCACGCGATTTGCGCGAGCGCCTGGAGGCACGCTTGCAGGAGGAAGTCCTTCCCACGTCGGCGGTTTGTACCATGACACTCGAACTGGGCATCGATATCGGCTGCGTGCATTCCATCGCGCAGATCGGCACGCCGCATTCCGTGGCTAGTCTGCGACAGCGCCTCGGTCGCTCGGGACGGCGGGGCGAGGCATCGATACTGCGCCTGTTCATCAGCGAGTACACGCTGAAGGAGGAGAGTCATATCTCGGACCGCCTCCGTATGGAGACGGTGCAGAGCATCGCATTGCTCGAACTGTTGCTGCAGGGACGCAGCGAACCCCCGCCTCCACGACAATTCCATCTTTCCACACTCGTGCAGCAGACGATGTCGCTGATCGCCCAATACGGCGCGGTGCGTGCGACGCAGCTCTGGTCGCTACTGTGTGGCAGCGGACCATTTTCGTTGGTGACGCGGGAAATGTATGCCTCGATTCTGCGCGGCCTGGGCGAGCGTGACTTGATCATCCAGACGCGGGATGGCGCGCTGGTATTGGGTTGTGAAGGCGAGCGTCTTATCTGGCGTGCGCATTTCTATGCGGCGTTCAATACGCCGGACGACTACCGCCTCGAATGCGACTCGCGTGTTATTGGGCGTATTCCCGTCGACAGGCCGTTGGTGGAGGGACAGCAAATCGTTTTTGGTGGCATGCGCTGGGAGGTGCTGAATATCGATCAGGATAAACGAGTCGTGTATTTGCGTCGTTCGCTCACAGGCGTGCCTCCGGCATTCGGCGGACAAGGTCCGATGGTTCACGACATGGTTCGCCGAGCCATGCGCGAGGTGTACCTGCGCCGCAACGTCCCGGCATATCTGGATGGCAGCGCGAGGAGCTTGCTTCAGGAAGGGATGGAGTGCTTTCACGCGCTGAATCTGGGGCGGGTCTCGCAACTCTCCATCGGAAACACGGTGCATTTGCTGCCCTGGCGGGGCGATGCGGTGACGGGAACGATCACCCGCCTGCTGTGTCGCGCGGGCCTTGCGGCGAATCACTTCGGAGGCGTGATCGACATCCGCAGGTGTAGCATCGAGCAACTGCACGCGGCGGTGGCGGCACTCCTCGACAGTGCGCCTCCCGACGAGGAGGAACTCGCCGCCGATGTCGCGAACACGATCGTGGAGAAGCATGACGCCTTGCTGCCCGATGCCCTGCGCCTCCGCGCCTATGGCCGGCGCTACTTCGATGTACCCGCGGCGATGGAGTGGCTGAGGGATACGCTTTTTGTCGATGAAAAGTGAGTGCTTCACCTGGGTGCTTCCATCTCGAATCCTGCCGCCAGCTGAGTTCGGGATACATTTGAAGAGATGAAAGAGAGCGAAGAGAGCGGAGAGGAAGGGTTGAGGGCGCTTCCCGCTCAAATCCTGCGCTCCGCGATATTCGAGTCAACGCGAGGACACAGAGACGCAAAGCCGAGATCCCCCCGTGCCCTCCGTGTTCGCGAAGCGCTCCGGGTACTCTGTGTTCCCGCGAAGCGCTCCGGGTACTCCGTGCCAGCGAAACCCCTCCTTACTCTCACCACCTCCTTACACTCCTCGATTGTGGATTCCGCGGAGATGCCGGTCACCGCTCCTCTCCTGCGTCGAGAATTGACTATCTTTGATCATGTTTCATTGCATGAAGCGGACTGCGCGATGCGCCATGAGGAAATGCGGAAGGAGATCGTGGGGATGTTGCGGGCAATGCTCGCGGCGGGACTGACCACCGGATCGGGCGGCAATATCAGTGTGCGGGTCGGAGAAGGGATGCTGATCAGTCCGAGTGGCATGACCTACGACCACGTGACGTCTGAGGATGTGGTACTGCTGGGGATTGAAGGATCAGTGCTGGAGGGAACGCGTCGTGCATCCAGTGAAGCCGCGATGCATGCCGCGGTGTATCGTCGTCGCGAAGATGTGCGCGCCATTGTCCATACGCATTCGCCCTATGCCACAACCTTCGCCTGTCTGCGCGAGGCCATTCCGGCCGTGCACTATCTGGTGGGTTTCGCGGGACACTGCGTGCCAGTCGCGCCCTACGCCACGTATGGCACGGAGGAACTCGCCGCCGCCGCGGTGGACACTCTGGGTGATGGGGGAGCGGTGCTGCTTGCCAATCACGGAGTGCTGGCCGTGGGCGATACGCTCGCGCGGGCCTTCGCCGTGGCGGAGGAAATCGAATTGGTGGCGCGCGTGTACTATCAGGCCCGATGCATCGGCACACCGGTGCTGCTGGACGCGGAGGAAATGGAGCGCGTGCTGGTGAAATTCCGCGACTACGGTCGACAGAGCGCGAGCGGGGAGTAAACATGTTTCTCCCCATGACTCCCGAAGAAATGCGTGTGCAGGGCATCGATCGCTGCGACGTCATTCTCGTGAGCGGCGATGCGTACATCGACGCTCCGCATATCGGAGTGGCCGTGGTGGGACGTGTGCTGCAGGCGGCGGGATTCACGGTGGGTATCGTGGCGCAGCCGCGAAGCGACACGGCCGAGGACATTCTCAGACTGGGCGAGCCGCGCCTGTTCTGGGGAGTGAGCGCGGGCAGCGTCGATTCGATGGTGGCGAATTACACCGCACTGATGAAGAAGCGACGGAGCGACGACTATACGCCGGGAGGCGAGAACACACGTCGTCCCGATCGAGCATGCATTGTGTATGCGAATCTCATCCGGCGCTTCGGCGTGGATAAACGCCCCATTGTCCTCGGCGGCATCGAGGCGAGCTTGCGCCGCATCGCCCATTACGATTACTGGGACGATGCAGTCCGTCGTTCACTGCTCTTCGATGCGAAGGCCGACATCCTGGTGTATGGCATGGGCGAGGGAACGGTGCTGGGCCTTGCGCGCCGCTTGCGCGAGGGGGCTCCCGTTGACGATCTCGCCGGTACATGCGTGATCGCGCGGGAAGCACATGCGGAGTACATCACCCTGCCCGCCTACGAGGACGTGCGTCACGATGCCACGGCGTTCACGGAAATGTTTCGCCTGTTTTACGACAACCTCGATCCCCGCAGCGCCAAAGGTCTGCAACAGCGGCATGGCGATCGCTGGCTGCGGCATCACCCGCCCGCCGCGTACGAATCCCAGGATGAGTTGGACCGTGTGTACGCGTTGCCTTTCGAACGCGACGCGCATCCGCGGTACCGGCGCGAAGGAGCGTTGCGCGCGCTCGATACGATACGCTTTTCGCTGCAAACGCATCGCGGCTGCTATGGCGAGTGCAACTTTTGCGCCATCGCGGTGCATGAAGGTCGGACGGTGCGCTGGCGCAGCGAGGAATCGGTGCTGCGCGAGGCCGGGCGTTTCGCCGCACATCCGGCGTTCCGCGGTGTGATTCCCGATGTGGGAGGACCCACGGCGAACATGTACGGCTATGAATGCGCGAAGAAGCTGCGTTCCGGCGCCTGCCGCGACCAGCGCTGCATGTTTCCCACGTTGTGCGTGAGCATGCCGGTTGATCACTCGCGCTACACGCGTCTGCTCGGCCGTATTCGCGCTTTGCCCGAGGTGCGGCATGTGTTTGTGGCAAGCGGCATACGGCACGATCTCGTCATGAGCGACACGCACTGCGGTGAGGAATTTTTACGCGCGCTTGTGGAACATCACGTATCTGGTCAACTGCGCCTCGCGCCCGAGCATGCGGACGACGGCATTCTCGCGCTGATGGGGAAGGGCTCGTTCGACGACGTGCTCGATTTTCGCAAGCGCTTCTTCACACTGACACGTGCAGCGGGGAAAAAGCAACAGTTGTCCTATTATTTCATCGCCGCCTATCCGGGCTGTGGCGAGGAGGAAATGCGACACCTGCGGAAACGTATCGCCGAGGAGGCGCGCATCGATGCCGAGCACGTGCAGGTGTTCACTCCCACACCCTCGACCTGGGCATCGGTGATGTACCACACCGGACGCAATCCTTTCACCGGCGAAACACTGTTCGTGGAGCGCGGCTTGAAAGGCAAGCGCGCGCAGAAGGAAAGCGTACTGGGAACATCTCCCGGCAAGACAACGGGCGCACGCGGTCATGGATCTCGCTGACCGCATCTGGAAACGCGCCGACGCGCTGTCGCTGGAAACTGCGCGCAGCGAGCGATTGCGCGCGCTGATTCTCGCGGTGTTGTTCTCCGTTGCCGCGGTGCTCTTCCTGCTTGTATCCTCGGTACTGCCGGAAGCGTATCTGCGGATTTTGCAAAGCAATGAACTGCGTCAATCCATTGTCGTGTTGTTCCTGGCGGTGGCCGCGTACGAGTTCGCCATCAGTTTCGGTTTCCGTTTCCTTTCCCGTCTGGGTCGCCGGCTGCCCGAGCCGGCGCGCTACCTGAACACCGTGGTCGAGATCACCGTCCCGAGTGTGGGCATTTACCTCTTCAGCGATGCGGTGCACAGTTCGCTGGCGTTGGTTTCGCCGTTCTATGCGATGTATTTCCTGTTCATCATCGTTTCCACGTTGCGGCTCAGTGTCGCCCTGTCCTTGCTGAGCGGAGCGCTGGCCGCGGCCGAGTATCTCGTGCTCGGCCTGTATCTCACCGCCAGCAGCGAGACGAACGAGGCGGTCGCCCTGCTCAACGCCCCGGGGCTGTTGTTTGCGCGCTCCATGCTGTTGCTCGGCGGCGGTGTGGCGGCGGCGGTGATAGCACGGCAAATCAAACGACGCATCGGACGCATGCTGCGGAGCATGGACGAGCGAACCGCGTTGATTCAGTTGTTCGGACAGCAGGTGTCGGAACCGGTGGCGAATGAACTCCTCACGCATCCCGATCACGCCCGGGGTGTGACGCGGCAGCTGACGGTGATGTTTGTGGATATCCGCGATTTCACTCCTTTTGCCGAGCGGCACAGTGCGGAGGAAGTGGTGGAGTATCTCAATCGACTCTTCGACCGCATGATCGCGGTGATAGACAAGCATGGGGGCATCATCAACCAATTCCTCGGCGATGGATTCATGACCACCTTCGGCGCACCCCTGCCGATGGAAGATCATGCTCGTCGGGCAATACTGGCCGCGGTGGAGCTCAATGACATTGTCGCCCGCATGTCGCTGGACGGAGCGATCCCCCCCACGCGCATCGGCATCGGCATTCACAGCGGTGAGGCGGTGACAGGCAATATCGGCGCGGCTTCCCGGCGGCTGTACTCCATCACCGGCGCGGCTGTGATCATTGCCTCGCGCATCGAGCAATTGAACAAGGAGTACTCTTCGAGCGTGCTGGCCTCGGCCGAAACCTGGCATCGCGCAGGCCTTGCCGGGGACGAATCGTGGAACATGGTGCGATCGCTGGGCGCGGTGCGCGTGAAGGGCTGGGCCGGTGACATCGAGATGTTCCAACTGCGCTGACAGCGCTGCGATTCCATGCTCCTCTCCGAGAAAATGGATGAACCGTGCTGCGACGACCGGAGCATAGCTCTTTCATTCCGGGACCGCAGGCCGTATCTTGAAGATTGTCTGTTCTTATTCAGGATCACATCATGCAAATCGGTATCGTCGGACTTCCATACTGCGGCAAATCAACGCTCTTTCAAACCATGACGCGTACGCATCTTGATGACGCGGCGCTCGCGCGGCAACAGACCAATCTCGCCGTGGTGAAAGTGCCCGATGCGCGTGTGGACAAGCTGGGTGATATGTTCAACCCGAAAAAGCTCGTGTACACCTCGGTGGAATTTGTGGATGTGGTGGGTCTGAAAAAAGGCGACCACAGTTCGACGCAATTCACCGGGGCCTTTCTCGGTGGCGTGAAAACCAACGACGCACTGATTCACGTGGTGCGCCTCTTCGACGATCCGCTCTACCCGCATCCCGAGGGTTCCATCGACGCGATGCGCGACATCAACATTCTTGAGGCCGAATTCGTGCTCTCCGATCTCGCGATGATCGAGACACGTCTGGAAAAATTGCGCAAACAGGTCCTCAAGGCGCCCGACGACAAGTCCAAGCATGAATTGCGCATTCTCGAGCGCTTTCAGCAGACATTGGAAGATGGTAAACCGCTGCGTACTCTCGATCTCGATGCCAATGATCGCGCGCAGATCAAAGGATATCAGTTCCTGAGTTTGAAACCGGTGCTCGTTGTCCTGAACCTCGAGGAGGCGCAGGTCGGGAGCATGCAAACGCTCGTGGCGGACATGCAGGCACAGGTGCGCTCGATGGGAATGTCCGTCGATGCCTTCGCGGGAAAGATCGAGATGGAGCTTGCGCAACTCAGCGACGAGGAGGCCAGCGAATTCATGAAGGATTACGGGCTTGAGGAATCGGCGCTCACACGCATCATCCGCTCTGCCTACGACATGCTCGGACTGATCGCCTTTCTCACTTTTGGCGAGGATGAATGCCGCGCATGGACCATTCGCCGCAACACACCGGCCCACGAAGCGGCCGGAGCGATTCATACCGATTTGATGAACCGCTTCATCCGTGCGGAGATTGTGCACTTCGATGATTTTGTGCGCCTCGGTTCCATCCAGGCCTGCAAGGACGCCGGTTTGTGGCGCCTCGAAGGCAAGGAGTATGTGGTGCGCGACGGCGATATGATGACCGTGCGCCACGGCTGATCGCGGATTCCATTGTTCAAAGCAACACCGCCGTTCCAGTTCGGAACGGCGGTGTTGTTGTGCACAGAAAGGTATGAAACAATATATCACTTCGCTCGATACGAATCAAGACCAATTCTAAATAAGCTGCGCTTGCACCGGGGCGGGGCCTTGGGCGCAGGCGCGATACAGTTGGAATCCGTGGGAGGCCTGGGCCGGTAGCAACGCTGCGTCTGGCAGTAACAGCGAGTGGAACGTGAGGCGGGGCGCCTCCACCGGACTTCAACGGATTCGGCGCGCGTTGCGTCCGAGCAGGAGCTGCGCCGGATAGAGCAAGCGTGCAGCCCCGATGCCGCGCATGACCAGCAATGCGATAGTGGCACCGGCCACATTTGCCAGCATGTCCCAGGGATCCATCATCCGCGATGTGGCGAGATCCTGGTACACTTCACTCAATGCACCGAATGCACTCGTGACCGCCCAGGCGGTCAAGGCCGCCTTCCATTTCCAGATGTTTTGCTCCGATGGCAGAACCAGCGCATACCACAGCAAGAGCGTCTGCATACCGAAGAGCAGCACATGCGCGATTTTGTCGGGTTGCCAGATGCGCACGCTCGGGAACGATGATCCGGGCAGAGACAACAGTACGAGAATCAGCAGAGCCCACACTAACGCCGGGAGTGATGCCGACCAGCGCGTTATGGGAGTGGCACGTGGATCAGAAACTGTCACGCGGCGTCACGTCCTTGAGAATTTCCGCGAACGAACGAATGAGGTCGCCGGCAATCAGTCCGTATTCGCCCACGCGCTCCTTTGCGTGGTCGCCCGCCATGCCATGCAGGTAAACGCCCATTGCGGCCGCGCGTTCGGGAGTACTACCCTGTGCTGCCAGACCCGCAATAATACCGCTGAGCACATCACCCGCGCCTGCGGTGGCCATGCCGGGATTGCCGGTAGGATTGATGTACACCGTGCCGTCCTTCGTGGCGATCACCGTGGGCGCCCCTTTGAGCACGAGCGTGACGCCGAATTCAATGGCAAAGGTCTGCGCTATGCTGATGCGCTTGGTCTCGATTTCTTCCTTGGATTGCACAACGAGTCGGGAGAACTCGCCGACGTGCGGCGTGAGAATGATGTCAACATCCGAGTGCTGCAGCAAGTCGAGATGCCCGGCCAGTGCGAACAGCGCGTCGGCGTCGATGAGCAGGGGAGCTTTGGCGCGTTCGATGACTTTGCGTACAAGATTTTGCGTTTCATAATGCCGCGAAATTCCGGGGCCGATGACGGCGATGCTCGAGTCGTTGATGTGCTCGAGAATGCTGTCGAAGTCGTTGAGACTGAGCGTGCCTTCGCTGGTCTCCTTGAAGGGCACGGTCATCACCTCGGTGAGCTTGGTTTCGAGAATGCTGTTGAGTCCCTGCGGAATACCGAGGTGCACGATGCCCGCGCCGCTGCGCAACGCCGCTTCGGAGGCCATGGCCGCTGCGCCGGTAAGACCGATGGAACCGGCGAGCACAAACACATTGCCCAGTTGGTATTTGTGCACGTCGAAGGCGCGCCGGGGCAGCCAATTCCGCACATCGGCATAATCGAGCAGGAAAGTCGTGGTCGCATCCCGCATGAAGCCCTCGGTGGGCATGCCGATATCCACCACATGCACGTTTCCCGCGTGCTCGCGGCCTTTGCGCAGCAGCAAGCCGCGCTTCAGTGCGCCCATGGTGGCGGTGCAGCGTGCACGCACGGCCGAGCCCAGCAGTTCGCCGGTTTCCGCATCAATTCCCGTGGGCATGTCCACGGCGAACACCGGGATGTCGGAGGAATTGAGTACTTCGATGATTTCCGCGATGTCGCCTTTTATCGGAGTGGTCAATCCCGTACCGAGCATCGCGTCGACCACGCAGGTCGGGCGGCGCAGCAACAGATCCTCGAGATGCGCACTGCCTCCCGCGAGCCGCACGTGAAGTCGGGGCTGCTCTTTCTCGATGGCATGAAGCATGTCGAGATTCACGCGCGCGTCGCCGCCTATCGCCGTGTCGGGCGCGAGCGTCAGTACGTCCACGCGGGCACCGCGATTGATAAGATGCCGTGCCATGGCGTAGCCATCGCCGCCGTTGTTTCCTTTACCACAGAGTATCACAATCCATGCGTCGGCGGCGGGACCGAACGCGCGCTCCAACACATCCACGGCACCCCGTGCGGCATTCTCCATGAGCACGATGGATGGTATGCCGTAGTGCTCGACAGCGGCGGTGTCACACGAACGCATTTCGTCCGAGGTCAGAACTGGTAACATGATGGTGTGCTGTAAAATGTGATGAAATCGGGAGAAGGACGGCGAGAGGTCAGGAGTGGCGGGAGAATACGATGCGGCGCAGCGTTGTTGCTACGACGCTTGCGGAACAGATGTCGGACATGCGTGTCCATGGAACTGTCATTGTTGTTGCACTGTGTTCGCGCGGCTTCGCCTGCACGATGTCACGGTTTAGAACAGGCCGCCCATCCACTGGAGTACGAGCATGGGGAACACACCGATGGCCAGCACGCCCGCGGCCGAAAGCAACACCGCGGCAATGCCGCTTGCGCCAATGGATACCGGGGCTTCGTCGCCGCGCTCCTGAAAGAACATCACCACAATGACGCGGAGATAGTAATACACCGAGACCATGCTTGCCAGCACACCGACGATGGTGAGCCAGGTGTAACCGTTTTCGACCGCGGAGACGAAGATATAATATTTTCCGAAAAATCCCGCGAGCGGCGGAAGGCCAATGAGCGAAAACATGAACAGGGCCATCAGCGCGGCGAGCAGGGGGTGGCGGCGGTAAAGTCCATGAAAGTCCTGAATCTCTGTGCCGCTTTGATCGGCACGCTCAATGAGCGCGATGATGCCGAAGGCGCCGATATTGGTGACGATATACGACATCAGGTAGAACAGCACACCGGCCACACTGAAATCCGTCCCCGCGGCGACGCCGATCAGCATGTAGCCCGCGTGTGCGATGCTCGAGTAGGCAAGCATGCGCTTGATGTTGGATTGGCTGATTGCCACCACATTGCCCACCACCATCGAGGCCACAGCGAGAGCCGCCGCGACAGTGTTGATACCCGAGGCGGTGAAATCGAAGGTGGAGGTGAACACCAGCATCAGCGCGGAGAAGGCCGCCGCTTTTGCTCCCGTGCTCATGAAGGCCGTGACCATGGTGGGCGAACCTTCGTACACGTCGGGGACCCACATGTGGAAGGGCACGGCGCCGACCTTGAAGGCGAAGCCGACGAGCAGGAGTCCGGCCCCCGTGAGGAACAGGGGCTCGGACTTCAGCGTCGTGAGATTCTGAGCGATTTCGAGAATGTTTGTCGTGCCGGTGCTGCCGTACAACAGAGCGATGCCATAGAGGAAAAATCCCGTGGCGAAGGCCCCGAGGAGGAAATACTTCAGCGCGGCTTCATTCGAACGCTGCTGCTTGCGCGTCATTCCCGCAAGCGCGTACAGCGACACGGACATCAGCTCCAGACCGATAAAGGTGACCACGAGATCCGTCGCGGCCGCGAGCGTCATCATGCCCACCACGGCCAGAATGATCAGGTGGAAGAATTCGCCGAACGCCATCCCGATCTTCTCCATGTATGCCCGCGAGAAGAGAATGGTCAGTCCGGCCGCAACCAAAAACATGATGGATGTCACACTGGCGTAGCCACCCGTGAGCACCATGCCATTGAATGCCGTGCCCCTGTCGGGATACAGCATGGCGGCGAACACGATGTTGGCGGCGATGCCCACAAGCGACACCCAGTATTCGGTGGCGAGCGGATTCTTCTTGAGCGCGTTGACCATGATGACGATCAGCGAAAGGGCGATCGTCCCGGTGATCGGCGCGGTACGCAAGGTATCGGTAAGGAGTTGTTCCATTATCGGCAGTCCGAAACGTCGAAATCAGTTGCTCAATTGAAAAACAGCAGCCACACCAGAATGAAGATGGGCAGCAACACGGGAAGCGAGAAGCGTATCATATAGCCGAAAAAGCTCGGCATTTTGGCGCCCGCCTGCTCCGCGATTGATTTGACCATGAAATTCGGCGCGTTGCCGATGTACGTCATCGCTCCGAAAAACACCGCCGCGATACTGATCGCCATCACGTACACGTCGTGCATACTGATGAGATACGACACCTGAATATCGCTGAGCGGCACATTGCCCGAAGCCACCATCTGTCCGTGGTAATGGACGAGGGTTTCAACCGTCGTGCGCACTTCCTGCGAGTACTGGGCGAAATTCGGCGCCTGCAGCGCGCCGTTGGCGATCACCTCCTGCACCTGCGTGATCAATTCCGGCCGTACCAGCAGACCGATCTCGGCGCTGAGGAAATTCAGATAGGTCGGTGCGTTGTCCAGGAAGGACGACAGCGCGCCCGTGCCCCAGTAGAACTGTCCAGGCGCGGTGATGCCCAGCGAGGCGGCGTTCAGCTCAAGCCAATCCAGCGCTGGCACCATGGTGGCGAAGAGACCGAGGAAGAGGAAGCCCACTTCCTTGATCGGCAGGAAGTTGAAGTCGTTCGCCTCGTGCACATGCTTCTTCGTGGTGAAGTACGATCCCGCCGCGGCGAGAATCATGATCACCTCGCGCACGTACGGCGGATCCTGAATGAACACCGCCACAAGAATCACCAGCAGGAAGCCGATGTTGTGCATGCCTTGAAGCTTGGTCTCATCACCCGCCTCATTCTGCTTCGCGCGCACATCGGCTGGCATCTTGTTGTAGTAATACCAGTCGATGGCGATAAACACCGCGAGCACCACAGCCACGGTCAGGGCCCAGATCACCCACACATTTTCCATCACCCAGAAGAAGGGAATGCCCTTCAAATAGCCGAGGAAAAGGGGAGGATCACCGATCGGAGTGAGGGCGCCGCCGATGTTGCTGACGATGAAAATGAAGAACACGATGTGATAGGCGTGCAGACGCGTCTTGTTGTTGCGCATGAACGGCCGGATCAGAATCATCGATGCGCCCGTGGTGCCTACGAGATTCGACAGCACAGCGCCGAAGAGCAGGATGATCGTGTTTTTTACCGGCGAGGCGTAGCCCTTCAGATTGATGTGCATGCCGCCGGCCACCACGAAGAGTGAACCCACGAGACAGATGAAACTGAAGAACTCGATGCCCGAGTGCAGCATGCGCACCGGATTGTGCAGGAAAAACACGTAGTACACGATGGTGATCAGCCCGAGAGCGACCGCCACATGCGGGTAGTAATGCTCCCACCAGTGCTTGCTGATGAACGGCATCAAGGCGATGGCGAGCAGCAACACCACGAAGGGAATGATCATCAGTGGATTGGGCTCGATGACATGCGACGCGCCCCCTTCCGACGCCAGGGCCGGAAGAGTCGTGAGCATGAGAGCCGCGAGTGCGCCGAGGCACACTGTGACAATGCGGACGAGGGGTTTCAAGCGAGTGCTCCTGTTGAACATCACGGTTGTGTTGATGCGGCCGACGATGGCGTCGCACCGCTCCGTACCTGTTCCAGTTTGTCGACAACACGCTGCATGGACGCTTCGGTGCGGCTCAGGAACGTCGACGGATACACGCCGATCCAGAAAATGAACAGAAGAATCGGCAACAACAGGCCGATCTCCCGCCAGTTCAGATCCACCAGCTTCGCGTTGTCGGCGTGTCTCGACTCGCCGAACACCACGCGCTGGAACATCCACAGCATGTACACCGCCGCAAATACCACACCGGTCGCCGCGAACACGACGTACCAGATCGATCCCAGCACCGCCGAGTTGAACGAACCCAGCAGCACCAGAAACTCACCGACGAACCCGTTCAAACCGGGCAGGCCGATGGAGGAGAGCGTGACGATCAGAAAAAAGGTCGAAAACACCGGAACCTGCCGCGCCAAACCGCCGAAATCCTCGATCATCCGCGTGTGACGGCGATCGTAAATCATTCCAACGATAAGGAAGAGCGCTCCGGTCGAGAGTCCGTGGTTGATCATCTGTATCAGTCCGCCCTGCATGCCCTGTATGGTCATGCCGAACAAACCGAGTAGAATGAACCCCATGTGGCTCACGGAACTGTAGGCCACCAGCTTTTTCACATCGCGCTGCACCATCGACACCAGGGCGCCATAGATGATGCCGACAACACCGAGAACGGAGAGGAGAGATGCGTACTCTATCGAAGACTGCGGGAAAAGCTGAAGGTTGAATCGAATCAGTCCATACGTACCCATTTTGAGCAACACGCCGGCAAGTATCACCGAACCACCCGTGGGCGCCTGTACGTGCGCGTCCGGCAACCAGGTGTGCAGCGGAAACGCCGGCACCTTGATCAGGAAGCTCAATGCGAAGGCGGCGAACATCCAGGCCTGTATGCTCATCGGTATCGTGGGCGCGATGTCGAACAGACGCACGATGTCCGTTGTGAACTGTCCGCCCGGCAAAGTGGACGCGTAATAGCCCAGCCAGATGATGGCGATGAGCATGAGCAGCGAGCCCACCATGGTGTAAATGAAAAACTTCACCGTGGCGTAAATGCGGTCCTTGCCGCCCCATATGCCGATGATGAAGTACATCGGCACGAGTATCATCTCCCAGAACACATAGAACAGGAAGGTGTCGAGAGAGACGAACACGCCGATCATCGCTGTTTCGAGCAGCAGCATCAAGGCCACGTACAATGCCACATTCTTTGTGATCGAGCGCCAGGACGACACGAGCACGATGGGGGTCAGGAAGGTGGTGAGCAGCACGAGCAACAGCGAGATGCCGTCGATACCGATGAAATACTGCACGTTCAGCGCGGGAATCCAGGGCACTTTCTCCACGAATTGCATCGCGGGATTGTTCGGATCGTAGCTGAAAAACAACGGAAGCGACAGCACGAAGGTGACCAACGACACAGCCAGACCCGTCCAACGGGCGGCATCCGCGCTGCGCCGCGCAAGAAGCACAAGAATGGCGCCGATGAGCGGCAGAAACAGCAGATATGTGAGAATGTGTGGTATCATCGCGTTTCCGTCACCCCCAGATAATCAAACCGAGCACGAGAACGATGCCGAAGACAATCACCGCCGCGTAATGCTGCACAACGCCCGTCTGCACATGGCGCAACACGCCGCTGATCCACGCGGTGGCGCGTCCCAGCCCGTTGACGATTCCATCGATCACGCGGACGTCGAACACTTTGAACAGCAGCGCGTCGGAACCCTTCACCACGGGCCGCACCACGGTCGCGTCGTACGCTTCGTCGATGTAGTACTTGTTGGCGAGCAGCTTGTAGAGGCCGCCCATCTTCATCAACTTCCGGTCCGCGTCGGGTCCGGCGAGATACATCTTCCGGCCAAACCAGAAACCGGTCACCGCGATGCCCACACTGATGGCCATGAGCAGGTATTCCATCGTGTGATTGTGATGCTCGGGCAGGCGCATGGTGTGTTCGGCCTGGGCGAAAATGGGATGCAACCACTGATGAATGGCGTTGCCACCACCGAGCGCCGCGGGAATACCCACAAAGCCACCCAGCACGGCGAGCGCGGCCAGCACGATCAGCGGAATGGTCATGGTGGCGGGGGATTCATGCGGATGCTTGCCGTGTCCCCAGCGCGCTTCGCCTTCGAACGTCAATGTGACCATGCGGAACATGTAGAATGCCGTCATCAAGGCCGCGCCCGCACCGATTGCCCAGAGCACTACCGAACCATCGGCGAAGGCCTTCCACAAAATTTCGTCCTTCGAGAAAAAGCCCGACAGGGGAGGGAAGCCCGCGATGGCAAAGCTGGAAATCAGAAAGGTCCAATACGTGCGTGGCATGATGCGCTTGAGGCCGCCCATGTTGCGTATGTCCTGCTCCTCATGCATCGCATGAATCACCGATCCCGAACCGAGGAAGAGACAGGCCTTGAAAAAGGCATGCGTCATCACATGGAAAATGCCCGCGGTGAATGCGCCCACACCCAGTGCGAGGAACATGTAGCCGAGCTGACTTACGGTGGAGTAGGCCAGCACTTTCTTGATATCGTTCTGCGCTATGCCTATCGATGCGGCGAGTATGGCTGTGGCCGCGCCGACAATGGCCACGATCATCAACGTGTCGGGCGCCAGGGCGTACAGTGCGGAATTGCGCGCAACCATGTACACACCCGCGGTGACCATGGTCGCCGCATGGATGAGGGCCGACACTGGCGTGGGGCCAGCCATGGCGTCGGGGAGCCATACGAACAGTGGAATCTGCGCGCTCTTGCCAGTCGCGCCGATAAATAGCAGCAACGTGGCCCAGAACATGGTGCTGTCGCCGACCTGCAAGCTCTCGGCGCCCTCCATCACTTCGCGGAATGTGAGCGAACCGAATTCGCGGAAAATCAGGAACATACCCAACATGAAGGCGAAATCGCCGATGCGATTCACCCAGAAGGCTTTGTTCGCGGCGTCACCTGTCCAGGTGATGCCCGTGCCCGGAAACTTCCTGTCGTACCAGAACCCGATGAGCAAATACGAGCACAGACCCACACCCTCCCAACCGAGGAACATCAGCAGGTAGTTGTCCGCCAGCACCAGATTGAGCATGGCGAAAATGAACAGGTTCAGATACGTGAAAAAGCGCCAGAACCCGCGGTCGCCGTGCATGTAGCCGATCGAGTACACGTGAATCAGGAAGCCCACACCGGTGACCACCAGCGTCATGAGTATCGACAACTGATCCACCTGATACGCGGCGGCGACCTTGAAGCTGCCCGCCGCCATCCAGGTGAACAGCGTCACCACATGCGCGCGCTGCCCGGGAGCGGAACCCAACATTTCCACGAAGATCATGACGGCTACCACGAAAGACAGCCCCACGGCCGCGCTTCCGATACCGCCCACCAGCGCTTCGCTCTTGATCTTCCTGCCGAACAAGCCGTTGATCAGCAGGCCGATCAGGGGGAAAAGGACAATGAGTCCGACGAATTGGTACATGGAGTATGATGGAGGTTTGACAATATCAACTGTTGATGCGATGCCCGCCTGTTACCATTTCAGCAAATTCACTTCGGTGATCTGCACGGTTTGCTTGTTGCGGAACAGCGCAATGACGATGGCGAGTCCCACAGCGGCTTCGGCGGCGGCAACCGCCATGACGAAAAACACGAACACCTGGCCCGTGGCATTCCCGAGATAGGAGGAAAACGCCACGAAGGTGAGATTCACCGAATTGAGCATCAGCTCGATGCACATGAAAATGATGATCGCGTTCCGGCGGGTGAGCACACCGACCACGCCGGTGATGAACATGATCGCGCTGACAATGAGGTAGTAGTGTATGGGAACCATGGTCGTTCTCTCGTTGCCGGATTGAATCAGGGGAAACGCTTCTTCGCCAGTACCACCGCGCCGATCATGGCCACGAGCAGCAGCATCGCGGTCAATTCCACCGGAAGCGCGTATTCGGTGAACAACACCATGCCGATGGACTCCACCGTGCCGAGATTCGCGGCCTGCGGCGATTGCGCGCGCAGCGCATCGAGCGTGCTTCCGCTATTCCACAACAACACTTGCAGCAGTATGGCCAGCACCACGGCCGCCGCGCCAATGGACAGCAACTGCGGCGCCCGTATATGCTCGCGCAACGGGGCGTTGTCCTGGAGATTGAGCAGCATGATGACGAAAAGCACAAGCACCATGATCGCGCCGGCGTACACGAGTATCTGTATCACCGCCACGAATTGCGCGTGCAGCGTCAGATACATGCCCGCGAGGGCGAGAAAGTTGAGAATCAGGAACAGTGCGCTGTTGACCGGATTCACCCGGGTGATCATCAGTATCCCCGAGGATACCGCTATGAAGGCCAGGATGAGGAAAAACACCATTTCGGAAGACACGCTTTCTCCGCGTAGAAATGACTTGCAGTACTGATTTCAACAATATAGCCGCCCCTCTCCTGCGAAACAAACCGCGCCAAGGTGCCGCCGGCTACTCCGCCGGAAGGCCCGCATCGAACCACCAGGAACGCAGCAGCGAAATACGTGCCTCTGGCAATAGATGCAAAGCGCGACCATTGATCGAGGCCACCGGAAACGGCCCCAGCAGCGAATTACACAGCAGCAATGTGGAGCCAAAGGCCTCCTCGGCGGCGATAGCCCGTGTCTTGACCCGTTCGCCACGACGCAGGAGCAGATCGCGCAGCAAGCCGGAGGTGATGCCGGGCAGGGCGTCGTCGCTATCGGGGAACAGCCACCAGCCGCCCTTGCGCAACACGACGGAGGCGAGACTGCTTTCGGCGATGTTGCCATCGCGATCCAGCAGAATCAGATCGTCGAATCCCATGCGTCGCGCGTCGTGCAATGCCATGCGCATGCCCAGATAGCTCGTGCTCTTGTGCTGGAGGTGCCGGCCCGCCTGTACACGGCCGTCCATGACGAGCCGCCAGGGAAAACGCGGATCGGGCCGCTGATACGGCTCGGCGGTGATGAGCACGGTGGCCCGCCGCACCGGTGCGTAGGTGGTGACATCGCCCGGCGACACCAGGATTTTCACCCGTGCCTCGCCGCGCATCATGCCGTTTTTCCTGAGGACGTACACCGCCTGCTTGTGCAATTCGGCATCGCTCTCGGGAATTTCTATTCCCACCGCCTCCATGGAGCCGTGGAGACGGGCGATATGGCGTTCCCAGGCATGCAGACGGCCGTCGACGGCGAGCAGCGTTTCGAACAGTGCGGCGCCGTATTGCACGGCCGCGTCGAACGGCGAGAGCTGCGCGTCGTGGGAGTGTACCAATGCGCCATTCAGATAGACTATGCCGTGCATGCTGTGCTTTCCTTCACGAAAAATGTCATGGCTGTTGCATTTCTTGTTCGGCGCCGTCTGTCGTTGCCACACGAAGCACTCCGGCGCCTTTGTGCAGCGTTTCCTCATACTCCGCCGCGGGATCCGAGTCGTAGACGATGCCGCCGCCCACGGAGTAGTGGCACTGGCCGTCTCTCACCACGCCGCTGCGAATCGCGATGTTGAAATCGCAATCGCCGTTTGCCGCGATGTACCCGATGGCGCCGGTGTACACATGCCGCGTGACGGGCTCCAGCGCGTCGATGATTTCCATTGCGCGAATTTTCGGGCAGCCCGTGATGGAACCTCCGGGAAACAGCGCGCGAAACACCTCGGCGATGCCAACGCCTTCACGCAAGCTGCCTCGCACCACCGAAACCAGATGCTGCACATGCGCATAGCGCTCGAGACGCTTGTGCTCGCTCACCGTCACGCTGCCAAGCGTGCATATGCGCCCGAGATCGTTGCGCTCGAGATCCACGATCATCGACAACTCCGCATCGTCCTTGGGCGAAGACAACAACTCGGCGGTCAGCGCCGCGTCCTCGGCTGCATCGGCGGCGCGCGGACGCGTTCCCTTGATGGGCCGCGTCTCGATGTCGCGTCCGTTCACGCACACGAAGCGCTCCATGGATGTGCTGAACACATCGTGATCCATGGCGCGTATCCACGCGTGAAACGGTGCGGGCAGCGCTGTGAGCAGGCCGCGCCACAGCGCGTGCGCGTCGGCCACACCGAAGATGAAGCGTTGCGACAGATTGACCTGATACACCTCGCCATCGCGAATGGCATCGCGCACGCGCCGCACCGCATCCTCGTATGCCGCGCGCGTGACAAGTGCGCGCGGGGCGTCCTTGCGTGGCAACGCTGCGAGCGGCTGCCGTATGAGCCGGGGCAGCGCGCGATCATTCAGCTGCCATTCAAGATGAAACGCCTCACAGATACCGCTGGTGTGCTCCAGGCGGAGAACACGTGTGGGGAGCAGGAAGAACAGGTCGGGCAAACCGAGGTCGTCGCGCGTCCGCATCGGTAGCCTTTCTATTAATCTCCCGGCTTCGTAGGCCACATAGCCCGCCAGAAGTGGCAACGGCTCCTGCGCATCCGCAGCGCGGGCGAGCGCGCCGAGTAGCTCGAAGGGATCCGCGTCGAAACGCAGGATGTCGCGCTCAATGTCCACCGCGCAGTCATGTCCTCGCGTGGTGAGAATGGCCGCCGGCTGGAGAAAGGCGAACGACCGCCGGTTGAGTTCATGCGATCCGCTGCCGGTGAGCACGACGCAAGCGCCACCGAGGGATTCGCGTTGCGCGAGTTCGGGAAAATCCGCCACAGCGCACGAAAACGATGCGCGCGCGGTGATGATGCAGTTGATATGAGGAAAGGCGCTCATGTCCCGCACTCGCCTGTACAGAACCGTGCCGTATTCAACGAAGGCGACGGAGCGTTGGCAAGCCACGCACTGCGCATACGTCCCGGCGCATCATGGCCCTGCCTGATCGAGGTGCATGGGACCTTGCGGCGTGTCATGCCGACCCCCGTTGCACCTGGTCCAGGAAGCGCCGACACAGGGCGGGTCCGAGCGGCGTGAGAAAGGACTCAGGGTGGAATTGCACCCCGTACACCGGCGCGCTGCCGTGATGCACGGCCATGATGCTTCCATCCTCCGTCCAGCCGTCGACGTGCAGCGGCGAATCCGCCGCCGGCGCAATGACCAGCGAATGATAGCGCGCGGCGATGAAAGGCGAGGGCACATCGCCGAGCAATCCTCCGCCATTGTGCGTGACAGCGTCGGCCCTGCCATGCACCGGTCTCGGCGCGTGCACCGTCGTTCCGCCGAACACTTCATTGATGCACTGCATGCCGAGGCACACACCGAGCACGGGGAGGCGCTCCCACAGCGCGCGTATGGCCGCCATGCTCACACCGGCATCGCGCGGGGATCCCGGGCCGGGCGAAATACACAGCGCGTCGGGCGCTGTCGCGAGCAATTCCTCGAGCGGACGATCATTGCGACGCACAAGAACCTCGGCGCCCAACATGCCGAGAAGCTGGGCGAGATTGTGCGAGAACGAGTCGAAATTGTCGATGAGCAACACGCGCATACGGCAAGATACGCCACCGTCGCGGGCGAGACAACGCCGCGCGTGCGCCGCATCCGCCGCGATGGAGGTGAGGGAGGCGGTGATGCTTGATGCGGGAAATCGAGAAGGCGCAAAACGCGCAGCACCGCCTTTGAGGGGCGGTGCTGGAGGGGAGCCATCCATCGGACTCGAACCGACGACCTGCTCATTACGAGTGAGCTGCTCTACCAACTGAGCTAGGATGGCGGAGTTCACTAACATAGTATGCGCGAGGGAAAAATGCAAGATCCGCCGAAACCGCCGAGCAGTCGCCGCGATAGAGCCGTCACCCATTCGATGATGCGCCATCGTCGCGCTTGCCGGAACGTTGCATGTATTTCGCGCGTGCTGTCTTTTTTTTGACTGTTGCGGCGGTATTGAGTAGTTTGCTCCCATGGACGAAGCGGTGGAAGTACAGCGCGGAATGGAACTGTTCAATGCGCAGCGCTTCTTCGAGGCGCACGACGTGTGGGAAGCGCTGTGGACGGAAACCCATGGCGCGCGGCGCTTGTTGTACCAAGGTCTGATTCAGCTTGCCGTGGCCTACTATCACGCCGGCAACGGCAACGCCTCCGGTGCCACGCATCAGTTGACACGCGCCCTGGATAAATTTTCACGTGCCGATACACAGACCGCAACGCTGAATCTCGACGAAGTCCTTCCGCTGCTGAACCTGCATCTGCGCATCTTTACGGATGCGGCGGAAGGCGTGGGTGAGCCCACAGTACACGAGTATCCTGTTTTACGAATAGCTGACCGGTAAGGAGGACATCATGGCCATTTATATCACCGACGAATGCATCAACTGCGGCGCCTGCGAGCCCGAATGCCCGAACACCGCCATTTACGAAGGCGGCGCGCAATGGGAATTGGGCGGCAAGACCTACGGCGAAGGCGACGCCGCCCCGACCGGCGCCAGCGGGTTCTGGTCCGCGGATTACTTCTACATCGTGCCGGACAAATGCACCGAATGCGTCGGCTTCCACGACGAGCCGCAATGCGCCGCCGTGTGCCCGGTGGACTGCTGCCTTCCCGATCCGCAGCATGTGGAGAGCAAGGAGGAATTGCAGCAAAAGGTCGCCTATCTCGACGGACTCGGACGCTGATCGCTCGCTGCACGTTACCGCGCATCTGTACCGGCGACGATGTTCCCCGCCGCGGGGCGGGATCGTCGCCGGTGTTGTTCCGCGCAACGCTTGCTTGCCCCCAACGGATGATCATTGACGCAACAACGAAGGAGTGATTGTGCCGCGACTCGGCCGCTATGAGCTTCACGCCATCGATGCCGGCGCCCTTCGCCTCGACGGCGGAGCGATGTTCGGTGTCGTTCCGAAACCGCTGTGGGAAAAATCCACTCCCGCCGACGAGGCCAACCGCATCGCCATGTGCATGCGCGTGCTGCTGTTGCGTGGCGATGGCAGGACCATACTCGTCGACACCGGCGCGGGAGACAAGGTGTCGGACAAGATGGTCTCGATTTACGCCTTCGATCCGCCGCACGGTCGTCTGCTGTCGTCGCTCGCTTCGCATGGCATTGCGCCGGAGGATGTGACCGATGTCATTTTCACCCATTTGCATTTCGATCACGCGGGGGGCGCGGTGACGCGCGATGGAGACGGATACCGGCCGCTGTTTCCCCGCGCCAGGCACTATGTGCAGCGCGAGCATCTCGCCTGGGCACTGAAGCCGTCGGATCGCGACCGCGCCAGTTTTCTTCCTGAGAATTTCCAGCCCTTGAGCGAAGCGGGACTGATCGACACCGTCGACGGCGCGGTGGAACTGTTTCCGGATATTCACCTGCTTCCTGTTCACGGCCACACCTTTGCGCAGCAGCTTGTGCGCGTTGTCGGCGGAGAGCGCCCGCTGCTGTTCGCGGCGGATCTGGTGCCGATGAGCGCGCATGTGCCCGCTCCCTGGATCATGGGCTACGATCTGCAGCCGCTGGTCACCCTTCGGGAGAAACAACAACTCCTGGCCGAAGCGGCGCGAACTGGGGAAGTGCTGATCTTCGAGCATGATCCCTTCGTCGAAGCGGCCACCATCGAGCACGGCGAGCGGGGATTCGTCCCGCAGCGACGTGGCACATTGGACGAGGTGCTTTCCAATGACTGAGGAAGGCGCGGTGCGCAAAGTGCGTCTGTGCGCCATGAGCGCATTGCCCGAGGGCAGGGGCACGGCGATGCGCGTGGACGATGTGGAACTCGCTCTGTTCAGAATCGGCGAACAGGTGTACGTGCTGGAGAATCTCTGTCCGCATCAACACATTCCCGTGCTGGCGGAGGGCTCGCTGGACGGCACCGTGCTGACCTGCCCCATGCATGGATGGCGCTACGACGTGACCGATGGACGCTGCGTGCACGCTTCCGGTCGCGTCGCCACCTACCCTGTAGTCATCGAGGCCGGCGACGTGTATGTGGTGATGGACGAGGCGCGCGACACGCCCTCGTGGTGGTGACGGCATGGCCACGTTGAGCGAGGATATCCGCCGCCGTGCAGGCGAACTGGGCTTCACCCATTGCGGCTTCGCGGCCGCTGACGCGCTGGAAGCGGAGCGCGATCTGCTCGAACAGTGGCTTGCTCGCGGCTATCACGCAGGCATGGCCTGGATGCAGCGTGATACCGTTCGACGCTGCGACGTGCGCGAGGTGTTGCCCGGAGCCCGCTCGGTAGTCGCACTCGCCATGAACTACCACCATCCGCAGCAACATGGTACGGACGAACACGTCGGGCGTATTTCGCGCTACGCCTGGGGCGACGACTACCATCGCCTGATCGACGAGCGGCTGCGGCTGTTGGAAGAACAGATCGTGCGACTGGCCCCGGACGCGCGCACGAGGCGCTATGTGGACACCGGTCCCGTGCTCGAAAAGGCCTGGGCCGTGCGCGCGGGTATTGGCTGGTTGGGGAAAAACGGCAACGTACTTACACGCGACTACGGTTCGTGGGTGTTTCTCGCCGTGATCATCACCGACCTCGAACTTGAGATTGACACCCCCATTGCCGATTATTGTGGCAGTTGCACTGCGTGCATCGAGGCCTGTCCCACGGAGGCCATCGTGCGGCCCGGAGTGGTGGATGCGAATCGTTGCCTTTCCTACATCACCATCGAGCATCGCGGGGAGTTCACCGAGGAGCAGCGCTCCCTTGATTTTCAGGCTTGGCTGTACGGTTGCGACACCTGCCAGGATGTGTGTCCATGGAATTCCTTCGCGCAGCCCAGTCCCGAAGCGGGCTTTGCTCCACGTCCGGAGAATATTGCGCCGCGCCTGGATGAAGCCGCGCGCATCGGCGACGAGGAGTTCCGCGCGCGTTTCGCGGGCAGCGCGGTCAAACGCTGCAAGCCCGAGGGATTCCGCCGCAATGCGCGAACCCTTCTGGCCGCTCGCGAATCCAACGAGAGTTGAGTACGATTGACATACCGTTCATTTTATTGGAAGGACAATGGAACACCGCAAGGTCATTATCATCGGATCCGGACCCGCCGGTCTGACGGCAGCACTGTACTCCGCGCGCGCGAATCTCGCGCCCCTCGTGTTCGAGGGCGTGCAGCCGGGCGGGCAGCTCACCATCACCACCGAGGTGGAGAATTTCCCGGGCTTTCCCGAGGGCATCACCGGGCCCAAGCTCATGGACGAAATGCGCAAGCAGGCCCATCGCTTCGGTGCCGAGAGCAAGTACGAACACGTCACCTCTGTGGACGTATCGGCACGGCCGTACAAGGTCATGGTGGGTGAGACGGCGTACACCGCCGACGCGCTGATCGTGTCCACGGGAGCGAGCGCGCGGTTGCTCGGACTCGAGAGTGAAAAAGAGTACATGGGGTATGGCGTGTCCGCCTGCGCAACCTGCGACGGATTTTTCTTCAAGGATCTCGAGGTTGCCGTGGTAGGTGGCGGCGACACCGCCGTGGAAGAGGCATTGTTCCTCACCAAATTCGCCACGAAGGTGACCATCATTCACCGGCGCGATGAATTGCGTGCGTCGAAAATCATGCGCGAGCGCGCCTTGCGCAATCCGAAGATCGAATTCAAGTGGAACTGTGTGGTTGAGGAAGTGAAGGGCGAGGAGCAATTCGGGGCGAAAAAGCTCACGCATCTCGTGTTGCGGAACATCGTGGACAATACCGTGGAGGATTTCCGCGTGGATGGATTGTTCATCGGCATCGGACACCGTCCCAACACCGATCTTTTCCAGGGCATTCTCGACATGGACGAGAACGGCTATCTCGTGACGCAGGGCAAGAGCACGTACACGAATGTCGACGGCGTGTTTGCCTGCGGCGACGTGCAGGATCACGTGTACCGACAGGCGGTGTCGGCCGCCGGCAGCGGCTGCATGGCCGCCATCGACGCCGAGCGCTGGCTCGCCGCGCAGGGCATCGAGTAACGCGCGCATCCCGCTATCTTTGCCAACACGGAGCACTTCGCGAACCCGGTGAAGAATGAGGGTAAGGAGGAAAGGAGGGTAAGGAGGGGGGCTTCGCTGGCACAGAGAACACCGAGGGCTTCGCCACACCGAGGGCTCAGAGGAATCGCGGCTTTGCGTCTCTGGGCCCTTGCGTTAACTCGATTGGGGCGGGGCGCGCCGATCGAGTGGGAAGCACCCTCAACCCTTCCTCTCCGCTCTCTTCGCTCTCTTTCATCTCATCAAATGTATCCCGCATTCAGCAGGTCCAGACGTACAAAGGCGAAAAGAGCCTCAATACTCCTGGTAGTCCGTTTATCAGCCGTTACATTACAAAAAATTAATACACAATCACCCGATTTCACTTGCTTTTGAAAAATGCTCCTTCTAACTTGGTGGCAGTGTATTCAGTACATATCTGTCCTTTATCGCTGCCGATGTGCGTGACGCGGGTGCGTTTCTGAACATGGTGGATGATATTAGGATGTAAGTAGGAGGAAATCACAGTCCCGGGTGCGGCTTTGTTGCTGCGCGACAGCGTGTACAGGGCAATGGGGAAGCAGAGCCACTGTATCCATCCCGGCCAACAGGCCGGAATCGTTCCCCGTGCTTGCCGCTATCGCCGATGCGGGACGAGCGCAGACTCAACAGCACATTCCGCCGCTTCACGGAGCGGCTCAGCGCCTCGCGCCCGACGCATGCACTCACGTGCGCGGGGCCCACAGCATCCATACGGTATCACGACCCGGGTTGTACTATTCGCGTGAACCTCCACCTCCGCCGCCGGACCGCTCACCGGACCGACGCGACGGGAAAGGAGCGACTCATCCTTGACTCTCAAAGCGATATGTACGATTTTTTACAATCAAGGAGTTTCTTATGGACTCTTCAGAGTTCAATGGCATATCCGCCAGCCCGGACCGACACCGTGACGTGTCACAACATGGCACGAATCTTGCCACACACACACAAGGGTGTGCGTGTGCCGGCAGGGCTCGCGATTTTCACCATGATCCTTTGCTGTCTTCTCGCGCATGAGGCGGTGGGACAGAAGGAATGGACCGCGCGCTATGTAAGTATCGCGGCCCTCGATCAAATCAATCCCTCCATTGCGCGACCGACCGAGTCCGCTTTTACCGTAACGGTGTGGGAGGATGAACGGCATGCGTCCGCGCAAGGAGCGGACATTTACATCCAGCGCGTGGACAACAGCACGGGGCTCAACGTCTGGGTACGCTGGGACAATCCCCTCGATCTGGTGACCGAGCGTTTCGACGGCATGCCCGTGTGCCGCGCCCAAGGCGCGCAGCGCAATCCCCGCGCCGCCTACGACAGTGCGGGAGGCGTGATCGTGACCTGGGAGGATTACCGGAACGATCCCTCGGGCATGACGGCCGAGATCTGGGCTCAACGAATTCTTCTCTCCACCGGCGAGCCCGATCCCAACTGGCCGCTGGATGGCATCGCCGTGTGTCAAACCGGTCAGCATTGCGAGCGACCGCGTATTGTGGGCACCGCCAGCGGCGCGTTCATCACCTGGATCGACTATCGCAACGATCCCGGTGGACCGCCGCGGAATCGCGACGTTTACGTCCAATTCATCGAAAGCGCGACAGCGACCTGGCCCGCGCCTCCGACGCTTTGGCAGCCGAACGGCATTCCCGTGCATCAGAACATGGATCCCGATCAAATCAACCCCGAGCTCGATGTGGATTGTATCCGCATCGTCGACTACCTCGGCAACTCTCGCGAGGGCGTGGTTGTGACGTATCAGGATGATCGGTACAATGGCGCATTCGGAGGACAGGCGGTGTGGACGGTGTTCGCCAACCGCATCGACGCAAACGGCCAGCAAAGCTACAACACGGGTCCGTTGCCCTGGACGGCGGATGTGCCGGTGACGGCATCCTACGAAAACCAGGAGTACCCCCGTGTTGTCACGACGAGCAAGCGCTTCACGGTGCCCGATCCTTCGGCCATCATCGTCTGGCAGGACATGGTCGAGGATCCGTCGCAAACCTGGACGAACATCCATGCGCAACGTCTTGACGCCAACGGTGTGCAGCAGTTCCCCGGTCCCTTCGGTCTGGAGGTCTCTCAAGCGCCCGCCTCTCAAACCCGTCCCGATATAACCCTGTGGGAAGTTGGCAACATCCAGGGTGGCGGGTATACGCCATATGTGACTATCGGTTGGTTGGACTACCGGAATTACTCGATGAGCGGCATCGACATCTATGCCGCGCTGCTCGACGCGAGCGGCCCGGGTATACTGCGCAATCCCGGCACGAGCAACGGCGATTTGATCTGCGGGCTGCCGGGGGATCAGTACGATCTGTCGATGGACAATGTGCTGGTGACCTCGCCGAACAGCGAGCGGACGGTGTTCGCCTGGACGCACGAGACCAGTGGTCAGAGCGATATCTGGTATCAGGATGTGACGCTACCCGGGTGGGTCTACAATCGCCCGCTGAACGGTTGGCCGGTGAGCGAGGCGAAAGCGAATCAGCAGCGGCCGCAGGTGAATCGCGAGGTGTTCGTCTGGCAGGATGGTCGGCGCGATCCGATACTGAATGACCCGCAAGACGATGAGAACATTTACTGTCAAACTCCCGGTGACTGCGTGGGCGACCCGGAAATGCGCTGGCGGGACGTGTTCGCGAAGTGGACGTTCGGCAAGGACGCGGCGAATTTCCGTTTCGTCGCCGACCCCGAGGAGGGTTCGACCTACGTGGTGTGGGACGAGGTACGCGACAGCGATCCTCTGGGCAGCGATCAATACCGTATCGCCTTCATCCAGAAGCTGGACAAGGACGGTGTGCCTCGTTGGAGCAACAACGGTGTGGCGCTGAGCAACTACAACGACCCGACGGTGCCCGCCACGTACTCCTCGAATGCCACCATTCCCGATGTGTGCATCGATGCTCAGGGCGGTGCCCGCGCGGTGTGGCAACAGACGAACTCCGCCTCGGGCTACGAGGAGTGCTGGGCCTCGCACATTCCGGCTGATGGGGTTCCTGTATTGTGCACTGATCTTTGGGCCGCGAATCGTGCAGGTCAATTCGTGCATTATCGAGAACCTCGTATTGTGGCGGTGAATAATGCATTCTGTCATTCTATGATGGCAGTCCTGTCTTTGTCTCCAGCGAATATAACTTTCAGGAAAGTCGCCTATTGGCCTCCATTTGGGGCTGTAGTCTTTGCGACACCACCAAATCTGAACCCCGGTATCATCGATCACTCGAAACTACAAATCGCATGGGATGGTAACACCGGAATCTTCTCAATGACCTATAGTGCGATTCAAAATAGAATTGCATTACACCACCATGATTTCCGCCTCAGTGTCAATAGCACGAGTGAGGCGATTGCCTTTGTGGGTTTCGGTGGGTACGACCTTACAAAAACGCGACCCGATAACCTTGCACCGGTACGGCCCGTCTATTTCACCTGGTCTCAGCAAGCCGCCGCTGGCGACCCCTACGAGATTCATCTCGGGTATTTCAACCACCTCGGAGCGCTTGCGACTAGCGCTATCACCGCGAATTTTTTGGCTCCCACACCACCACCACAAAAACCGGATTCCAAATATCCCACCATCACCTCGGACAGTCTCGCGCCCACCGGGACGCATGAAGGTGTTCTGCTGGCCTGGGATACGGAGTACTATCGTGCCGGAGGCGGCAGTTCGCACAGTGTGGAGAGCAATAGAATAAACGTCCCGTTCATTAATCCACCCACACTGTTCGGAGCGCCCGAATTTCCCGCCCATCTCACACTGGACGCTGGCCTGGCCACACCGAGTTACCCGGATATCGCCCGCGTGATCAACACCATGCCGGGTAACGGACCCTTTGGCATGGTGGTATGGGAAGGTGGAGGCGAGAGTAGTCCCTGCACGCCTGCGCGTCCTCGGGACATCATGGGGCAGTATGTGCTTTACGATGCGAACGCTATGAATCCCGGTCCGCAGTGGAGCACGCCCGAGATGATCGCTCCCGGTGGTGGGAATTATTTCCAGACCGGGCCGCAGGTACAGCCCTCGCTTCCCGGGGCGGCATCGGTGTACTGGTACGATAACCAAGGCGGACAATACGGCGTGATGGGCACCAGACTGCCCGAGCTGTCGGGTTCGATACAGTGGGCGAAACGAGAACGCCAGGAGGTACTCGCTCCCGCCACCGGCCTGCATCTCGACGCCATCTGGCCACAGCCCGCCAATGGCAGCGGCGCTTCCGTGCTCGTACGTAGCGAGAACGCAACACCTGTCACCGTGACGCTGTACGATTTGCTCGGTCGCGAACGCGCTGTGCTGTATCGTGGCGATCTCGATGCACAGGGTCGCGTGCTCTCGATCACTCCCGCCACACTCGGCCTCGAGCCCGGCAGCTACATGCTGCGCCTGACCGGCGGTGGCAAGCACAGCACGCGGCGTTTCACCGTCGTGCGATGAGCATCATCGACTAACGCACTAAAATGAGAGAGTCCTGAAGCGACGAGAGCGTGGAGGAATGGGTCATAATGGACACCCGATCTTACGCGGCCAGCACCCTTCGAGCGGGTTGCACCCTCAACCCTTCCTCCGCGCCCTCGGCGCTCTCCGCGCTCTCATCGAATGTATTAAAATCTGATCCCCGCAACCGAATCCAGTATTTCCCGGAGTATACCGATGATCGCTCTTGACACCGTTCCGTGCTTCTTCGTTTGCCGTGTGCTTCGTTTGTTGGGTTTCATACTCCTGCTCGCGGTGCTGCATACCGCAGGAGTCGCGCGGGCGGGTGATCCGGGAAGGGTGCCGGGGGCGCGGCTGCCGTTGCGTTTCGCGGTCAACGCGGGGCAATGGGAGGACGGTGTGTTGTTCGGGGCGATTCGTGGTATGGACAAAGTGGCCTTCGCACGCGAAGGAGTGTTTCTCTTCCGGCCCATGGAACACCGGGGCACGCCACGCCTGAGCGATGTACCGACGTGGGACGCGGGCGAGCGTGAGTTGCAGGTGTCGGGTCTGCGCTTCGTGCGTGCGAGTGCGAACATGCGTGTGGAGGGCTTCGACGAGGCGGCGACACGCACGCATTTTTACAGCGGCGCGGATTCCGCGCGCTGGCGTGGGAATGTGCCCACGTATCGTGGCGTGCGCTACCGCGAGGTCTGGCCCGGTGTGGATGTGGAGTATGTGGAGCGGGAAGGTCGGTTGTTGCAGCGCATTGTGCTTTCGGCCGGAGCCGACGCGGAGCGCGTGGCCATCGTGGCGGGCAATCTCGGCGGCAACGCATTGAGCGGCATCGAGGCCGAGGGGAGTCTGTACCGGCGAGGAGACACTCTGCGCGTGAAACCGCAGCGCAACAACTTCGAATTACGGCAAGTCATAGAGACCGAGGTCAACACGTATTTCGGAGGTAGTGGTTTTGATGGGATAACGAGTATGGATCTCGCGCGTGACGACGCGATGCTGCTATATATGCGCACCACATCAATGGATCTGCCGTTGCGGTCGGCACTGCAAGGGACGCATCGCGGGGGGCCGTTCAACATAGACGTATACGTGGCCTGTCTCGAAGCGGATATGCGCGAATTGCGCTTTGCCACCTACCTCGGTGGCACCGGCGATGACGAACCATCACCGAGGCGGCGTAGCGGAGCACAACCTCGCATTAATGGCAGATTCATGCGCTCAACCACTTCCAATGATGTCGTTCTACTGAATAATCCGGAGTCGCTGGACTTTCCCATCACGGCCAACGCTCTGCAACCCTTGCGTTACACTTCGCCTGATCAGTCGCGACGCAATGGTGCGGCGGCTCTTGTTGCTATCACCGCCAATGGCATGCTGCGAACATCGACCTGGCTGGGTGGCCCGCGCTGGTTCGGAGCGTATTTGCTGGACCTCGGCCCCGACGGTAGCGTGTATGTGATCGGCACGGCCAGCGGGCGGCAATGGTTCGTGCGCCCCGGGGGACTGCAGGACACCATTCGCAATGGCGCGGGCTGCGACGACGGCATTACGCCATTGCTGGTATTGGCGCGACTGTCACCCGCATTGGATTCGGTGCGCAACGCGACCTATTTTTTCGCTCCCGATGGTATCATGGATACGCTGGAGGTTCCAAATTTCGATTATCTTGGAATGATCGTGGATAGTGAAGGGAACGTGGTGCTTACCGGAAACTGGGGTGGTGCATACCTCCCTGTGGTCAACGCTTGGATTACTGTCGGAAACCGATGGGACAGGTATATCGCCAAATTCGACCCCACTCTCTCACAGTTGCGCTTCTGTTCGCATCTGCCACAACGGGTACCCATGTTCTCGTCGACGGACTACGGTGAAGCTCTCACCACGGACAGGTGGAACAATATCTGGTTGCTCTCCACGCTCGAAACACTTGCAGAAGACACGATTCCGATCATCGGGCCATATGGTAAAGTTGTCGGGCAGAACATATTGTATAAATTTCGCCCGGACGGAGGTGTACCAGAGTTTTCCTTCCATCTGCCCTGGAATAGAGACGAAATCCCGATAGGCACCACATCCTTACTATCCGATTCCTGCGGCAGGATACTTTTCTTTGGAACCACCAGTGCTCCCGATGATTCATTACTGGACAATCCCTTCACCGGACCGGTTCCCAGCACGTGGACGCATTTCATCGCGGCAATGGATCCCGCATCTGCGGCGGTGGAATATTGCGGGTATTTCCACACCGACAGCAGTTATTCGGGTATATATGAACATGATCCTCCGATTCCGGTGCTTGGTCGTCTCTCCAGTGGTCTCGCGCAGTTATATAATGGTGTTTGCGCGGTGGACAAAGGCGGCAATCTGGTGTTGGCAGGCGTCGTTGGGCTAGGAGGATTGAATATCATCACCCCACTTCGCGCTTTTCAGTCTGTGGCGGGCAGGGAAACCGACGGCTACCTCATCCGCACGCGCGTGCCGGGTTGCGAGCTGCTGGGTTGCGCGATCGCCATGCCGACACTGCTCACCGTGGGGGAGATGCCGCCGGTGCGCACACCGGAGTACTTTCCCGTGAGCGTGACCCTGCGCAACAACGATCCGGCGCGGGGCGTGC
>Ga0116194_1000181_pt1 | contig 72920 bp, 71 predicted proteins | sample AD_SCU001_MetaG_FD_89887 | JGI IMG/M metagenome (GOLD analysis project Ga0116194, IMG submission 89887) | Active sludge microbial communities of municipal wastewater-treating anaerobic digesters from China - AD_SCU001_MetaG | ecosystem: Engineered > Bioreactor > Anaerobic > Digestate | place...
AGAGGGTCCCGCCCTGGTAAGGCCGTGTGCTCCGGACGGCGATACCGTGATCGAGGAGCCAGGCGGCAAGGTCGATCCTTCGAGAACCCTTCTTCGGCTGTGATGGTTCTTCCCGGGGGAGGATCCCGGCGAGGTACTGGAGCCTTTCTGCGGGAACCACACCGATCTCCTCTGGAACCTTGAGGATCTTCGCCCGCCGGTGGGGGCGCTCCGGGGTGTTGTCGCCCTTCCTTGAGAGCGTCCCGTAGAGTTTCCAGATCCGGGCGGCGTTATAGTTCGCGGTATCGACGGTGATCGTCTCGTTTGAGAAGAGGGCGTCGAGGGTTGCGAGTGCCCCCTTCACGAGCGATGTGGCTACCTCATCGTTCGGGAGATCGATCCGGTAGAGCAGGTGGGCGCCATTGCCCGAATCCGCCCGGATGGGTTCGCCGAACCCCTGCTCCGCGAGATAGCCCGCAATCCGCTCCGCTGCGCTGAGCGCCGCATCGTGCTCTTCATCCGTCGACGAGACCCCGCTCGGCCGCACCGGGTCGATGTCGATTGGGAACCAGCGCCGGCGGAGGATGTCTGCATCAGCGGTCGTCGCATCCTTCCGCGATAACCGCATCTTGATCCGGTTCGCCCGCCGGGCGAGGAGGGCGGGGTTCGGGGTGTTTAAGGTGACGTATATCCCGGCGACCGAGGGATCGGCGTCGAGGGCCTCTACGGCCTGGGCGAGGCGTTCGTAATCGTCGAAGTAGCCGGAGTGCGTCACGCCATCGGCGAGCGCCCGGACCTCGACCACCCCGCCGCCGGGGGCGAGGATCGCTGCTGTCTGGAGGATCTCGTTCATACCTCCACCTCCGAAAAGAGGGGGGCGCTTGTCGCCTCTCCGCAGGCGACCCGCCGGAGGGAGGCGAGCGGGACGGTCCAGGCACCCTCCCGGGTCCGGATCACCACCGCTTTCCCCGCGGCATTCAGCGCCGCGTACCCCTCGATCGTCACTTCCCCCGTGATGGTGCCGCTTGCCCGCCGCACCCGCTCCCGGACGACCGGGGCCGGCCGGCCAAAGAAGATGAGCGCCCGGACATCAGCGGGCGATATCCGGCAGCGTTCCCCCTCGACATGGACGATGAGCCCGCCGGCCGATGTGCCGGCAAGGGTGCCTGGCTCAGGCATCATGGGCGCCCCCGCTCGACTTCGACGGTGTAGTGGTGGTTCCGGGTCCTCCGTACATGGATCTCCCGCACAGCCCTTCCATACCGCCGGATTACATCCGCCACCGCCTGCGGGATGAGGAAGAGCGGGACAGTGCCGGCGCGTTCTTCCTCAGGAGATGGTCTTATCACTCTGGGCGGAGAAGTGTTATCGGCAGTCCCGTGTGAATCGATATTGGCGTACGTTTCATCCCGTGGGCTGCCATCTTTCCGGTCTATGCTTTGCATTCTGTTCCCTCATCGTGTGCTGCTATCAATCTGACTTTATCTTCAGCGAACACCTTCTCCCGGGCGATCTTTGCCATCGCGCCCGGGATATGGTCAGGTAATTCCTGGGTGATCTCTTCCATGCCGCTTTCCTGTGCTGAGATGCCGTCGTTTTGGCATTAAGCGCCGGCGCCTCTCGCATAAAAATAGATAGATATGAGATGATATAAGCAAGAACCGCGCGGAGTGTAAGTGAAAATCTGTCAGTTGCTGTGCCCCGGGAGATAGCCTTCGGCAACCCATGTTGTGTTGCATAAATATTCAGGTGCATGGAGGGGGAGTCGCAAACCGCACGCGGGGTGAACTTTCGGAAATCCCCGGGAGCCGGCCGGGCATCCCCGCCCGTAGAGGGCACCACTTCTCAACCTGTCATGGATTCGGCCCCCATGCCGCCGGTGGAGTTTGACGACGTACGGCTGATGTCGTTCCTCTCCCTGCAACGGGGAGGAACGGATGGTGTTATTAGCGCAGACGATAGAGATGCTGGTATCGAATGTGGTTCGTTCGACAACCCGGAGTGATGATGGCGTTCGGTGAGACCCTGAGGTCTCATGCCGGCCTTCTGCTCCTCAGTCCGGGCGGATGGAAGTAACCTTTCACCCTCCTGGAATAAAAGGGAAGAGCGTTCCCCATGTACGTGGGGATGAACCATAGTCATCCTCGACCGCGACCGCATGCACGGTGCGTTCCCCATGTACGTGGGGATGAATCGACCTCGTCCTTACCAGGGACGTGCTCTACCGAGTGTTCCCCATCCCTGTGGGGACAGACCGGACCCGGAATTCCCCCCGCCGGCCGGCGCCCGCCCTCCCGCTACCGGATGACCCCCCGGCGCCATCGTCGCCTCGGTCCGGCTCCCGGCGCATATTACAGGAGAGGGTACAGGTAAACGGATAAGGGTTCCCATCCCTCCCTCACTCCTCCCCGCCCTGGATCTCCCGGTAGTACCGGCAGAGGTCCGCGACGACACACCGCTCGTGCTTCGGGTTCTCGGCCGTGCAGACAGCACGCCCGTGGCGGATCAGGAGGTAGTTGATGTCCCGCCAGACCTCTCGCGGGAAGAGGGCCATGAGGTCGCGCTCGATGATATCGGGGTTCGTGCTCCCGGTGAATCCTATCCTCTTTGAGACCCGGCGGACGTGAGTGTCGACGGCGATACCGACGTTGACCCCGAACGCGTGGGAGAGGACGATGTTCGCGGTCTTCCTCCCCACCCCCGGGAGCGACCGGAGTTCCTCCATCGTCCGCGGGACCTCCCCGCCGAAGTCGGCGACAAGCCTCCTCGCCGTCTCGACGATATAACGGGACTTCGCGCGGTGGAACCCGATGCTCCTGATGAGCGGCTCCACCTCCTCGGGCTCCGCGCGGGCAAGCGCCTCCGGCGTCGGGTAACGGGAAAAGAGGGCGTCACGGACGGCGTTGACGGCGCGGTCCGTCGTCTGCGCGGAGAGGATCGTGAGGACCAGCGCCTCAAAAGGGTTTTTGAAGTCGATGAAATGACGTCTGCCGCCGACGACGGGGTACTCGGCAAGAAGACGGCGGTACGCCTCGCAGGCAGTCTCGCGGTTCATACGGATGGGGCAGGGCAGATTCGAACTGCCGTCAAAGCGTCCCAAACGCTCTAGGATGGACCAGGCTACCCTACTGCCCCGTACCACTATATGTTAGAGAAGCAGGCAAAAATAGTTACCGATAGAGGGATCAGGCCGGCAGGGGGTTTACGTGCTCTTCGCTCACGATGGTGCCGACAAAAGTCCCCTCCACGATCGCCCGGTAGAGGTTCTCCGGGTCGCGGCCGTCAAGCACCAGGAGCGGGATCCCGGACCGTTCGACGACCTTCCCGGCCACGATGTCAAGCACATTGTTCGCACCTGCATCCATCCTGCTCCCGGTGATGATATCGAGGAGCTCCTGCGGCGTGAGGCGCTCATACCTCACCGCGGCGGCGTCCTTCTTCGGGTCGGCGCTGTAGATCCCGTTGACCGACGTGGCGTTGATGAGGAGGTCGGCGCCGACGCTCTCGGCGAGGACCGCAGATACCGCGTCGGTCGTCTGCGCGGGGGTGATGCCGCCCATGACGACGATCTTTCCCGTCTGTGCGAACTCCCGCGCCTCCGTGTAGTTCTCGGCAACGCGCGGGTAGGCCGCATCCCCGAGTCCGGCCACCAGGAGACGCGCGTTCAGCCGGGTCACCAGGATCCCGAGTTCATCGGCCGTCGCCTCACCGGCACCGAGCTCGCGGGCAACCTGGATGTACCGGCGCGCCTCCCCACCGCCGCCGACGACGATAAAAATCCCGCATTTCCCGGCGAGCCTGGAGAGGACAGAGACGTAGCGGCTTATATTGTTCGATTCAAGCGAAGGGACCAGAACCGAGCCGCCCAGAGATATCACAATCTTCTTCATTTCACCCTACTATTATCCCTGATACCGCTCATATACCTGTCGTGAACAGGCTGCACTGCCCCGTATGCAACGCAACAGAGGTCTGGGAGATCGCAGGAGGCTGTACCGGCAAGATCTACCGGTGCAAGCGTTGCGGGTATCGCGGAGCGCTCGTCGTCGAGTACGACGATGAGGAGCGCGACAAGCGGTAGCCCGGCACCGCAGTGATTAATACCATGCGCCCCCTCATCCTCATGCGGTGGCCATATGCACGAGGCGCGACTCTACCGGAAACTCGAGGAGAACACCGTCCGCTGTTCGCTCTGTTCCCACCGGTGCACCATACGGGACGGCAAACAGGGAGTCTGCGGCGTTCGCATCAACCGCGGCGGCACGCTTTACGCCGCCACCTTCGGCAAAATCATCGCCGAAGCGGTCGACCCCATCGAGAAGAAACCACTCTACCACTTCCTGCCCGGAACGCTCTCCTACTCCCTCGGGACCATCGGGTGCAACTTCCACTGCGAGCACTGCCAGAACTGGCACATCTCCCAGCAGACGCTGGAGATGGAGGCGCTCCGGGACCTCGCCCCGGAGCAGGGCGTGGAACGGGCGATCAGGTCGGGCTGTGCGAGCATCGCCTGGACCTACAACGAACCCACCATCTGGCACGAGTACCCGCTTGCGATGGGGACGCTGGCGCGCGAAAAAGGCCTCGGGACCGTCTACGTCACGAACGGCTATATTACAGAAGTTGGGCTCCGCGAGCTCTCACCCATGCTCAACGCCTTCCGCGTCGACATCAAATCGTTCTCCGACACCTTCTACCGGAAGGTCTGCGGGGGGCGGCTGCAGCCGGTCCTCGACGCGACGGCGCTTGCAAAGGAGCTCGGGATGCACGTCGAGACGGTCACGCTGGTCATCCCGGGGCAGAACGACTCGATGGACGAGATGGAGACACTCATCCGGTGGGTGCTCGACACCCTCGGGCCGGACACCCCGATGCACTTCACCCGGTTCCACCCCGACTACAGGATGCTGGAGGTGAGACCGACTGCGATCAGGACACTTGAGAAGATCTACGAGCGTGCAAAAGAACTCGGGCTCCACTACCCGTACCTCGGCAACGTCGGGGGCCACCCCTACGAGAGCACCTACTGCCCCACCTGCGGCAGCCTTGCCATCGAGCGGTCGGGCTACGCGGTCAGGATACGGGGGCTCGATGATCATACCTGCACGGAGTGCGGCGGGCGCATCGAGTATGTCTCGAAGATCGACTGAACAGCGGAGGTTCCTCGCCGACCGGATGCTCGGGACGCTCACCCGCTACCTCCGGTTCATGGGCTACGACACGATGAGCGCAAACAGCCTCGCCCCGGGCAGGACCCGGGAGGACACACTCCTCCTCGAGATCGCCGCACAGGACAACCGGGTCCTCCTGACCCGGGACCGTGAACTTGCACGGCGGGGCGGTGCACAGGCAGTCTACATCGCATCCGAAGAGATCATGGACCAGATCCGGCAGGTCGCCGCCCTCGAGCTCATCGAACCCCGGATCCGGATGAGCCGCTGCTCGATCTGCAATACGCGCCTGCGACCCGCCACCGCTCGTGAGGTCCGGGAGGCGCACTACGCACCGCGATCAGACCGGGGGAGGGAGTTCTCGTGGTGCCCCGTCTGCCGGAAACTCTACTGGATGGGCTCGCACGGTGATCGCATCGAGGAACGCCTGAAAGAATCCTTCTCTTCCTGACCCGGCATATCCCAAACCGGACCGCGAAAACGCCCCGTATCAGGCAATTTTCAAAAAAACCAAAAATATATCAACTTTGAGCGGGTATGTAGCGCGGCGGCCCGGGGTCGGCCGACCCCGCATCACCACCCGGATGCCGGCGGGGGCATCCGGTCCGGGAAGAAAACGGTCTCGGCCGCCCGGTCCTGAATTCCGGACCTCGTGCACGGATCGGCGAGGTCCGGGCAATCTACGAAGAGGAAAACTATGGAACACCTGAAAATAGCATTTTTTTGCTGGGAATCACTGTACGCAGAGAAGGTCGGCGGGCTCGCGAACGCGGCGACCAATCTCGCCGAGACGCTGGCACAGCGCCACGAAGTTCATTTCTTCACCCGGGGAGAGGGAAGAGACGCGGAGATCAACGGTGTCCGGTACCACTACTGCCAGCCGGCGGGAGAGGACATCGTCCGGTACTGTTCCGATATGAGCAGGAAGATGATCGACCGGTTTGGCGAGTTCGATACACCGTCGTTCGATCTTCTGCACTTTCACGACTGGCACGTGGTCGAGGCGCTCAACAGGCTCCGGGAGCGAGAGACCGTCTTCACCTACCACTCGACGGAGTTCGGAAGGAGCGGGAACAGGTACAGCGAAAGATGGCCGTTTCCCGAGATCTCCGGGATAGAGCGCCGTGGCGGTTCGATTGCAAAACGCGTGACGGCGGTCTCCTCGACCCTCCGCCGGGAGGCCATGAACCTCTACAACATACCGGACGAAAAGATCGACGTCGTCCATAACGGCATCGTCCCCGGCCTCTACCAGGCGGACGTCGATCCGGAGGCGGTGAAACGGCGCTACGGCTTTGACCCCGACGCCCCGCTGATCCTCTTCGTCGGGAGGCTTGCATGGCAGAAAGGCCCCGATATGCTCGTGGATGCAGCTCCCCGCCTTCTCCGGGAGCACCCCGACGGCCAGTTTGTGTTTGTCGGCGACGGCCAGATGCGCCGGGGCCTCGAGGCCCGGGCCCGGTCGCTCCCCGTCCGTTTCCTCGGGCGGCTGGACGATGCCGACTACGTACCGCTCCTCAACGCAAGCGATATCGTTGCCATCCCGAGCAGAAACGAGCCGTTCGGCCTTGTGCTCCTCGAGGCGTGGAGCGCCGGGCGGTGCGTCGTCGCCTCCGACGTCGGCGGGCTTGCCGAGAACATCGAGCACGGAACCGACGGGGTCAAGGTGCGGCCGCATCCGGACTCGATCGCCGAAGGGCTCTCTCTTGCGGCGGACTCCCCGAAGCGATCGCTCTCGATGGGCCGGGAGGGGCTTGGCAAAGTGAAGAAAGAGTTTCCCTGGAGCCGCGTTGCAGAGCGGATGGAGGACTCGTACCGAAAGGCCGCAAAGCACGAGACGCTCCTCTGCTGACCGCCCCCTCATGGCAGCATGACGGCTGTAAGGTGCTCCATCAGGCGGAACGGGTCCGACGTGACGACGGGCGTCCCCGCGTAGAGCTCCATCCCCCCGATGTCCGACGTCCGGGAGTGAAGGTCGCCCCGGTCAACCACCCACGCGGCGTAATAGCCCTCTTCCCCGAGCGGCGGCATGTACACCGCCGCGTTATAACTCTGCACCCCGATGTTGCGGTAACACTCAAGCACTTTTGCGAGAGCCGGGGCGAGATCGTGCGGCGACTCCGTGAGGATCGCGACTTCGTGCTCTTTCCTCGGGGTGAGGTGCGCCATGATCCGGGCGCCCCGGTAGACGAGCCCGAGACCGATGGCGACGTGGGCCGAGAAGAGGTCGTCGTAATACTCGCTCCCGTAGCGGCACCGGTACTCCTCCCTGACCCGCTCGATCCGTGCCGGGGCGGCATAGGGGCGGTGGGTGAGCAGGATCTGGGCATGGTTGTGCACGATGCTCGCGCCCGCCCGCCAGAGGAAGTTCCAGACAAGGAAAGGGTAGACTGCCCGGGGATCGGCGCGGTGCGCCTCCTGGCACCACCGGACGGCCACGCTGACCATATCGGCCACCTGCGGTTCCGTGATGATGGAGGGGTTCTTCTCCTTCGCGATGATGACGGCGTGGAGGTAATCGTATTTCGCTATGTTGCTTGCCGTGATCCAGTGGTCGCCGTCGATCCGCCCGAACGTGTCGGCCGGCGTCTCCTCGAGGGGGTTGGCAAACGGCCCTCCCTCTGCAAGCGCCCGCAGGTCCCGCGTCTCCTCGGCGCGGGGCGTCAGCACCGGGCGGCGTGCCCGGACAGAGTTGAAGAGCGTGCTCTCGCCGGTCTGGTTATTGGTCACCCGGACGATCTGTTGCGCCTCGATATCCCCGTACTTCTCGCGCACCCACGCCCGCATGGTATCCGGGAAGACCAGGTGTCCGGGTTCGACATACCAGGAGTAGATCCGGGAGACGAGCTCGTCCATACCCGGCGCGAGTTCCTGCACAACGCCCGGCAGCCGGGTGATATCAAGTGTTACCTCTAACATAGCCCTGGTCTGAGAGGTTGTTACCATATAATTCTTAGCCAGACCGGTGCGGGGGTGTGCGGGGGAGCATCGCCGGCAGGACCGGACGGGCGCCGATCGCAGCGTGGCCCGCCGCCGGGACGCGGGATGGAAGATTTATCCGGTACGGATAGAAAATATACTCTGATTTCAGAGATAACCGCCCGGACAGGGCGTTCCGGCTGAGCATTCCAGGGATACGGCGACATGGCATTCTTTGACAGGTTTCGGGCGAACGTCGAGAGGTTACAGCAGGAGAGAGACTATGCCGGTCTTGCCGGGGTCCTGGACGCTGAAGACCCCGGCACCCGTGCCGATGCGGCGCGGGCGCTCGCTGTCCTCGGGGTCCCCGCCATCCCGGACCTTCTCGTGGCGCTTGAGAACGCCGGCCCCGCATCACGCACCCGGATGACGGAGGCCCTTGTTTCGACCGGCACTCCCGCCATCCCCCTGCTGCTTGCCGTGATCCTCCGGGCAAGCCCTGCCCTGCAGGCATCCATCGCCCGGGCAGTCGCCGGGACGGGCAACGGGATGGTTGAAGCGCTGATCCCTGCACTGCACCACGAGCAGCCGGCGATCCGGCGTGCCGCCGTGATTGCTCTCCGGGAGACAGGGAAAAAGTCTATCCCGCACCTTGCGGGAATGCTCCACGATAAAAGCCCCCCGGTCAGGAAAGAGGCCGCGGACGCGCTTGCCGCGCTGCGGTGGGCGCCCGACGACCCCGGTGAGAAGGTATGGTTCTGCTACCTCCGGGAAGACTGGGGAGAACTTGCAAAACTCCAGGGCGCATCCGTCCCGGTCCTCCTCAAGGCTCTCGGCAGCAAAGAGGCCCGGGTACGGTGCGATGCGGCGCGGACGCTCGGGAAGATCCGCGACAGCCGGGCCATCCCGCCGCTCGTCAGGGCGGTGAAAGACCCGGATATGGACGTCCGCATACGCGCCGTCGAAGCGCTCGGGGAGATGGGGGACGACCGGGCGAAACCCCCGCTCGTCGAAGCGCTCAACGACCCCCACCACCGGGTGCGGATGGAGGCGGCGTGGGCGCTCAACCGGCTGGGATGGGTGCCGCAGAGCGATCTTGCGAGGGCGGAGCACCTCGTTGCAGGCGAGCAGTGGAACGAACTTATCCGGATGGGGAGGGTGGCCATCCCGGCGCTCATCCGGGCGCTGGAGGTGGAGTATTCGGGGGTCCGCACCGGCGCAAGCGAAGCGTTGCGGCAACTGGGGCAGCCCGCGGAGAGCGCCCTGAACGCGGAGATCGCATCAAAGAACCCTGCACGGCAACAGCGGGCGCGAGCGGCCCTCGAGTACATCCGGCGGCGCCAGGAAGAGGCGTCCCGGACCCAGCCTGCACCAGCGGAATCCTCCCGGTACGAGCAGGAACTCAAAGAGGGGCTTGCCATCCAGCGGCGGTTCAGTAAGCAGTTCGGGCGCCCGGGGTATGCCCGCAGCGTGCCGGCTATAAACCCGCCGCCTAAAAAAGAAGAGGCTCCCGCCCCCGAAAGCCCGGAGAACCCCCCCGAGCAGGCCGACGGAGAGCCAAAAAAAGCCGTAAGCCTTGAAGACCTCATCAAGGAGAGCCGGCAGGCGGAGGAGGCGTGGGCGCAGGTGAAGGCCCGGTTCAGGCGGGAGGCGTCAGCCCCGGCAGGACCGGTCCCGCTTGAGCAGCTCATCCCGCTCGAGTTTGAGGAGGCGATCGCCGGCACCGACAGCGCCGGGGAGGAGGAGGAGGGGGAACTCGTTCGCGAGGGGCCGGGGCCGCAGGAGCTGGAGATCCCGGAGATCCCCCAGAAGATGCCGGAGCCCGCGGCCGCAGAACCGGCCCCCGAGAAGACGCCGCTGGAACGGTGCCTCGAAGCCCTCAGGAGCGGCGACGAGAACATCAGGGCGGCGGCGGTCGCGGCGCTGCAGACGATGGGGGAGGAGGCGATCGGGTACCTCATCGAAGCGCTCAAAGACCCGTATTACGGGGTCCGCATCGCCGCCGCAGAGGCGCTCGGCGAGCTCAAGGATAAGGCTGCCGTCGACGCCCTGGTCCTGCTCTGCGCCGACGAAAGGGAAGACGTGCGGATTGCCGCTGCCCGCGCCCTCGGGTCTATCGGCGACCGCCGCTCAATCCCGCCGCTCATCCGCCTCTTCGGGGACAGGTACCACGGCGTCCGGGTCGCCGCCGCCGATGCCGTCACGGTCTTCGGGCGTGATGCGCTTGGGCCGCTTGAAGAGGCGCTCGACGATCCGGTGCCGGCCGTCCGGGTGACGGCGGCAAGGGCGATAGGGCTCATCGGCGCCGGCGAATCGGTCCCGGTCCTCATCGAGCACCTGGGAGACCCGGCGCCGGAAGTCCGGTGGAGCGTTGCCCGGGCCCTCGCTGAATTCGGCTCCCTGGCGGTTGAGCCGCTCTTTCTGGTGCTGAGGAAAGGGAGGAAGGAGATGCGCCTTGCGGCGATCGACGCTCTCTGGGAAGTGCCGGGCGAGCGGGCGGACGAAGCGCTGCTCTATGCGAGTGTTGATGAGGATGAAGACGTGAGGGCAAAAGCAGCGGCGGCTCTCCGGAAGCGGCAGGTGATAAACGTCTGGCGGATGGCGCTCGGCAGCCAGGTCCAGGCAGAAGAGAGCACCCCGGAGAAGAGGAGATCGGCCCGGTTCGAGGATAAACAGGCATTCGAACAGTCCGGCCGGCAGGAGATCGATACGCTCATCGTGGCGCTCAAGGATAAGGCCTGGAACGCGCAGCTTGGCGCCGCTACGCGCCTCATCATGATGGGGCGCCCCGCCGTGGACGGCCTCATCCGTGCGCTCAGGGACGAGAACCCCGACGTCCAGACCGCTGCCGCCAGTCTCCTCGGGGAGATGCGCGAGACCGCGGTCGCTCCGCTCATGGACGCCCTGAGCGACACCGACCGGTTCGTCCGGCTCGTTGCCGCCCGCAACCTCGGTAAGATCGGGAACAAACGAGCCATCGAAGCCCTGATCGGCTCCCTGCACCGGGAGCCCGACAGCGAGGTCAGGGCGACTGTGGCGGAGGCGCTCGGCTACATGGGGAGCAGGCAGGCGATAGAACCGCTGGCCCTGGCACTGCGGGACAGGGACGAGGCGGTCAAGATCGCCGCCGCCCGGTCGCTCGGCTACATGGGGGACAACCGTGCCCTTGAACCGTTGATCCTGGCGCTCAGCGACGTGGACGACCGGGTCCGGCATGCCGCGCTCGAGGCCCTGAAGGACCCCGGGGACGCGGTGCGGGGCCGCCTGGTCGGCGCGCTCCGCTCGGGGGACGAGAAGTTCCGGGCGGGGGCTGCCGAAGCGCTCTCCGCGAGCGGCTGGGTGCCGGAGAACGGCGGAGAAGAGGCGCTCTACCTCATGGCCCGGGACCGGTGGGCCGAGGTGGAGAGGATCGGCGCCGATGCGCTGCCGGCAGTTGCGGGGGCACTCTCCGACCCATCCATCGAGGTCCGGACAAACGCCGTCAGGACCATCGCCCGGATAGGAGGAGATGCGGCTATCGCTCCCCTCATCCGGGCGCTCGAAGACGATGCCCTCGCGGTCAGGAAGAGGGCTGAACAAGCCCTGGTTGACATGGGGGATGCGGTCCTTCCCGCACTCACCCTGGCGGCCGAGGAGGGGCGGCCGGAGGCCCGGGAGGAGGTCCGGCGGATCATCGACGAGATCCGCCGGATGGGGCCGTGAGCGGGGGCCTTACTCCGGTATCCGCCCGGCTGCCTTCCAGTAATCGTACTCGTGGTGCCAGCGGTCCTTGTTCGCCATGACCAGGGCACGCATCCTCTCAAGCATCTCGGCGTGGAGTTTCTCCTGCTCCGGGTAGGTCTCCTTCTTCGCGATGGCCCGTACGAGCCTCCTGCCGAGTTCGTAGGCCCTCCCCTCCGCAGGCACGATCGCCTCCGGGTCTCCCCCAAGGACCACGCCGACACCGCCGACGGTGTTCGCGCCCAGGGTCTGGAGGACGCCGTTTAAGTAGGCTACGACCTCATCGGCCCCGGAGCCGCCCGCCGTGGCGACGGCGCACCCGTACTTCCCGATGAACATCTGGCAGTGGATGGCGTCGGCCATCCGGTCAAGCAGGGTCTTGATCTGGGCGGTGACGGAGTTGATGTAGTTCGGCGAACCGAACACGATCCCGTCGCTCTCGAGCATCTTCTCGTACAGGGCGGCAAAATCGTCCTCCTTGACGCATTCTCCCCGCTCGTAGCAGACCGTGCACCCGTTGCAGTACTCGATCTGGAGTTTGCAGACATCCACGACCTCGACATCGGCCCCGGCACTCCGGGCGCCGTCGAGGACCGCCTGCACAAGCCGGAGGGTCTGGCTCCGTGAACCGCGGGGACTCCCGTTAATTGCAAGTATCTTCATCTTCATCTCTCCTTTGCCCGTGAGATCACGGGATATCGTGCATGACCGTGATCTCAGCGCGATACTGCCGGTCACAGTCGCCCGGGAGCGGATTCGCTGTGAACATCTTCGTCTCGCCCGCCTGGAACCGGGGGATGAGGATGGTCTCGGTCGACCGGATCATGTCGTCTGCGTCATCGATGAGCATGAAGCGGATGACGACATTTCTCCCGGGCGCATCACCGGTGTTGGTCACCGTCCCCTTCACGATCCAGTAACAGGACATATCGGAGCGGAAATGCTTCTCCGGTGCGGTGACGGCGGCTGAGAACGACGGCCGAGGTCCGGGGGGCGACCAGGTGGTGTACGCGGGCGCTGTCGCCTCTGTCTCCTCCGGCACCGGGGCCGGCGCCCCGGGGACCCCCGGTGTCCCTGTACAGCCTGCCGTGACGGCAGAGCCGATGAGGCAGGTGAGGAGCAGGAGACATACAAAGCTCTTCTTCAGAGATCATCACCCTCCTGCATGATGGTTCATCGACCGGAGGCCTATATAACAGATGCGCAAGCGCGTCCGGGGCCGGGAGACGCGGTCAGGCCGGTGCGTCGTAATCCCGGGTTACCGGCCGCCCGGCGGGGGAACGATTTATATCTTCCAGGAGTAAGGGACCAGGGGAGTCTTGATGAGCGGGGATATCGTGGAACCCACCGGGACCGTGAAGGTCTGCAACGCCGTAACCAGGGAGGTAGAGGAGGTCGCGAGAGTCGTCAAACCCGACGAGGAGTGGCGGCGGCAGCTTTCGCCCGAAGAGTTCTCCGTTGCCCGGCAGGGGGGCACGGAGCCGGCCTTCACGGGAAGATACGCGGATTGCAGGGAGGACGGCCTGTATGTCTGCGTCTGCTGCGGCAACCACCTCTTCTCCTCGAAGGCGAAGTTCGAGTCGGGCACGGGTTGGCCGAGTTTCTACAAACCGGTATCGGACCTGAACATAAGAACAGAGGTTGACACCCGGTTCTTCATGACCCGGACCGAGGTGCTCTGCAGGCGGTGCGACGCCCACCTGGGCCACGTCTTTGACGACGGGCCGCCGCCGACCTATGAGCGCTACTGCATGAACTCAGCGTCGCTCCGGTTCGTGCGGCAAAAAGACATGTAGGGCCGGTGCGGGAGAACCCGGCGGCAGGGCGGCGCCCCGGGGTTCACCGTGAGGGCGCTCAGCCGAGGAGCCAGACCGGGCTCTCTTTGCCAACGCTGACCTTGAGATAGGCGCGGGACGGGTCAAGGTCCTCCGGCACCTCGAAGAAGAGGTACCCGGCCAGTGACTCACCCCGGCCGAGAGCAGCCCTGGAGTACGACCCCCCCTTGTTGGTCGGGCCGGGTGATGTAAGCGGACGGTAGGTCTCAGCGTCGTAGTGGAGGACGAAAGCGCTCTCCGCAGGGGTCTGGATACGGGTGTTCACGCCGTCCCCCTTATGGCCGAGGTGCGTCACCTTAACGGCGACCAGGAGAAAGAACTTCCCGGGCGCTGCATCACGCTGCGCCGGTTTCGTGCCGGTGGTCTGGAACGCGCGCGACCAGGTCACCGGGCCGGCGACCAGCGAGGCGGAGTTCTCCCCGCGGGCATCTTCGTAGCAGAACCGTTCGCCGACCTGCAGGGCGTCGGGGAACAGGGGAGCGGGCTCCTCACCGGGACTCATGAGCAGCGGGAGAGCGTCAGAGTCCGCGGCAAGAGGGCGATTGCAGTCATTGAGGGCGCTGGAGAGGTATTCGGTCCCGAGAGCGAGGCGGCCCAGCACGTCCTCCGTCACGCTCCGGTTCAGGGGGATGTTCCCGCCGACCAGGGTGCCGGCCGCGGCGAACTCGTCGAGCGCAGCGATGAAGTGCGCGTATGCGGGCTCCATACCGAAAGAGACCTCGAGGGCGGCAGCCTCGGCACGGTAGCCGTCCGCAAGGGAAGAGATATCGGCTGCCCGGCTCCGGAGCGCTGCGTCGTCGCGGGTATAGAGGGAGCAGATCTGCTCCACGGAGGCCCCGAGGAGCGGTATACCGGCCCCGGCAATCAACGACTCCAGCTTCTCATCGTCGCTCACCGGTTCGGGGAGAAGAACAGTTTCGTCCTCCGGAGCAGGGCCGGAAGAGGATGCGTTCCCGGGAAGATCGGCTTCCTCCGCCGGCGGAGAGGGGACGACCGTCGCGCATGCCCCGGGAACGAGGAGGACCGCCGAGAGGATCACCCCGATAAAGCCGATCACAAGCAGTATCTTTGTATGAGAGCCCCTCAGTGCCACAGGTTAGCGTATTGCGCCCAGAACGGATATTCGTTGCGATGGGGATTCGGCAGACCGGCACCGCTCCCGGTCCGCCGGGAAGCAGCATGCCGGCGGGCAGAGCCGGTCATAACGTCTTCCCGAGTGCCCAGACGGGAGACGTTCCCCCGCCGAGGTTCACCTGGACGAAGCACTCGTCGAGAGGGAGCGCCTCCGGAATGTCAAAGACGATGTACCCCGCCTTCATTCCGTACCGGTCCAGCGTCGCCGCAGCGTATGGCTCGCCGAGCGACGTCCCGGACGCCAGTTTTATCGGCGCGTAGGTCGTCCCGCGATACTGGAGCGTGAAATCCCGGGGGTCCGGGGTCCGCACCTTATACGTCCTGCTCTCCCCCTTATGGCCCAGGTTCGTAACCTTCACCTTGACGAGCAGGAACATCCTCCCGGGCTCCGCGAGAACCGCCTCGCCGCGTTCATTGAAGAGGTAGTACACGCCAATGCCACTCGCCGACTCAAGCATCAGGGAGATGTCGTTTGCGCGGCTCCGGTCTTCGTAGACGTACCGCTGCAGGAGCACCAGTTCTTCCCCGGACCCGGACGCGTCGCGCTGGCGGGACAGGGAAAGGCTGGTCGCCGCGATCTCCGCCGGCACCTTCAGCACGGGGCGCTGCAGGTATCCAGACGCTTCACGGAGACGGTTCGATCCCTCCCGGTTCGCTTCGAGGGCCGCATCCACCGTCGTCCTGTTGAGGAGGGTGTTTCCCTGGAGCGCCGCGCCGGCGGCCTCGTACGACTCGAGGGCACGGGTGAACGAGGTCTGCAGGGCTTTTCGATCGTCCGAGACCTGCAGGGCCGCCGAGTCCTTGAGGAGGCGGGCAGCGAGCGCCCGGAGCGCTGTAGCACTCTCCTTTGCCGGCAACTCGTCCCAGGCGTAGAGGGCGTAGGCGTTCTGCATGGAGAGCAGCATGAGCGATATACTGTTCTCTTCGACCAGCATGGCCAGTTCATCGTCGTCGTAGTCCGGGACGGGCTCCGGGATCTCCTCAACGGGCAGGGGCGTCCCGTTCCCGACCGGGACGCCCGGTTCGTCTGCCGTCTCCGGCACCTGACCGGGGGTGGGGTCCAGGAGATGGCCGCTCTGGAGCCGCTCCTCAACCCCGGCGAGGAGGCAGGAGATGTTCCGGGCGGCGGCAGGCTGCGGGGGTCCGGGATCGGTGATGCCCGCTCCGGCGGTGTCCGGCGCTGCCAGGGACGGGCTGGACAGGATACTCGTGAAGACGACGAGGGCCAGTATCGTCACAACGGCGTTCTGGAGGTCCATAACGATCATAGTTCTCGCCTCCCGGGGCAAAAACCTTCCCGGGGCAGACGGAACGAACCATTATCCCCCGGCGGCGCCGACCTTTGCAGCGTGACCGATCGCGCAACCGCCTGGGACGAGGACTACCAGAGGCGGGGGAACCTCTGGGGCGGAGCCCCGGCGGCGCTCCCGGACCTCCCCGGCGGCGCCGCCGTCCTGGAACTCGGCTGCGGGAACGGCAAGACCCTCTCCGCGCTCGTCCGGCGCTCCTCCCTCACGGCCGCAATCGACATCTCCCCCCGTGCCGTCGCCCTCGCCCGGCGGCGCCCGGAGACGGCGGCGGTCTGCTTTGTCGTTGCCGATGCCCGGCGCCTCCCGTTTCGCGGGGAAACGTTCGACGCGGTCTTCCTGGTCCACATCGCCGGCCACCTGCCCGGACCGGGCCGGAGAGCCGTGGCGGCCGAGGTCCGCCGGGTTCTTGTGCCCGGCGGAGCGGCCTTCTTCCGGGGTTTCTCCGTCGAGGATATGCGTGCCGGGAAGGGGGTGGAGACGGAGCACCAGACCTTCCAGAGGGGCGACGGCATCATCACCCACTACTTCACCGAAGACGAGGTGAGAGACCTCTTTGCGCCGCTTGCCCCCGCCCTGGTCCGGACGCACCGCTGGCAGATGCGAGTCAGGGGCAGGGATCTCCCCCGCGCAGAGGTTGAAGCGGTCTTTGAGAAGGTAGGGTAAGGGAAGGCGGGGCACCGCGCGCTCTGGTCGGCCCGGGCCGACCCCCGGCATCCCCGCCCGCCGGCCCCGAAGGCACCGGAACCGGAGCGGACATACCTTTTTTACGCTTCCATACCGAATATTAGTACCAGGATACGCAGACCCGGGGAGTGGACGCCGGCCGAAACGGCTCGTCTCCGGGTTTTTTTATGCAGCAAGGTCAACCTTTTTTGACGCCCGGACAAACTAACAGGAGAGGAAGAGAGGCCATGTGTATTGCAATGCCCGCTGAGGTGCTGGAGATAAAAGAAGGCAACATCGGCGTCGTCGATTTCGGCGACCTGCAGCAGGAGGTCAGGCTCGACCTCGTGGACGTGAGCGTCGGCGAGTTCGTGCTCGTCCACGTCGGGTTTGCCATCCAGCGCCTTAGCCGAGAGGAGGGGCTCGAGACCCGCGAGGTCTTCAGGCAGGTCTACGCCGCGATGATGGAGGAGTAATGCACGAGTACAGCATCGCCTACGACATTTACACGACCGCCCGCCGGGCAGCGATCGAGAACTGCGCAAAAGAGGTCAAATGCGTCTGTGTGGATGTCGGCAGGATGGCGATGGTGAACCCCGAACAGGTGGAGTTCCTCTTCAACGTCATCATCGAGGACGACCCGCTCTTCTCCGGCGCCCGGTTCTCGTGCCGGGACGTCGAGGCGCGCACCCGCTGTTCCTGCGGCTACGAGGGAAGCGAGCGGTTCGTCTGCCCCCGGTGCGGAAAACTCCCGGAGGTCGTTACCGGTATGGAGATCGTCGTTACCAACATCGAGATAGAAGTGGACGAAGCATGAAAGTCAACCTCATGCACGGCGCCGGCGGCGAGGTGATGGGTGAGCTCCTGCGGGTCATCACCAACCTCAGGCATAACAATGCCGGCGGAATAGGGCTCGAATCGCTCGACGACGGGGCGGTCATCCCCATAAACGGCCAGAACATCGTCTTCACGACCGACAATCACGTCGTATCGCCGATCTTCTTCCCCGGCGGAGATATCGGGCGTATTGCCGTCTGCGGGACGATCAACGACCTCGCCATGATGGGAGGGAGGCCGGTCGCGCTCTCCTGCGGCATGGTCATCCCCGAAGGGTTTGAGGTCGCGGACCTCGAGCGGATCGTCGCCTCGATGGATGCCGCCCTCGACGAATGCGGGGCAAGCCTCGTCACGGGAGATACCAAGGTGCTCGAACGGGGCGCGCTTGACACCATCATCATCAACACCGCCGGCATCGGCGTCGCCGACCGCGTGGTGCGGGATAACGGCCTCTCGCCCGGCGATGCGATCATCGTCAGCGGCACCATCGGCGACCACGGCATCGCCATCATGGCCCACCGCGAGGGGTTCGACTTTGGCGGCCAGATCCACTCCGACGTCGCCCCTCTCTGGACGCTCGTCGAGCGGGCGCTCGCGGCTGGGGAGATCCACGCCATGAAAGACCCGACCCGGGGCGGGTTTGCAAACGCCATCAACGAGATGGCAAGAAAGAGCGGTGTGGGCGTCGTCATCGAGGAGGAGGCCCTTCCCTTCCGGAAGAACGTCCGGAGCGCCGCCGGCATGCTCGGGATCGACCCCCTTGAGGTGGCAAACGAGGGAAAGGTCGTCATGGGGGTGGCACCCGGCGATGCAGAGGCCGTCCTCGCGGCGCTCAGGTCGCATCCCTACGGGCGGGACGCGGCGATCGTCGGTGAGGTCGTTAGCGGCTCCCACGTGACCATGCGAACCGCCATCGGCGGAGAACGGTTCATAGAACCGCCCGTCGGCGATCCGGTCCCGCGCGTCTGCTGATGGAGGACCGTACCTCTTTTCTGCTTCCCCGCAAATCCCTTCCAGGTACGTGCTGGCGGCGTGAGCGGCCTTAAGGAGAGATGTGGTATACGATGACGGAGCGGGCAGCGATTGAGGTGCGCCTGGTGGATGTCTGGGACGTGGACATGATCGCCGACCTCTACCGGGCGGGCGGCTGGTGGAACGAGGAATGGAACCCTGCGGGACTGCGCGCCCTCATCGCGGGGAGTTTCGCCTTTGCCGTCGCCGTCGACCCGGCGGCTGAGAGAGCGGTCGGCATGGGCAGGGTGATCTCGGACGGGGTCTCGGACGCCTACATCCAGGACCTGATCGTCCTCCCCGGGTACCGGGGAAGGGGCATCGGAACGATGATCTTATCAGCGCTGCTGGGTCACTGTAGATCTGCAGGTGTTGCGTGGGTCGCCCTTGTCGCCGAACCCGGAACCGAGCCATTCTATACCGCGCTCGGGTTCCGGAGGATGGAAGGGCACACACCCATGCGGTGGTACCCGGAAGAGAGGTAAGTATGCTTCGATTTGCTGATTTCAAACCCGTGAGCCTGGACGACCGTGACCTCTTTTCAGGGCATTACCGGCAGTATCCACAGGTGCATAGCGATAACACGTTCGCAAACATGGTCTGCTGGAACCATTATGCAGACTACCGCTTTGCCGAAGCGGACGGCGCAATCGTCCTTGCAAGCACCATCAACGGCGTAACGTCGTTTCGCCCCCCGATCGGCCCTAAAAACCCGGCCCTGGTCGGAGACGTCATCGATCTCGCGGTGAGGGAAGGCGGCAGGTCTCCCCTGCTGGTCCTGGACCCGGTGAATGAAGCCTGGATCCGGGAGCTCTACCCGGACCTGCCCCTGCACCCGGACCGCGACTTCTTCGATTACATCTACCGGACCGGAGACCTCGCCGACCTTGCCGGGAAGGGCTACGCCACCATCCGGCGCCAGATCAATCACTTCAGGAGGGAGCATGCGTATTCGGTCGAAACCATCACAAAAGAGAACATCGACGAGGTCTGGGAGTTCCTGGTCGTCTGGTGCGAGTGGCGGGACTGCGACTCCGTGCCTATCCTTGCCAACGAAAAAGAGGCCATCCTCTTTGCCGTCAACAATTTCTTCGAGATCGGGCTTGAGGGATGGATCATCAGGATCGGCGGGACCATCGGGGCGATATCGGTTGTCGGCGGGGTCAACGCGGATATGGCGGTCGTCCACTTCGAGAAGGCGCTCCCCGAGACCTACCGGGATATCTACAAGGTGATCATGGCCGAGACGGCGGCAGGACTCCGGGAGCGCTACCGCTACGTCAACCGGGAGTGCGACATGGGCGTGCCGGGGCTGCGCGAATCAAAGACGCGTTACCACCCTGCCTACATGGTCGAGGTGCACTACGCGACCCGGGGCGACCTCGAGGCACGCTGCCGATGACCGCCGACCTGGTGCTCCGGAACGTAACGCTCCCGACGGGGCGTTGCGCCGACGTCGTCGTCGCCGGCGGATTGGTGCGGCACGTCGGGAGAGCGGTGCGTGCCGAAGAGACGATCGACTGCAGCAGGCTGACCTGCCTCCCGGGAGCGGTCGATATGCACGTCCATATGCGGGGAGGGGTGCAGGCAGGGAAAGAGGACTGGCGGACGGGCACACTGAGCGCGGTCGCCGGCGGGGTGACGGTGGTGGTCGACCAGCCCAACACCGTCCCTCCCATCACCACCCCCGACCTCCTCCGCGCACGTGTCCGTGAGGCAAAGGAGCAGGCCGTCTGCGGGTTTGCCGTCAACGCGGGCGTCACTCCGGGCGCAGACCTCCAGGGGATGCACGACGCCGGCGCGATGGCGTTCGGCGAGACCTTCGCCGCCCCGTCGAGTTACGGCGACGGGCTCGACCCTGAGACCCTCAGGGGACTGTTTACCCGTATTCACGCCCTTGGAGGGCTCGCCACGGTCCACGCCGAGGAGGTCGCAGGTCCGGCGCCGGCGACGCTCGCGGATCACGACCGCGCGCGCTCCGGCGCCGGGGAGGCGCGCGCCTTCAGGACGGTCTGTGCCCTCGCCCCCGGAGGCATGCGGCTCCACTTCTGCCACGCGAGCACCGCCGCCTCGGTCGAGGCCGCACGGGGCACGGTGGAGGTGACGCCGCACCACCTCTTCCTCTCACGCGGGATGTTCCAGGAGGGTGACACCCGGGCCCGGGTGAACCCCCCGCTCAGGGACGAAGAGACCCGGCGCGCCCTCTGGTCCCGGTGGGACAGGATCGATGTCGTCGCCTCGGATCACGCCCCGCATACGCTCAGCGAGAAGGGGCTGCCGTTCGAGGACGCCCCTTCCGGCATCCCCGGCGTCGAGACGATGGTGCCGCTTCTCGTGGCGGCGGTGCGGAGGGGCGAGATAACCCTCGCCTCGGTGATCGAGAAGACATCATGGCGGCCTGCCGCCATCCTCGGCATACCCCGCGCCGGGTTCCTCCCCGGCGACCGGGCGGACTATGCCCTCTACCCGGATGCGGTCACCCGCATCGACGCCGGACGGCTCCACGCAAAGTGCGGCTGGTCGCCGTTCGAGGGACTCGAAGCCGTCTTCCCGGAAGAGGTTGTCGTCCGGGGCAGGCGTGTCTACGCCTGCGGGGAGCTCCGGGAGGCGCACCCGGCATGGTACCCCGGGCGAGGATATTTATCTTCACAGGTAAAATAATATAGAGCCGATAAAGCGCATCTTATAGGTCCCCGGGTGATCACCGGCAAAAGCCCGATATGATCCGCGGGACAACCCAGGTGCGCGACAGGCACGCCCGGCATATAGGGTACGATCAGGTGAGGACCGGCACAAGCCGCCTGTGATCAGTGATCGTTAGTGCCGGGCGACACTATCACTGATATCACGAGGCTCTTTTATGGATTCATACGCCGATGCCGTCGTCGAAACCGCACGTGGCGTGGTCATAACGCTCGATGTCACGGCAGGCGCAAAGCGGTCCCTGTTTCCGGCGGGCTACAATGCGTGGCGCAAGAGTATCCGCTGCCAGGTCACGGCTCCTGCCGTCGGCGGAAAGGCGAACCGTGCCATCATCGACCTCGTCGCCGGGACGCTCGGCGTACCCCGCGCCGACGTTGCCATCGTCGCCGGGCACACGTCCTCCTCAAAGACCGTGGCGGTCTCTGGGCAATCGAGATCCGGTGTTGTCGCGTGCCTCAACGCCGCCGGTGCATGACCGGGTGCGACGGGTGTATCGCCGGGGTAGAGCGTCTATTATAATAGTCTATATATAATCAGCGGTAAATTAAAATGAGGCCCATATAGAGCCCTATTTTGGGTTTCCCATTTTAAAAAAACCTTACGTTCAAGCCCCCATCTGATTTAAGTAATTGCACCTTCGATATATAATTGACCCCTATGCCCGCGCACATGACGACCCGCATGGCATACGGCGATCAGACTTACACAGAAGGAGGCAGGACTCCATGTATTCACCAGAAACTACAAAGTACCTCATCCATCTTACTCTGCAGACCGAGGGGGTGGTCGATAAGCCCGACGTGGTGGGCGCTATATTCGGCCAGACCGAGGGTCTGCTCGGCGAAGACCTTGATTTACGCGATTTGCAGAGGACCGGCCGCGTCGGCAGGATCGATGTCCAGATAACCACGAAGAGAGGCGAGACGAAAGGCGAGATCCTCATCTCGTCGTCGCTCGACCGGGCAGAGACGGCGCTCCTTGCCTCGTCGCTTGAGACGATCGACCGGGTCGGGCCATGCACAGCCCGCGTGAAGGTCGACCGCATCGAGGATATCCGGGTGACCAAGCGGCGCAGGATCGTCGAGCGCGCAAAAGAACTCCTTCTCGAGGACTTCGACGAAGGCACCATCAACAGCGACGACCTGCTCGACGAGGTCAGGGAAGTCATCAGGATCGAGAAACTCGAGTACCTCGGCGAGGAGAGGGTGCACGCGGGCCCGAACGTCATGGCCTCCGATGCCATCATCCTCGTCGAAGGGCGGGCCGACGTCATCAACCTCCTGCGCTACGGCATCAAGAACGCGGTTGCGGTCGAGGGGACCAACGTCCCGCGCGTCATCATCGACCTCTGCTCGCAGAAGACCGCAACAACCCTGCTCGACGGGGACCGGGGCGGGGAACTGATCCTCCGTGAGCTCCTCCAGGTCGCCGAGATCGATTTCGTGGCATACAGCCCGCGGGGGAAGAGCGTCGAGGAGATGAGCCGCAAGGAGATCGTCAAGGCGCTCCGGAACAAAGTGCCCGTGGAGGTGGTCACCGACCACATCGCCGACGAAGGGGCGGCGGAGCGGGTGCCTGCACCTCCTGGCCCCACCGAAGCGCGAGCTCCCGCCGGTGCGGGGGAGGCCGGCGGCGGCGAGCGGCCGGGGGTGCAGCAGAGAGACGGGAAGGAGGGGAGCCGGAAACCCCCGTCGACCCTCGGCGAGCACATGGCCGACGTCCGGGACAGGAGGATCGCACGGTTCCTTTCCCCTGACTATACCGTCCTCATGGAGTCGAACGCCGCCGACGTCGAGGGGGCGCTCCAGACACTCGACGGCGATGTTGAGGGGCTCGTCGTCGATCGCGTCATCGACCAGAAACTCCTCGACCAGATTGGGGGAAGAGACCTCGAGTTTGTGGCTGCCCGCGACTTTAAAGGTATTATAAAGCGCCCCCTCTCCATCAGGCTTATAAAGATAGGGTGAAGATCATCCGGGGTGCAAATTTATATATGTTTATATTCACTATTTTTATCTCCGGGAGAGAATATGCACAAGGAAGAGTTAATAGCCTTACATGGGATTCTTACGGAGATTAAAGATTATTTTGAGTTGACGAACCCGGAATTGAAGTTTTCGCAGTATTATGCACTGAAGATAGATCCTTCTCAGGTGCACAAGAGCAAAATGGAACATAAATATGCAATATTCGTGCTCGGAACGGAACTTGCGAACGCCATGAAGGATGTGGAGTTCTCATCGTCGGGGAGGATCTCCGCCCGGATGAAGGAACTTGCCGAGAAGACCTTAAAAGAGATCGAATATCTCCAGTGAAGACTCCCCTATCCGCGCATCGTCCGCGGACAGGGTATCCTGCCGGGGCAGGAGGCCCCGGCGCTCCTCTCCTCAGGCCCGCATCTCGCGCCTGCGCTCGATGAGGTACGCGGCCAGCAGTTTCGGGATCGGTGCCGCCATGCAGTGCCAGTTCGGCGTCCCGTTCACCTCAAGAACCGTGTAGCCCTCCCTGTCACGGAGGAGATCGACGCCGCAGTAGTCGATCCCGACCGCCGATGCCGAAGCCTCGGCTATGGCCCGCATCTCCTCATCGATCGGGACCGCCGTGCCGATCCCGCCCTGGTGGATGTTGTGCATCAGGCCCTCGGATACCCGGGTTATGGCGCCGACGGCCTCCCCGCCGAGGACGAAGACGCGGAAGTCCCGGTCGTTTGGCACGTACTCCTGCAGGTACCAGGGCCCCGGGCCGAGGTCGTCCGGCTTCTCCACCAGCCGGATGCCGTTGCCGTCAAACCCATAAAGCGGCTTATAGACGACCTTCCCGTGCCGCAGGAGGAACTCCCGCGCCTGCGTCTCTGAGCGCATGTATGCCGTCTCCGGTGTCCGGATACCGTTCCTGAGGAGGAGCGCGGACGTCATCACTTTCGATGCACAGGTGACGATGCTCTCAGGTGTGTTGATCACCTGGTTATGGAGCGAGAGTACGCTCAGGGTCTCGAACTGATGCCCGTCCTGTCGGATCCCGCAGACCCATACGAGTTCGTTCTCAAGCCCGGAGTTGAGAGGGTCGATTACGCCGAGATCGAGGACCCTGCACCGGGCATCGGCTCTCTCCAGCTCCCGTATAACAGCGCCGGTCGAGTTATCGTCCGGCGTATCAGTCGGTTTTGGTACGATATGGATCATAGGCTTCACATCCCGCTCACGGGACTAACGGTTCACTCCCGGGGTTTTCAGTACCCTTTTGTACCTCGCCGGATATAATCAATGGGGATGGAGATGATGCAGAAGAACCGGATCGGCATCATCGGGTGCGGAAACCCTCTCATGGGAAACGACGGGGCGGGAATCCTGGTGATGCAGCTCTTCGAGGGGAGGTACCCGGGTGTCGACGCAATCGACGGCGGTACCGGGGGTTTTGGCCTCATTCCCCTGATGGAAGGGTACGAGAAGGTCGTGATCGTCGATGCGATGACGGGCATCGGCAGCCATATCGGCGATGTCGTCGTCTTTGAGACGCCGCCCTCTCCGGACCTTCCCGCATGCGCACTCCATGATGTCGGAATCGGCGACGCGGTGACGATGGCCCACGAGCTCGGGTACGTCACGGAGGTTGTGACCATCGGGATCGAGGTGGGCGATATCCGGGCGTTCAGTCAGGATATAGACCCGGCGGTCGAAGGAGGAGTCCGGGTTGCCGAAAAAGAGGTCCTCAGGGTCCTGCAGGAGTGGGCCGGCGAATCTGACGGTGTTTTCACCTGTGGGGATGAAGAGAGCGGATCCAGGAGCCCCTCTTCAGGGCGGGGTAACTCACAGGTGCGGCGATGAAGTGTACGAGCGCGAGAACATCAGGCTCATTTCCAAAGGTATAAATAGCAAGATTTATCTCATACAACAGTATTGAAGATGTCCGTATGCAGCTGCCACGAGGCCGATTCCATCGTCTTCTCAAGTCCACGACACCCCGTGCCCTGATAGAGGAGATGGCATCCGCACGGTTTACCGGGATCTGTACAATCGTCCTTGGCGGAGAGAGCGCCGTTCTGGTGCTGAATGAAGGTCTGGTGGTGCTTGCCGAATATGGGGGCATGAAAGGGCAACACGCACTGGACGCGGTATTGAAGGGCGAAGAGAGCGAAGCGGCGGCAGAACTGAACCTCCTGACGCCTGAGCAGCTACAACTCGCCCGGGAGTTCAACAGGCCGTTTACGACCGCCAGCGCCGATACCGGTAAAGAGAAAAGGCCTTCACCGGCGAAGGCCGCTCTGGGAGGGGCGAAACCGCCCGCCGGACCGATAGGCTCCACTGCGGCACCGGCGCCGAAGCGCCGCCCGGAACCGGCAGGAGAGGGGCAAAAGATCCCTATGCCGGGCGCAAAACCCGTGCAGGAGGCGGCTGCAACACCTCCATCCGGGAGTGACGATATCGAGATGCTCATCCGGAACATGGAGGAGATGGACATTGAGCAACTCGTCAGCAGTTTCAGGGTAAACTGCAAGGACATGCTCAGAAAGATTCATCTCGACCACCTCATCCAGGACGGAGATACTTAAACAGGCAGGAGCTGATAACAGAATGGATTCGACAGACACCATACAGATCTTCCTCGTCATCATAACGGTGGCGATGATAGCCGGCTTTGCCGGCGTTCTGTACTTTCTTTCGAGGATCTCCCGGGCCCTCGCCGGACAGAGGCCAGAAGGCGCTACCGGAACTCGGGAGGGACCGGCGAGCAATGCACGGCCGGCCGCCGTCGAGCCCGCAGGACCGCCCGGCTACATCGACCCCCGGGGGGTGCGGAGCCTGGAAGAGTATCTGGGCGCAATCGGCAGGAAGTACAGCCTTGCATCCTTCACGCTGGCAACCGCGGACGGCCTCCTGATCGGCTCGACGAGGCCCGGCAGCGAAGACGAGGCAGCCCGGTACAGTCACCTCTACGCCCAGGGAAGACTGCAGGATGAGACCGGAGCAGAACTCCTTGGTATTCCCTACCGCGGGGAGACGGTCGTCGGCATCGTCCGCCCTTCGGAGCACCTCTCTGCTGAACTGATGAACGCACTTAAACAGGATACCCGGGATGCCCTGCAGCGCTGGGTGTAAGGCCGGTGTGCCCGGGAGATACGATAACGAGTGATTCCATGGTGAAAGTATACACGATTGCATCCGGCAAAGGCGGTACCGGCAAAACGACGGTTACGGCAAACCTGGGGCCGATGCTGGCCCGGTACGGGAAGAAGACATGCATCCTCGATGCCGATGTCGGGATGGCGAATCTCGGACTCATACTCGGGCTTGAGAACCTGCCGGTGACCCTGCACGAGGTGCTGGCAGGCAAAGCCCGCGTCCGCGAAGCCATATATGACGGGCCGTTCGGCGTGAAAGTGGTGCCGTGCGGGCTCTCCCTGCAGGGGTTCCAGCAGTCGAAACCGGACCGGCTAAAAGACGTCATGACCGACCTCGTGAGCGAGTTCGATATCCTGATCCTGGATGCTCCTGCAGGGATAAGTCGGGACGGCGTCATCCCGCTGACGATCGCCGACGGGGTGATCCTCGTCGTGAACCCCGAGATCTCCTCGATCGTCGACTCCTTAAAGACGAAGATCCTGACCGAGACGGTCGGCGGGCATGTCGAAGGCGCGATCATCAACAGGGTTGCCGGCAGCGGGGACGAGTTCAACCGCGCACAGATGGAGAAACTCCTTGGAGTCCGGGTGCTCGGGGTCGTACCCGAAGACCCCAACGTCCGGCGTGCGTCGGCCGGCAGGTCGCCGATCGTGGTGAAGTATCCGGACTCCGACGCGTCCCGGGCCTTTAAGCGCATCTCCGCTGATGTAGCCGGTATCGAGTACGTCGAGGAGGAGGCGCCGGCACAGCGGGAAGGGTTCGTCGACCGGCTTGCCCGCGCCCTCTTCCGGTCAAAGGCGTGATGCAGGAGCCGTCTGAACGCGAAAGATCGCGTATCGCTCCTCCGCGCTCAACGCGAGCGGCCGGATTACCGCTCGCTACAGGTTAGCTCTCGCGAAGAGGAGCGGGGATATCAGATGGAGCGGTCTAATACTGGACCGTTTCACCCTATTTTGATGGCGCGAGGGGCGGATCGCCGTCGCTCGCGAGAAATTATGGTGCACGTGAAATAGCCTGCTACGCCTCACGCTGCACGGATGAAAACGGCCTGCTCTCCGGGCAATGCCCGGATAGTGGACCATGGCGGCTATCGCGCCGGAGAGTGTGGGGAGGAGGGGGACCGCGCCCCCCCGCTCCCCCAAAAGGAAGCCATGCCCAGGCGTGATGGAGTTGGCAGCCGGGAGTTTCCCGCCGCCCGGGCCCCGGGAGATTCGTGGAAAATACATAAAATCCACGATTTTAGCCGCAAAGGGAAGTTTATGTAACGAACTGATTATATACAATCATATTTTAATAGCAGGAGGTGGTAACCACATTCAGAGGCTCATAATGGATATATTTGTGGACAAGGATGCGTGTGTCGGATGCGGTCTCTGCGTCAAAGATTGCCCGATGCACGTATACGAACTCCAGGACAACGTGAGTGTTCCGGTCAGGCCGAATAACTGCATGGGGTGCCTGTCCTGCCACGAGATCTGCCCGGCCCAGGCACTCGAGCACCGCGGCATCTACCCTGCCCGGAGGCATTACGTCGACATCAAGGTCTGCGAGATGCTTCGGAAGGTGATCTGATGAGCGCGGGCTACATCGACGAACTGCACGAGGCCTTCCACTCCGATCTCGTCTACCGGCCGGAGGATATTCCTCTTGACTGCACACCGCGGCCAAAAGAGATGGAGCAGACGCTCCACGGTGTGATGAAGCTCAACGGCCTGGTCATCAGGTCGCTTGAAGAGATCGCCGGCAGAGGGGCAAACGCGGTCACCTACCGGGCAGGGAAGAAGTTCGGCCATGAGGTCGCCAAGTACTTCCAGAAGCGCGAAGACGTCGAGGGAGCGCTTCATGAACTCTCCGACCTGCTCCGGGGCCAGTACTCATTCGAGGTCTGGAAACCCGAGGATAAGGAGACGTTCATCATCGAAGAGAACGGCGAGACCTTCATCTACCTTGTCTTTCACGACTGCATCGTCCGCCAGACGCTCCGGCGCAACGGCCTCGACCAGGGCGGCCCGCTCTGCCAGACCCTCTTCGGCTACGTCGTGGGGGCGGTCGAGGAGATCACCGGCCGGAAAGCCAAACTGGAGATCGTCCACACCGGCCCGAACGCCTGCCTGAAGAAACTGGTCCTGAAATGAGGCTGAAACGATGAAGATCGCCATTGAAGAACTGGCAGGATGCTCGGGATGCACGATTGCGGTGCTCGACCTCCACGAGATGCTCCTCGACGTCGTCGCGAAGGCGGAGATCGTCTACTCCCCGGTGATCATGGATGTGAAAGAGCCTCCTGAGGGTATCGACATAGCGTTCGTGACGGGGGCCGTCCGGAACGAGGAGAACCGGGAGCGCCTCGAGAAGATCCGGAAGCGGGCAAAGACGCTTGTCGCGCTCGGGACCTGCGCCTGTTACGGGGGGATATCGGGCCTCTCGATGCTGAACTCGAACCAGGACCTCTTCTCCTGCGTCTACCGGGAGGTGGAGACGGCAAAGCCGGACGGCGTGATACCGACGGACGTGCCGCCGTTCCTCTACCGGGCGTTCGCGGTGGGCGACCTCGTGAAGGTCGATTACTATGTCACGGGCTGCCCGCCGAAGGAGGCGTTCCTGAAGAAGATCATCCCGGCGATGGTCTCCGGGAATACCCTCGAACTCTCACGGAAATCCGTCTGTTCGGAGTGCGACAGGACCATGGGGCCGGTCGGGAACTGGACGCTCTCGCGGCGGCACGAGGGTGTTCCCGACCGCGAGCACTGTCTGCTCGGGCAGGGCTACCTCTGCCTCGGGAGCGTCACCTTCGGCAGGTGTGGGGCGGCGTGCCCGAAGAACAACATACCATGCCACGGGTGCAACGGCCCGTCGCTTGATATCCTCCGCGAGCCCTGCCGGGACATCTACGGCATGATGGTCCGGAGGATCTCGGATCTCACCGATAAACCGCAGAAAGAGGTGGAGAAGGAACTCTACGACGTCGCCCACACGATGTATGCCTTCACCATCGGGAGCCTGATCATGGAAGACAAGGAGACGTCAAAGATTCGCGACCTCGTGAAGGAGAGGAGCCGATGAAGGAGATCACGATCAGCCCGGTGACGAGGATCGAGGGTCACGCCGGCGTCAGGATCTATCTCAATGACCGGGGAGAGGTCGACTCGGCCCATTTCCAGGTCGTTGAACTCCGGGGGTTTGAGAAGTTCCTCGTCGGGGCGGCGGTCGAGGAGGCACCCCGGATCACCCCCCGGATCTGCGGCATATGTCCTTCGGCACACCACCTCGCCGCAGCGAAGGCGACCGACCAGATCTTCGGTGTCGAACCGCCCGCGACCGGGAAGAACCTCCGGGAGCTCCTCAGCGTCGGTCAGTTCGTCCATTCCCACGCCCTTCACTTCTTCATGCTCGCGGCCCCCGACTTCATCCTGGGCCACGACGCGCCGCCGGAGGAGAGGAACGTCATCGGGCTTGCCCGTCACTCGCCGGAACTCGCGAAGAAGGCCATAGCGGTCAGGAAGTTCGGCCAGCGCCTGACGGAAGCGGTCGGCGGCAAACCTATCCACCCGGCAAACGCTCTCCCCGGCGGTATGTCGGCGCCGCTCACGGAGGGGAAGAGAGCCGAACTGGCCGTTATGGCGGACGAGGCACTCGGCATCGCCCGTGAAGGGTGGGAGATCGCACGCACCCTCCTCGACGGTGTCGATACGGAGGTCGGCGCCGTCAGAACGGGGTTCCTCGGCATGACCAACCACGGGCTCCACTCGACCTGCGACGGGCCCGTTGCGATGCTTGGCCCTGATGGGGGCCGGGTCGGTTCGTTCACGGGCCCGGACTACACGAACTTCATCGAGGAGTACTCGGAGGACTGGTCCTACCTGAAGTTCGCCCGGTTCAGGGGTGGGGACTACTACCGCGTCGGGCCGCTTGCCCGGCTCAACATCGTGGAGAGGATGGGGACCGAGCATGCCGACGCCGCCCTCGTAGAGTACCGCGAGCGGTTCGGCACCGTCACCCAGGCTGCGCTTGCCTACCACCTGGCCCGCTACATCGAGTTCATCGCCTCCTGCGAGCGGGCGAGAGACCTGCTCTCGGACCCCGGGATCACCGGCTCCGACATCAGGACCCCGGCAGGAAAGGTCGTGAACCGGCGAGGTGTCGGGATCATCGAGGCCCCCCGGGGAACCCTGATCCACGACTATACCGTGGACGAGGCCGGCATCATCGAGCGGTGCAACCTGATCGTCGCGACCTGCCAGAACAACTACGCGATCGACCGGGGCGTGGAAGACATGGCACGCCGGGTAGTGGAGAACGGGGCGTTGACCCAGGGTGCGGCAAACCGTATCGAGATGATCATCAGGGCGTACGACCCCTGTATATCGTGCGCAACGCACGCTATCGGGCGGATGCCCCTTCGAATTGAGTGCGTCAGAAGAGCCTGAGGTGTTTGGAGTTATGTTAAGACAGATTCTCGGAGAATTCCTGAAACTTGACGGGGTCACCGCCGCGGTTGTGGCGGGACGGGACGGCTTTGTGATCGAGAGCGTTGTTGCCGGCGGTGTGGACGTCGAAGCCCTCGGCGCCATGGCATCGACAGGCATGGGTACGTCTGAGGCGATGAGCAACGAACTCGGGAAGGGCGAGATGCACCAGATGCTCGTCGAGCTCGAGAACGGGCCAATCCTCCTCTCCCCGCTCTCCGAGGACGAGTTGATCGCCATCGTGGCGAACGCGAACGTCAATGTCGGGCGGATCCGATACGAACTGAAGAAGAACAGGGACCGGATAACCGCTGCCCTGTGAGACGATGCTGCCCGACGGCGTCTCGCTTGGACGGCTGCAGGGCCCCCTTTCGGCCCTTGCTTCCATCAGCCCCCGCTTCACGGGAGCGGTGCGTATCGAAGGGCCCGGGGGCACGGGTTTTGTCCTGACCCAGAGCGGGAACCCCTACGGAGCCGCGTTCGAGGACACCGAGAGAAACCTCCTGCTCAGCGGAGATGAAGCTTACCGGTATCTGCTTGGTCGGCCGTCGCTTGATTACGAACTCATCGCCTACACCGCCGAAGAGACCGGGGCGGCCCGGGAAACCTCCCGGGAGACGGGGTGCCTGGTCAGCGGAGACGGGGCAACGCCCGCTGCCCGGGCCGGTTCGGGGGATACGGATCGCCTTGATCGGATCGCGCGGCAGCCGGGGGTGATTGCCGTCTCGGTCTTCCACGAGGGGTTTGCCCTCCAGTCGCTCGGTTCCGCGGACTTCGACCAGGTGGCTGCGGTCGCCGAAGACCTGCTCCGCGCCGGCACCCGTATCACCGCCGATATGGATATGGGGGACCTCGCCCAGGTGGTCCTCGAGACCCCGGCAGGAAAACTCATCATCGCACCCTACGGGGATCTCTCCCTCTGCATACTCGCGAAGCCCGACGCCAACCTCGGCCTGATCCGGCTCTCGATACGGGGCATGCAGGACGGGTCCGACTGAGGAGCGGGGGGCCCCCCGCTCCGCCTCCCGCTTCTTTCATACCCGCAGGTTGATATTCCGGCGGGCCGGAGAGAGACGTATGCAACTCCGGATAGCACCAGGAGTACAGCCGCCGGTAGCCCTTCCCGGGCTCCCGGTTCGATCGTCCTGCCGTCGTGAGGTGACCGCGCAATGAAATATTACCCGGTTCATTCCGGATACCCGCCGTACACCCGGGTGAACCCGGCGATTGAGGCGGCTTTTGCAGAGCACGGCAGAGGGGGAGTCCAGATGCCGCCGAAGGTCTACGTGACGCTCGTTGAGAACGGGGATTTCCGGACGATGCCCGCATACATCCCGGCGCTCGGAATTGCCGGGGTGAAGGTCGTCAACGTCCACCCGAACAACCGCGCACGAGGCCTGCCTACCGTCATGGCGCTCACGGTGGTCATCGATGTGGAGACAGGCGTGCCGAGAGCGATCGTCAACGCCACCGAACTCACGGCGATGCGTACCGGGGCGGCGGGCGCCATAGCGGCGAAGCATCTCGCGTCCCGGCGCCCCGTCACTCTCGGTGTCGTGGGTGCCGGACGGCAGGCGGAGGCGCTCGTCGAGGCGACGGCGGCGACGATCACGATCGAGGAGATCCGGGTCTGGAGCAGGACAGAGAAGAGTGCAGAGGCGTTCGTAGCGCGTTACGCAGATTACAACGCAATACGTGCCCCCATCGAACGCGCCTGCGACTGCGACGTGCTGAACACGACGACGCCGTCAAGGAAGCCGCTCGTTATGGCGGACTGGGTCCGGGAGGGGACGCATATCAACGCGATCGGCGCCGATGCTCCCGGCAAACAGGAACTGGACCCGCTGCTCCTGTCGAAGGCGGAGGTCTTCGTCGACGACCCCGGCCAGGCGGTCCACTCGGGCGAGATCAACGTCCCGATCAGCACCGGCCTCTACGACGCCGGGATGATCGCGGGAACCCTCGGGGAGGTCGTCACCGGGAAGAAGGGGAGATCATCTCCCGGCGCCATCACGATCTTTGACTCCACCGGACTTGCCATACAGGACCTTGCCATCGCCGCCCTTGTCATTGAGGGAGAGGATGGTTATGAACTGCCGTTTCCCTGATGATCTCCGGGGCAAGGGACGGTCGGTTCGCCGGCGATCGCGCCGTCCGTCGAGAGCATCGCCGCAATCATGAAAATGGGCGGCCGGGGAAGGGGCAGTGAACTCCTCCCCCGGTGGTGTGATGGGCCGTTACTCGTCCTGTGAGGGCTGGGCAAAGGCTTTCCAGACCTGCTCCCGGTATACGGGGCCGCTGTTGTAGGTGCAGAACGGGATCAGGCGGCCGTCGGGGGTCGCATAGTGGATGCAGCATCGCTGCACCCGGGAGAGGTCGTAGTTGTAGTTATCCATGAAGTGCATCGTCCCGATGAAGAGGGCGTTCCAGTGGAACTCGCGCAGGGCCTCGAAGTTCTGCATGACGAGGGCCTTACCGATCAGCTTCAGGAACTCCCCGGTATTCTTCTGCTCCGCCTTCCTTGTAGAAGTGTAGAGATCCTTGACGCCCTCGACGAGGGTCACGTACTTGTTGAGCGACCCGCCTTTCGTGAGTTTCACCCCCATCTTCTCGACCGACTCGAAGAAGGCGTCGACGTCCACCATCTTGTTGATCGGGACCATCCCCTCATCGGTGACGAAGACGTAGGTCGCTGCCCCGCAGTGCTGGTGCGTGGTGAACGTGACCTGGGGTTTGCCCGTATACGCCTCGACGAGCTCGGATATCGGGACGACACAGGGCACCGGGTAGAAGTATTCCTTCCTGATCACGCCGTCCGTCTGCTCCTCGATCCGCTCCGCAAGTTCCGGGATGGTGATCCGCTCTTTTCTGACATCATCCTCGCTTGCGGCCCCGGTGAACGCCACCGGCTGGAAGTTGACGCCCCTGATGGTCTTGATGTGCTCTGCGGCGTACCTGATGATGGCGCCCACCTCGTGGTCGTTCCTGCCCTTGATGACCGTGGGGACCAGCACCACGCCCATACCGATCTTCTCGCAGTTCTCTACGGCCCGCCGGTCGCTCGCGAGTTTTGCGTTGGTCTTGCGGGTTACGCCGTCGAAATGCAGGTAAACAGTGGAGAGCCCTGCCTCCTTCAGTTCTGCAATGTAGCCGGGTTCCTGCGCTATCCTGATGCCGTTCGTGGCGATCTGCACCTGGTACAGCCCGAGTTCCTTTGCCTTCCGGATGAGTTCGGGGAGATCGTCGCGCATCGTCGGTTCACCGCCCGAGAACTGGACGGCAGGCACCGGGACCGGCTTTTCCTCGCGCAACATACGCAGCATCCCGACGATCTGGTCGAAGGTCGGTTCGTAGACGTAGCCGCATGCCCGGGCGTTCGCAAAGCAGAAGTCGCAGTTGAGGTTACACCGGTTCGTCAGATCGATGTTCGCAAGCAACGTCGTTGACCGGTGGTTCTGGCAGATGCCGCAGTCGTTCGGGCACCCCGCCGGGGAAACGGTCTTCTGCGGGTTCGATATCCCTTTTCCAATGCGCTCGTAAGCATCGAACCTCCGGTACATCTCCGCGTCAGACCAGTAGAGGGCCTTGTACGCGCCGTGAACAGGGCAGGTACGGACCAGCCAGACCTTCCCCTCTTCCTCGACGATCTCGGCATCGAGCACGCTGCCGCACATCGGACAGAGGCTTTTTGTCTTTTTTATCAGCATTCTCTCACCGTGCCCATCTTTCATTCGTATCTCATATTTCGACACTTTAATCTTTATAATTACTGATTGTACTGAGTATTGGCACTGATTGATGCAGACATCGGCTACTGGATCTTCTCCGGGCTTGCGGCGCTGTGGATCATGATCCCGGCCTACGTGCCGAACTCAGCGGCGGCACTCTTCGGCGGCGGAACACCCATCGACTTTGGCAGGACGTGGAGCGACGGGAGACGGGTCTTTGGCGATGGGAAGACGTACCGGGGGTTCTTCGGCGGTGTGCTCTCCGGAGTGCTCGCCGGTCTCGCCGAGATCCTGGCATGGGCCTCGTTCGGCCTGACCGCACTTCCCCACCAGACCGTCCTCTCCGTTACGCTGCTCGCGGCAGGCGCGCTCCTTGGCGATCTCGCCAAGAGCTTCCTGAAGCGGAGGCTGGGTAAGGAGCGGGGCGAGTCCTGGTTCCTGGCCGACCAATACGATCTGGTCATCGGTTCATTCCTGCTCATCCTCCTGGTTTACCCGGAGTGGCTCTTTGAGAATATTACCTTACCCATTGCAGTCTGGATCGTCGTCATGACACCCCTCCTTCACCGTGCGGTGAACATTATCGGCTACTACATCGGAGTTAAAGAGGTACCATGGTGAACCCAATCGCGACACTGTTACTGGAGAGCGGGGCTATCGAGTTCGGGGATTTCGTCCTCGCATCGGGGGCCCGGAGCTCTTACTACATCGACATCAAGGCCGCAACGACGAACCCCACCATCCTTGCGGCGATCGGAAAGACCATTGCCGAAGGCTGGGACTTCGATATGGTGGCCGGAGTGGCGGTCGGCGCCGTCCCGATCGCCGTCGCCGTCTCGCTTGCAAGCGGCCGGCCCTACGCGATCGTCAGGAAAGAGGAGAAGGACCATGGCAAAGCCGGGACGATCGTCGGTGACGTGAACGGCAGGAACGTTCTGCTCGTCGAGGACGTGACCACGTCCGGGGGAAGCGCGCTCTACGGCCTCGCGGCCCTGCGTGCCGCAGGTGCAGAGGTCGACCGGGTCGTGACCGTCGTTGACCGGGAAGCGGGCGCCCATGAGGCGCTCGCAGAAAAAGGAGCATCTCTCTTTGCACTTGTGCGGGTCAGCGAGCTGCTGGACGGATAAACATTTTTTAAGAGCGGGCAAATAGATGGATATGAAAGTACTCGTTGTAGGTGGTGGTGGCAGGGAGCATGCGATCACCAGGGCGCTTTCCTGCAACAGCGACGTGAAACTATTCTCTGTCATGGCACGAAAGAACCCGGGAGTTGCCCGGCTCGCGGAGCGGGTGCTTCTTACAGATGAGACCAACATCCCGGATATCGTCAGATTCGCTACCGAGAACGGGCTTGACGCTGCGGTTATCGGGCCGGAGGCGCCCCTTGAGGCGGGCATCGTCGACCACCTCGAGGCTGCGGGGATACCCTGCGTGGGCCCGACCCGGGCTGCGGCCCGGATTGAGACGGATAAGGCGTTCTGCCGCCGGCTGATGGAGCGGCACGGGATCGCAGGGTGCCCGGAATACCGGGTCTTCCACGATCCGGAGGAGGCCGGGCGGTTCATCGAGGCCTACGACGGCGATCTTGCCGTCAAGCCCATCGGGCTTACCGGGGGGAAGGGTGTGCGGATCATGGGCGAACATGTCGACGTGGCGGGGGCGGTCGAGTACGTCCGGGAGATCGGGGGGGATGTCGTGCTGGAAGAGCGGCTCCTCGGGGAAGAGTTTACCCTTCAGGCGTTCGTCGACGGCGAGCACCTGGTGCCCATGCCGCTCGTCCAGGACCATAAACGGGCCTACGAAGGTGACGTGGGGCCGAACACCGGCGGGATGGGTTCCTACTCCCTGCCTGATCACATGCTTCCCTTTGTCACCCGTGCGGACTACGAAGAAGCGCTCCGGATCATGGAGGATACGGTCGCGGCCATGCGGGACGAGGGGACGCTGTACCGGGGGATTCTCTACGGCCAGTTCATGAACACCCGCGAAGGCCCCAGGGTCATCGAGTTCAACGCCCGCTTTGGTGACCCTGAGGCGATGAACGTCCTCTCGCTCCTGGAGTCTGATTTCTCCGGGATCGTCCGCCATATCGTCGAGGGCGACCTCTCACCGGCGCATGTCCGGTTTGCTAACCAGGCGACGGTCTGCAAGTATCTCGTCCCCGAGGGTTATCCGGAGGCCCCGGCGGCTCGCGAGCCTCTCACCCTCGGCGACTCCGGCGACGCCCTCCTTTACTACGCGAACGTCGAGGAGCGGGACGGGGCGCTCTATACCCGGACGTCGCGGACGCTCGCGTTCGTCGGGAGAGGTGAGACGCTCGAAGAGGCCGAGGCGATCGCCGAGAAGGCGGCATCTTCCGTTACCGGGCGCGTGTTCCACCGCAGGGATATCGGCACCCGGGAGGTCCTCGAACGGCGGTGCCGGCACATGAAGGAGATTGCATGAAGAAGGATTTTCTCTCGATCATTGATATCGACGGGTATGAGCTTGAGAGCATCGTCGCCGACGCGATGCGCTTAAAGCGGCTGAAGTCTGCAGGGACTGCACACGAATTCCTGAAGGGGAAGAGCCTCGGGATGATCTTTGAGAAGGCGTCCACCCGCACCCGGGTCTCGTTTGAGGTCGGGATGACCGACCTCGGCGGCCACGCACTCTTCTTGAACCCCACGGATATGCAACTTGGACGGGGCGAAGAGATCAGGGATACGGCACGGGTGCTTGCCCGCTACACCGATGCGGTGATGATCCGCGCCTACCATCACGCCACCATCGAGGAGTTCGCCCGCTACTCGACGGTCCCGGTCATCAACGGGCTGTCCGACCGCCTGCACCCCTGCCAGGTGCTGGCCGATATCATGACCCTCAAGGAGCGGTTCGGCAACCTGCGCGACCTGAAGTTAGCGTGGGTCGGGGACGGCAACAACGTCTGCAACACGTGGATCCTCTCCTCGGCCCTGACCGGGATGGAGATCGTGGTCGCGAGCCCCCCGCGTTACCAGCCCAGGGCTGCCGTCGTCGACCAGGCGCGGGCGGGAGGAGGCAGGATCACCATCGTCACGGACCCGGATGAGGCGGTCCGGGATGCGGACGTCCTCTACACCGACATCTGGGTCTCCATGGGCGACGAGCAGGAGCGCACCGAGCGCCTTCTGGCCCTCAAGGGTTACACGATAGACTCCCGCCTTCTTGCCCGGGCACCACCCGACGCGCTCGTGATGCACTGCCTCCCCGCCCACCGCGGGGAGGAGATCACCGACGAGGTGCTGGAAGGGCCGCAGAGCATCGTCTGGGACCAGGCCGAGAACCGGCTCCACGCGCAGAAGGCGCTGCTCCTGCGGCTGATCGCCGGCGGCATGCCTGCGACGGAGTGACGGCAGGAGCAGAATATCTTTTTCTGAGTTCCCGCGACGATGAAAGCATGAGGTTGCCGGTTATCCCGATCGCGCCCCTTTTCATCACGGCTGTAGCGATACTCAAGACCCGGTAGTCTCACGGGGAGAGCGTGCCAATCGGAGTTCGCACTCCTGATGTCCTCGCCCATTTCGGCAGGTGGCACCCCGGGCACGGCTTCCCGCCGGCTATCGCCATGACTGCCCCCGCCCCTCCCCCAATGGCGATATCCCCACGGTTCACTGTCCGGGGACAGGCCGGGAGGCAACGGATCCGGTCTACCATCTTAGGTGTATCGCGGGCACGGCTTTCCCCGGATATCGCGAGCACTGCCCCCGCCCCCCTCAGGAAGGGGGAGGAGCGCCGGAGGCCGGGCGGGGTGGGGGGTGCCGGAGAGGAACTTTTGGGTATTATTTTGCCCGGGGAGGGGACGAGCCCCCTCCCCGGTCCCCTCCCCCGGTTGCGATAGCCACCACGGTCCACTGCGTGGGGAGCTCCGGGGAAGAACCGGATTCTGGCTGGCTCCACCTGGTCCCTCTCGCCAACCGGCGCCAGATCGAGAAACCGGCGTCAGCACCGCTTCCCGAAACGGCTTTCCACCGGGTATCCCCACGCACTGCCCCTGCCCCCGGGGGGCGGGGTAGTTCACCGTTCATGTCTGTGATGGAGGTCGGGAGAGTGCGGATGGTCATGGTCCAGCGGTTCGTGGAGATGAGGATGTGCATGATCCCCGGTAGCTCCGTCATGGCCATGCATATGGTGTTCTTCGGGGTGCTGATGGAGGTGCTCATGCTCGATCGGAGCATGGTGGTGCTGATGCTGATGCCTCTCGGTTGTGAGGACCAGGGCCCCTGCAAGCATCATGCCAAACGCAATCGTCAGCCGCAGGTCCGGATACTCGCCGAATATGAGAAATGAGAGTGCCGCACCGATGAAGGGTGCGGTGCTGTAGTATGCACCCGTCCGGGCCGCGCCGAGATCCCGTAGCGCACGGATAAACAGGACCATACTCACACCATAACACAGAAACCCCAGAAGCATCGCAGCAAGGACCAAGGGTAACCCGGGAAGGGAGCCGTGTCCCGGTATCGCAAGGATCAGGGCCATACTTCCCGCAAAAAGACCCTTAATCGTAACAATGGCAAACGGGTCTTTTCCGGAGATATTCCGGGTGGCATTGTTGTCGATGCCCCATAAAATACAGGCGAGCAGTATCCCGACTGCACCGACAGAGAATCCAAAAGCAGCGTTGGGCTCCCATGACAGCAACAAACTTGCGAGCGTGATGATCCCGAGTGCTACCCAGATACGCCTCCCGACCGACTCATGGAATACCGCGAAGGCGATTATCATCGTTGCGACGCCTTCAAAGTTCAGGAGTAGAGATGCCGTCGCAGCAGGAGTGACCGCCAGGCTGGACATCAGGAGAATCGGTGCAATGACGCCACCGGCGAGAATTGCCAGCAGGAGCCACGGGATGTCGTAAACCCGTATCCCCGCTTCCCCTGACAGGGGATTATGCCGGGATTTCAGGACCTTCCCGAGAAGGAACATCCCGAGAGCGGTCCCGAGGTACAGGAAGGCGACGAGGAGAACCGGTGAGATATCCCCGACCAGGATCTTTGAGAGCGGGGTGCTTATCCCGAACAACAGGGTAGAAAGGAGGGCATAGCCTACCGGAGACCACGCATGTTTCACCATGGCAGAGTTACCTTCCCGGCCACTTGCGCGGCGGGATAGTCAATGAAAGAAAGGTAATTGTTCGTATTGAGGGATACTGCGGGGTTACTACACCTATTCCTCGACGAACTCTTTGAGCCGCGCGAAAAGATATTTCTGCACCTCTTCGACGACCTCTCTTCTGCCGCGGAACGCGAGCAGTTCCCTTGCATCCCCGCCCATGTTCGCAAACGCCATCTTCTGCGGCCGCCGCACCACTTCCACGTCGTACTTCTCAGCGACATCGTACAGCATCTTCCGGGGCACGCCCGGGGGAACGAGCAGATCGTAGAGTTCTTCCTCAGCCATCATTTACCATATCCTACTTTCCTATTTTGATCCGGCGGGACATAATACATGGCCCTCCCCGCACGCCGCCGAGCGGGGCCTTCGGTTTCCCGAGAGAGTTCATGCACCGCCCCATCAGTGCCGCACCCCGGGCAAGACCGTCGTCCACGAAGACCAGGTGGTCGTTCGGAGTGTCGTAGAGGTTCCGTTCAGTGATGCCCTCGAGGATGTATTCGGGTTTCCTCCCCGAGATCGCCGCCCGCCCGGTGAACCCTATCGACGAGTTCGGCGGGACGAGCCCCCTCTCGATGGCGACATCGACGAGCCGGAGCGCCATCTTCGCGCAGACCCGGTCGACGACCTCGGTCAACATACCCATGCCATGCTTCTCGTAGATCTCGTGCCCGATCTCCTCGAGAACCGGCGTCTCACTCCCGTTGACACCCGAGTCGCACCCGATGAGGGCAACGCCCGACTTGTCGGCCACCTCCGCGCAGACCGGCACCCGCCCGAACCGCGTCCGGTCGGGAGGGACGATCCGGATATCGATGTGTTCGTGGCACCGGTCGACGTAACCCTCGACGACCGAGCGTTTCCTGCCCCCGAACGCGCCCTGAATGCTGTGATCGCCAAAGAGGTCGAGGGCCGTCCCCGTCCGCCCCTTCACGAGCCCGGTGCCCCGGACGATAGCATCCGGTATGGCCCCGGCAAGCCCGCAGAAGTTCCCGATCGTCTGGGCGAACGGGTTCGGGTCATCGCGGGCGACGTCGCTCGTGATCCGTCCGTCAAGCGTCGTCCCGAAGTCGATGGAGATGCAGGGGTTCCGGAAGTCGACGGCCGTCCACTTGGCACCCTCCTTGATCCCCGCCATTGCAAGTTCTCCCTCCATCTCGTTTGCCACCATCTCAACGCCGGTACACCCGACCGGCGGCACGACGCCGGCCACCGCACCGACGAAGACCACCCGGTCGGCGAACGAGAACTGCCGGAGTTTCGGCGGGAGGTTGTCGATCGACATCGGGGGCGTCATCTTTCGCGGGGGGACGCCGGCGGCGAGGCAGCCGTTTGCGAGAGCGATAACAAAGTCCCCGACCTGGTCGGGCGAGTCCATCGCCGCCACGACGCCGGTGCTCCTGACGACGAAGTCCAGGTCGTCCTTGATACTCAGGTGAGCCTCGTTGTGGCACCGGATCAGGGTATCGCGCACCAGGTCCGTGACCGATTCCCGGGTCAGTTCCGTGCCGTCCAGGGTTTCCCCGAAGATCGTCTCGCCGGGCAACGGCCGCCGGACGTCCCGGCTCATGGTCACGGTCTTGTTGATGACGTATGACCTGCCCGTCTCCAGGTTCGTGCCGGTCAGGATGCACTTTGTCGTAGTATTGCCCATCTCAACAGACGCCACGATAAAATAGGGCTTCACCCGGTACTCGGGAACACCGTCGCCCGGTCCGTGGGAGAGCGACGGCGGTGGCGGGCTTTCGACGATATGCGGCGTAGGTTTGAAAAAGCGCTCCAAAAAGCGGGCACACATAGTAGTCTTTTCCGTGTCTGCCTGCTTATAATTTTCTATACACCTCCGGATGCCCGGAACGCAGGGAGAAAGGGACCCCCCGCGAGACTCGCCCTGGCGGGCCGGATTGCCGTATACCGATCCCGCCGGGGACCTGTGCCGATTCGGGCGGGGATACGGGGACTTCGGCACGCATACGGTGGGGTGCTGCCCGGTACGGTGGGGGTGGCGACTGCAGACCGCGGGTCGCCTCATGCGGCAAAGACCGGGACCAGGCCGCACGCGGAAGCAGCGTGGAAGACGAGATGTGCCGGTCCACTACCCGGGCCGGCAGAGTCCTTTATATAGCGATAGCGCGGATAACCACATTACCGGAAAGGCTCCGGCGCTTCGCCGCGCCCGGTCCGTTCCCAGGAAGAGGTGAACCGTATGGTTGCGCTTTCAAACGAAGTTAAGGATATATTTACCAGGACCAAAGTCATGCCGATGGCCACCGCGTCGAAGAGCGGCATCCCGAACGTGGCGCCGATGGCATCCATACAGCTCGTGGGCGACGATACCGTCTGGATCATGGACAACTACATGGTCAAAACACTGGAGAACCTGAAGGAGAACCCTGTTGTGGCCCTTTACTTCTACGATCAGGAGTCGAAGCGCTGCTTCCAGATAAAGGGCTCAACGGAGGTTAAGACGTCCGGCCCCGAGTACGAGAAGTTCCGAAACCAGATGAAAGCAAAGAGCGACAAGTACCCGGCGAAGTCACTTATCGTCATCAAGATCACCGACGTCTTCGAGTGTACGCCGGGAAAAGAGGCCGGGAAGAAGGTGCTGTAAGCACCCCTTCAACACTTTTTGAGGTTTTTGAGCAGGCGCGCCTGCAGCCCGAAATAATTCGAGAACCCGACAGCGTGGTTCTGGTCGATCGTCGTCGAGTCAAAGGAGACGAGGTCGCCCGAATAGAGCCCGGCATCCGAGCTCCGGCCGAGCACCGAGAGGCTGCCCTTGTAGAGGCCGATGTCCACGACGCCGCTCGCACGCTCCTGCGTCTTATCGATGAACGCGTTGAGCGCATAGAAGAGCGGTTCGTGCACGAGCCCCATGTAGGCGAGCTCCGACCATTTGTCGTCGACGATGTGCTTGAACGCGAGCTCCGAACGGGTCAGGACGAGGCGCTCGAGGTCGCGGTGCGCGGCAAGGAGGACGGTCGCGGCCGGGTGCTCGTAGATCTCGCGGGCCTTCAGGCCGAGGATCCGGTCCTCGACCATGTCGTTGCGGCCCACGCCGTTCCTGCCGGCGATCCGGTTCAACTCCCGGATCAGGGCGATGCCGGGAAGTCTCTTCCCGTTGAGGGCGACCGGGACCCCCTGCTCGAACTCGATCCTGATCTCCTCCACGGCGTCGGGGGCCTCCTTCGGCGATACCGTCCAGGCGTAGATCTCCTCGGGCGGGCGGAAGGCCGGGTCCTCGAGCCTGCCGCCTTCGATGCTCCGGCTCCAGCAGTTCTCGTCGACGCTGTAGGGGTTCTCTTTCCCGACGCTCACCGGGACGTTGTGCTCCTGCGCGTAGCAGATCTCCCACTCGCGGGTCAGGTTCATCTCCCGCATCGGTGCAACGATCTCGTAGCCGGCGGACCTGAAGATGAAATCGAACCGGAGCTGGTCGTTTCCTTTTCCGGTGCACCCATGCGCAACCGTCGAGGCGCCTTCCTTCTCTGCGACCTTCACGATCTCTTCGGCGATCAGCGGGCGGGCGAGCGCCGTGCCCATCGGGTAGCCCTCGTAGGACCCGTTCGCTTTTATCGAGGGGAAGATGCACTCTGCTATGAACTTCTCCTTCGCATCGATGGTGTAGTGGTTATCTGCAAGCATCCGGCCCTTCTCTGTTGCCCGGGCAACCTCCTCCTCGGGCTGGCCCACGTCGACTGCAACGGTGACGATCTCGTCAAACCCGTAGTGCTCGCGCAGGAGGGGGATACAGACGGAGGTGTCGAGACCTCCCGAAAACGCTAGGACGACTTTTCTCTTTTCCATGGTACTGATCTCCGCGTTCCTGGTTCCTGTCGGACAGCGACAGTCTGGAGTAATCTACATTGATACGACCTCTCACCCAATAAAAGAAATGGTATGGACGGGCGCACCGGGAGGAACCGGAACTGTTACCGGTATTTCCAGGGGTTGGGGGATACCGGAGATCCGGGGTGCGGAGATGCACAGGGCATCCATTGTGACGACACCTGCAGTCCCGGCGCAGTCGGGACTTCCAGGGCGGAGGGGCGTGAGAACGAGATCAGGAAAAATGAACGTTATGCGAAGAATGATCGACAAACCGGCGATAAATCGCAGAATAACAGGCACGACTGTACTCTATCCCTGAATGCACCACAAAATGCCGGAAAAACTGAAATTCCCTTTAATATTGGGCTATTTTCGAAATCAGAAATTATAAAACAGATAAAATAGAAATCGTGAGTCGGAGGGTTCTGTTATTCTTGAGCAGGCATCACCCACAGAAGACTCAACATCACTACAACCAATCATCAGTGTAAATGGTCTGACCCGAGTATTTGGACAGGATCCCGGAGAAGCACTGGCACTGCACCGGTCCGGTTGCTCAAAGCAGGAGATCTATGAGAAGACCGGTGCGAGGCTGGCCCTCAATAACGTTTCATTCGAGGTTATGCGGGGCGAGACGTTCGTCCTGATGGGGCTCTCCGGGAGCGGGAAATCAACTCTTCTGCGCTGCATCAACCGGCTTATCGACCCTACCGAGGGCACAATACTGATCGACGGCGAAGATATCGTCAGGATGAGCCAGGAGGAACTGCGAGCAACCCGGCGGCGTAAATTGGGCATGATCTTCCAGAGCTTTGCTCTCCTCCCTCACCGGACGGTCCTCGACAACGTCGCCTTCGGTCTTGAGATCCAGGGCATCCCGGTGAATGAGCGCCAGCGGAAAGCCGAAGAAGTGCTCCGGACGGTGGGGCTTGGCGGCTACGGGGCGAGCATGCCTGGCGAGCTCTCCGGCGGCATGAAGCAGCGGGTCGGGCTTGCCCGGGCGCTCACGAGCGACCCGGATATACTCCTGATGGACGAGGCGTTCAGCGCGCTTGATCCGCTCATCAGGAGGGATATGCAGGATGAACTGCTGGATCTCCAGCAACGGTTGGCTAAGACGATCATCTTCGTCACCCACGATCTCGATGAGGCCCTGAAACTCGGCGACCGCATCGCCCTGATGAAGGATGGCGCGATCGTGCAGATCGGTACGCCGGAGGAGATCCTGACCAACCCGGAGAATGCCTACGTTGAACGGTTCGTCGCCGATGTGGATCTGACAAGGGTGCTCTCGGCAAGCGACGTGATGCGCCGCCCCGAACCGGTTGCCCAGTGCACCGCAGGACCAAGGGTAGCCCTGCACCTCATGGAGGAGCACGATATTGCAGGGATATTCGTCGTCACCCGGCAACGCTTGCTTCGGGGGCGGGTGACGCTCGACGATGCCGCCAGGGCTGTCAGGAGGGGAAAAGAGATGAAGGATATTCTCATCACCGAGATCCCCATTGTGGCTCCCGATGCATCGCTATCCGACATCATCCCGCTGATCGTCGAGAGTCCCCACCCTGTGGGGGTGGTGGACGACGCGGGCAGGCTCAGAGGGGTCATATCACGCGGCGCCATCCTTGCAGCTCTCGCACGAAAGGGAGAGAACACTCATGCAGCTGCCTAAACTTCCCGTGGGAGAGGCTGTCGAGATGCTCGTCGACTGGATCGACGAGTACTTCGGCTGGCTGCTTGACGGCATCAGCGAAGGGCTTGGATACCTCATCGAAGGATTCCAGGACCTCCTTATCGCCACACCGCCACCGGTCCTGATCCTCATCTTGAGCGTGCTGGTCTGGTTCGTCACCCGGCGGAATATCAGGCTGGCGGCGCTGACCGCGCTTGGCCTGCTGCTGATCTGGAATCTTGAACTCTGGGACCTCGCGATGCTCACCCTGGCACTCGTCCTCGCCTCGACGGCCCTTGCGCTCGCGATATCGATCCCGGTCGGGATCGCGGCTGCAGGGAGCGACGCCCTCAATGCCGCGCTCCGGCCGCTCCTCGACCTGATGCAGACCATGCCCTCGTTCGTCTACCTCATACCGGCGGTGATCTTCTTCGGGCTCGGGAGCGTCCCGGGCACCATCGCGACGGTCGTCTTTGCGATGCCGCCGGCGCTCCGCCTCACCAATCTCGGGATTCGGCAGGTGCCGACCGAACTGATCGAGGTCGCGGACGCCTTCGGCTCCACGCCCCGCCAGAAACTCTTCAAGGTGCAACTCCCGGTCGCGCTCCCCACCATCATGGCGGGGGTGAACCAGTGTATCATGCTCGCCCTCTCCATGACCGTCATCGCATCGATGATCGGGGCGGGGGGGCTCGGCTACCAGGTGCTCGTGGGCATCCAGCGGGTGGATATCGGTATGGGGTTTGAGGCGGGGCTTGCCATCGTGATCATCGCGATCGTCCTCGATCGGATCACCCAGAACCTTGTGCCGCAGCATGATACCCGGTGACCCGTTCAGAGTGAACCGGGGCCCGCTCATCCGCCCCGGACAGTTCGTCAGAGCCCGGAACCCCACATAGTCGGGCTTGAAATGCCATCTGGCCGCCTTCTGGCGGTAAACAATGACAAGGTGAAGAAATGATTCAAAAGAAAGGAAGCGTACTCGTACTGACAGGTATTGTTCTGATGCTCTGCCTCTTCTCTGCCGGATGCGCCGGCACAGGAGCGACCGAGCCCAAAAAGAAGATCAGCATCGGCTACGTCACCTGGGACTGCGCCATCGCGAGCACCAACGTGATGAAGCAGGTCTTTGAAGAAGCAGGGTATGACGTCAACCTGGTCGCCGTCGACGCAGGGCCGCTCTTCCAGGCGCTTGCTAACGGAAACGTCGATTTCACGACGACCGGATGGCTCCCGCACACTCATGAGCGTTACTGGGAGCAGTACGGCGACAGGATCGATTACGTCAGGGCCAACATCCCCGGTGCAGCACGTATCGGGCTCGTCGTCCCCACCGGCGTGACCATCGACTCGATCGAGGAGATGAACGGTGTCACAGATAAGTTCGGCGGCAGGATCGTCGGTATCGAGCCCGGAGCGGGTGTCATGGCCCGGACCGAGCAGGCCATTGCGGAATACGGCCTTGATTACGGCCTGATCGCAAGCAGCAGTGCCGGCATGGCAGCTGAACTCGGCTCCGCTATCAACGATGAGGAGTGGATCGCGGTGACCGGGTGGTCGCCGCACTGGAAGTTCGGCCGCTACGACCTCAAGTTCCTTGAGGATCCGAAGGGCATCTACGGCGGGGCCGAAGATATCGTGACCCTCGCGCGGCAGGGCTTGAAGACCGACGACCCGGAAGCCTACGGCATCCTGACCCGGTTTGAGTGGACCGGCGAGGATATCGCCTCGGTCATGACCGATATTGCGGGCGGCATGCCTGAAGAGGAAGCCGCAAAGACATGGATCGATGCCAACCGCGACAGGGTCAACGCCTGGCTTGGGAAGGCATAACCCTCTCTTTTTTGGCTCTGTATAACCGCTTTGCGTAACTCCGCATATCCCCACAGACGATGGAAACAGGTGGCGTGGCCTCCGAAATATGATCGAATACAACGCCAGGAATCCCTGTAGCCTCGCACGAAGCCGCGGAAGTTCGCGAAGTTCGGCAGATGGATTTGCAACGCCCCATCAAGGCTTCGCGTTCTTCGCGTAAACTGACGCAGACGGCAACACCGGAACAAAAAGAGAGGGTGCTACGTTCCCGGATCATACCAGCCCGTGGTAGTGCCCGAGCGGTTCGAGGGTGATCTCTTCGCGCTTGATGGCGTCGATCGCCATCGCAGCGGCCCGCGCCGCCTGGAGCGTCGTGATGTAGGGGATGCCGTAATCGACGGCGGCCCGCATGATCTGGATATGGTCCTGCCGGGAGGCCTTATCTGCCGGGGTGTTGATGATCAGCCGGATACCCCCGGAACGCATGATGTCGATGACGTTCGGGGAGCCTTCCTGGACCTTCCGCACGAGGTTTGCCTCGACGCCGTTCTGGGTGAGGAAGTCGACCGTCCCGCTCGTGCCGTAGAGCGAGAGGCCGAGTTCCCGGAGTTTCCGCGCGATCGGCAGGATCTCTTCCTTCTGCTCGTCCGTCACCGATATGAAGATGTTTCCTGCCGTCGGCAGGGTGTTGTCCGCGGCGGTGCTCGCCTTGTAGTAGGCGCGGCCGAAGTCGTAATCGATCCCCATCACCTCGCCGGTGCTCTTCATCTCGGGCCCAAGGACGGTGTCGACACCGGGGAGTTTATTGAAGGGGAGGAGCACCTCTTTGACCGCGACGTGCTCGATCTCGGGCTCGGTGACACCCATATCGGCGAGCTTTCTTCCCACCATCACCTTCGCCGCAAGCTTCGCAAGCGCAACACCCGTCGCCTTCGCGACGAACGGCACCGTCCGGCTCGCACGCGGGTTTGCCTCGAGCACGTAGACGACGTCGTCCTGGACGGCGTACTGGATGTTGATCAGCCCGACGACCCCAAGGCCGAGCGCGATCTTCCTCGTGTAGTCGCGCACCCGCGCGATCACCGAGGGCGAGAGGGACTGCGGCGGGATGACGCAGGCCGAGTCGCCGGAGTGGACCCCGGCCCACTCGATGTGCTCCATGATGCCGCCGATCAGGACGTCCGTCCCGTCAGAGACCGCATCGACGTCGATCTCGACAGCGCTCCTGAGGAACGAGTCGATCAGCACCGGGTGTTTCCTGCTCACGCGGACGGCCTCTGCGATGTAACTCTCAAGCTCGAACTCGTCGTGGACGAGTTCCATCGCCCGCCCGCCGAGGACGTAGGACGGCCGGACGAGGACCGGGTAGCCGATTGCCCGGGCCATCGTTCGCGCCTCCTCCTCCGAGTAGGCGGAACTGTTCGCCGGGCTCGGTATACCGAGCCGGGAGAGGAGCCGGCTGAACCGGTCGCGGTCTTCCGCCGCATCCATAGCGTCGGGCGACGTGCCGAGGATCTTCGTCGAAAGGCCGAGGCGCTTGATCTCGGCCTCAAGCGGCACGGCCAGGTTCACCGAGTTCTGGCCGCCGAACTGGACCAGGACGCCGTAGTAGTCGTCCTTCTTGAGGATGTTCACGACGTCTTCAAGCTGCATCGGCTCAAAGAAGAGCCGGTCGGACGTGTCGGCGTCGGTCGAGACGGTCTCCGGGTTGTTGTTGACGATATGGACCTCGATCCCTTCCTCCTCGCGCAGCGCCATCACCGCGTGGACGGTGCAGTAGTCGAACTCGATCCCCTGGCCGATCCGGATCGGCCCGGACCCGAGGATCAGCACCTTCTTCGCACCGTCCCGGGTGAGCTCGCACCCTTCTTCCCAGGTCGAGTAGAAGTAGGGCGTGGTGGCCGGGAACTCCGCAGCACAGGTGTCCACCATCTTGTAGGTCGGCGCCCCCGCGAGAGCCACGATCTCGTCGGCGGTCTTCCCGGTCAGGGCCTGCAGTTCCTCGTCCGAGAATCCGTAGCGCTTGGCGGCCCTGATATCCCCGGGCCCACAGGCGGTCCCGAGCCTCCGTTCGAGGTCCACGATGTTTTTGATCTTCTCTAAAAAGAACGGCGTGATGGAGGTGAGGCCGGCGACCTCCCCAACCGTGAACCCCTCCCGGAATGCGTCGAAGAGGCACCCAAACCGTTCGTCGGTCGGGGCCGTGAGGATCATCCGGATCTCGTTTGGGTTTGTGTGCCGTTTCATGTCGGTATCAAGCGACCGGAGCGCCTTCTTGAACGCCTCCTCGACCGTCCGGCCGATCGCCATAACTTCGCCGGTGCTCTTCATCGCCGTGGTGAGCGTCCGGTCTGCAGACTTGAACTTGTCAAACGGCCACCGGGGCACCTTCACGACGACGTAGTCGATGGCGGGCTCGAAGGATGCCGGGGTGACGCCGGTCACGGTGTTCATGATCTCGTCGAGACGGAGCCCTATGGCGATCTTTGCCGCCACCCGGGCGATCGGGTAGCCGGTCGCCTTGGATGCGAGTGCAGACGACCGCGAGACCCGGGGGTTCACCTCGATGATCCGGTAGTCGCCGTCCTTGTAGGCGAACTGGATGTTGCACCCGCCCTGGACGTCGAGCGCCCGGATGATCTTTATCGCGGCGCTCCGGAGCGTCTGGTACTCGTCGTCCCGCAGGGTGAGGATGGGCGCAACGACGACGCTCTCGCCGGTATGGATGCCCATCGGGTCGACGTTCTCCATGCCGCAGACGATGATGCAGGTGTCGGATGCGTCCCGCATCACCTCGAACTCGATCTCCTTCCACCCGGCGACGCTCTCTTCCACCAGCACCTGGCGGATACGGGAGCGTGTGAGCCCGATCTCGATGATCCGCCGCATCTCATCAGGCGTATGCGCAACACCGCCGCCCGATCCGCCGAGGGTGTATGCGGGCCTGATGATCGCCGGGAGACCGACCTCCCGGATGGCCTCGTCGATCTGGTTCATGTTCCCGAGGATCATGCTCCGGGGGACGGGCTCCCCGATAGCGTTCATCAGGTCACGGAACTGCTCGCGGTCCTCCCCCCGGTAGATCGCCTCAAGCGGCGTCCCGAGGATCTCCACGCCCGCAAGCGCACCCATCTCCGCGAGCTCCGCCGTCATGTTGAGGCCGGTCTGGCCGCCCATGCCGCTCAGGATCCCGTCCGGTCTCTCCTTCTGGATGATCTTTGCTATGATCTCGGCCTTCAGGGGCTCGATGTAGATGACGTCCGCCGTATCGGGGTCGGTCTGGATCGTTGCGGGGTTTGAGTTGACGAGGACGACCTCGACGCCCTCTTCCCGGAGCGCCCGGCAGGCCTGCGACCCGGAGAAGTCGAACTCTGCCGCCTGCCCGATCTGGATGGGGCCGGAGCCGATGATGAGGACCTTTTTGATGTGAGACTTCCGCGGCATTACGGGATCCCCCTGTATACGCGGTCAAAGAAGTGCATCTCCGTATCCCGGGGGCCGCCGTGCGCCTCCGGGTGGAACTGGACGCAGGTGATGTTGAGGTTCTGGTCCTCGAACCCCTCGACCGTGCCGTCGTTCACGTTCCGGTACGAGACGGTGCATCCCTCGGGCAGGGTCTCTCCATCCACCGCAAAACCGTGGTTCTGGGTGGTGATGGATATGCTCCCGTCCCGGTAACGGACCGGCTGGTTTGTCCCGCGGTGGCCGAACTTCATCTTGTAGGTCTCGGCGCCGAGCGCGAGAGCAGTCACCTGGATGCCCATGCAGATGCCGATGACCGGCACCGCGCCGGCGAGCTCCCGGACGCACCGGATGGCGTCGACTGCCCTCCTCGGGTCGCCGGGACCGTTGCTGATGAAGAGCGCATCGGGCTTTGCCGCCATGATCTCATCGGGCGCGGCGGTGTGCGGGAAGACATGGATATCGGCGCCACGGCGGCTGAGGCTTGCAAGGATATGCCGTTTCACCCCGAGGTCGATGACGGCGATCCGTTTCCCGGTGCCGCCGATACGGTAGGGCCCGGGGCAGGAGACGCTCGCGATGAGGTCGGCGTCGCCGACCGGGGGGGCGGCCCGGGCGCGCCGGACCGCTTCTTCTCCGTCATCGCTGCCGACGATGAGCGATGCGCGGAGTGTACCGACCGTCCGGGTCTTTATCGTCAGGCTGCGGGTATCGACGCCCGATATCCCGAGAAGGCCGTTCTCTTCGAAGTATTCTGCAACCGAAGGCCGCATGGTGGGCACGCGAGCGATCTCGCGCGCAACACAGCCCCGTGCGTGAACCCGGGGACTCTCAAAATTCTCTAGATCCACACCATAGTTCCCGATGAGGGGATACGTAAACATCAATATCTGCCCGGCATAACTGGGATCCGTTAATGCCTCCATGTAACCGGTCATCTGTGTGGAAAAGACGAGTTCACCGGAACATACCCCCTCAACGCCAAAACCGCTCCCTACAACAAATGTTCCGTCTTCAAGACCCAGAACCGCCTTCATGGATTACCATACCATGTGGAACGGATTCCTTATTAACGGTAATGACGGATCGCACATCTTCCCCGGAAAGCCGGCCGGAAACCCTGAAAAAAGGGCTCATATTCCCCCAACTGCCGGATCGGGCGGCGTACCGGGTGACGCGTGATGAGTGAGGGCGCGGTGGAGAAGATCCGCGCGATCGAGACACCTGAGGGGACGTTTACCATCCGGCTCATCCTCGACGACCTCGGAAGCATCTACCCGGGCATGATCCGGTATACCGTTGAGGTCCTCTGCGGCGCGGAGCCGGTCGCCACCTACGCCGTCAACTCCTACGAGGTGCCGCCCGGCTCACTCATCGATACCCGGGAGGCGGCGGAGATCCTCTTCTCGCGGCTCGCGCACGACGTGGCGTCCCGCCCCCACGCCTACACCCGCTCTCGCCGTCTCACCCGCCCGCTCCCCGGGAGCGGCACCTCTGATGTCGTCATACTGCAGGGGAGCCCGCGCCGGTTCGGGAACTCTGCCAGGATTGCGTCGTGGTGCGCTGACGAGGCCGCACGGGCAGGCCTCTCCTCCCGAATCTTCTTCCTGCACGAGTTCTCTATCCGCCCGTGCATCGGGTGTTATGCCTGCTACAACTACGGTTATTGCCCGGTCGACGATGATATGCCCGGGATCGTCCGGGCTCTCGAGTCCGCCTCGGTCATCGTCGTCTGTACGCCGGTCTACACCGGTACCGTCCCGGCCGGCCTGAAGGCCGTGATCGACCGCTGCCAGTGGCTCCACGCCCGGCAGAAGGTGCTGGGAAGAGAGGTGCACGCCCGGGGCCTGCTCGTCGCCGTCGCGGGACGGCGGGGGGCCGCGCCGTTTGTCTGCATAACCCGTGTGGTCAGTATGTTCATGGAGAACCTGGGCATCCGTCCGGCCGCCCCGGTGCTGATCGGCGATCTCGACCGGGCCCGGGATGTGAGGAAGATTGAGGGGGCCGAGGACGACGTCCGGGCGGCGCTGCGGACGCTGTTCGCCCCCGGGGACGAAGGATAATATACCCCCGCTCCCCCACCGATGATGCATGGCAGAAGTGACTGTTGAGATTGTCGGGCTCATGGAATCCGAATGCGGCCCGTTTCCCTGCGATGAGACGAGAACCTGCGGTCTTGAGACCTGCTACCCGTCAAACAGCCTGATGGATGCCATCAGCGCCCTGCGCGACGAACTCCTCGCCGGGTACGGGGATAAGGTCGAGGTGAAGATGACCCTGATCGACGAGGGGATGCCCGACCACGTCAGGAAGATCATCGAGGAACGCCATCCCCCCATCCCGATCATTCTCGTCAACGGCAGGCTAACGTCGATCGGGAGGGTTTCGCTCGATCTGATAAAAGAGGAGATTGAGTATGCGCTTGAAGAGTCCTAAAATATCTTCTTCAACTCTCCGGTCGCAAGGTCGAAGTACAGGCCGTGAAGCCGGACCCGCCCTTCTTTTTCCGCAGCCACGACCGGCGGATAGGTGCGGAGGTGCTCAAGCTGCAGGCCGACGTTCTCGATCTCGATGAACCGCAGCCGGATCTTCTCCTCTTCCGGGTTCTTCGGAACCTGCATCCTGTCATCGACGCGGCGTTTCGCCTCCCTTGCGTTGTTGAGCCAGAGCGGGACGTAGGCGTCTTCGCTCTCGTGGTCGAGCCCCTTTATGGCGCCGCAGTCCGAGTGCCCGCAGATGACGATGTCACCGACCTGGAGGTGGTTGAGCGCATACTCAAGCACCGTCGCGAAGTTCCAGTCATGGACCGGGACGATGTTGCCGATGTTCCGTTGCACGAAGAGTTCCCCGGCCTGTGCGCCGGTGATGCGTTCGGGGTTCACTCTTGAATCCGAGCATCCGATCCAGAGGACCACCGGGTGCTGGCTTGATGCCAGGGCTTTGTAATGCTCAGGATTCTTTCCGAAGTCGTCTTCCCTGAACCGTTCGTTTCCCTCAAGAAACTTCTCTATCATCTCTCGTACTCCATTAAACAGTATGCAGGCGCCCGCCACGGACGGGTTGTGCCTGCAGAGGGGGTTACCTCCCGGGGGTTAAAAATACATATGCCTGGATTCTGCAGGGGGAGAAAGAGGCATAAACAAGGCGAATCGGAGTTTTACTATCCCAAATAGGGATTTGGTTCGTCGGAATACCTCACGCTTCATCTCCTCGAACCAAGGTGGAGAGGGGGCGACGCACCACGGTACACAAGGTAATATGGTAAGCAAACTCGATTTGTTCATGAAAGATAATGTTTGATCCCGGCCACGAGACCGGCAGCCCGGTATGCGCTCTCCTATAAGAAGAGCTCGGGTTCTATCGAAGTCTTCGGATCGTTGTGGCCGAGAGGCCCCGTGACGAGAGAATCGGGACGAATCGGCCACCTGATGTACCTTCCGAACACTTTCGCCCCGCAGGGGGAAGTTATATGCCTCAGGAACGATATGAGTAGGGCCGTTCCAAAATCCTCTTACGAGAGGGGCGACCCGCTCACATCACCCAGTGGTCATCCCGCCGGGTGCACAGCGAAACTCTTCGAGTCTCTTGTGTTCGCTACGCTCCCACACCAAACCCATTGGGTTTTTTCATGCTCCCTCCGGTCGCATTCCGCACCTCGGAACATCCTTTCGCACGAACCACCCTCCAACCGATCAATCCCGCCCGGAGACGATCTTCCGCAGATGAGGTCACCTCTGGACGGCCCCGAGGTTCGCCTGCTCGACGGTCCGCGCGTACCGGGCGAGAACGCCCGTAAGCCGGCGCGCCGGGGGTTTCCAGGCCCGTCGCCGCTCTTCCAGGATCTCCGGATCAACCAGGAGGTCGAGGCGCTTCTCGTAGAGGTCGATCGCGATCTCATCCCCGTCCTCCACGAGGGCGATCGGCCCGCCGACCGCGGCCTCGGGGGCGACGTGCCCGATGCACGGCCCCCGGGTGCCGCCCGAGAAACGGCCGTCGGTCACCAGCGCGACCCGGGCGTAGCCAAGCCCCATCAGCGCAGACGTCGGCGAGAGCATCTCGGGCATCCCGGGTGCTCCCCGCGGCCCCTCGTAGCGGATCACGACGACGTCACCCTCCGCGATATCGCGGTGGAGGATCGCCTCCATCGCCGCCGCCTCGCCGTCAAAGACCCGGGCCGGCCCCTGGTGCCGCCACATCGCCGCCGGGACCGCGGCGCATTTGACGACGGCGCCGTCGGGGGCGAGCGACCCCCGCACGACCTTCAGGCCGCCGGCAGGGCTGACCGGGGCGTCGGCCGTCCGGATAACGTCCGGGTCGGCGACCCGCGCTTCTCTCGCGATATCGAGGATTGAGCGGCCCGAGACCGTCGGGGCGTCGTCGATGTAGCGCTCAAGCATCGCGAGGACCGCAGGAATGCCCCCTGCCCGGTGGAGGGCGAGCATCGAGTGCGGGCCGCCGGGCTGCATGTGGCAGATGTGAGGGGTCTCCTCGCCGATGACGTTGAAGGTCTCAAGGTCGAGGGGGACGTCCGCCTCCCGGGCGACGGCCATCAGGTGGAGCACCGTGTTCGACGAACCGCCGAGCGCCATGTCCACCCTTATCGCGTTTGTGAGGCTCGCCGGCGAGACGATATCCCGCGGGCGGATGCCCTCCCGGACGAGGCCGACCGCCCGCTCCCCGCTCTCCCGGGCTATGCGGAGTTTTGCCGCGTCGACCGCCGGGATTGCCGCACAACCCGGGAGGGAGAGGCCCAGCGCCTCGGTCACGCACGCCATGGTGTTTGCGGTGTAGAGCCCCTGGCAGCTCCCGCATCCGGGCATCGCCGCGCACTCGAGTTCACCGAGCTCCTCCTCGCTCATCGTGCCGGCGGCGACGCGGCCCACGCCCTCGAATATGTCGATCAGGGAGAGCTCCCGGCCCGCCGCGTAGCCGGGGAGCATCGGGCCGCCGGTGACGACGATCGTCGGGATGTTGCACCGCACCGCCGCCATGAGCATGCCGGGGACGATCTTGTCGCAGGTCCCGACACAGACCAGGCCGTCGAACCGGTGCGCCTCGACCATCAGCTCGACGGCGTCGGCGATGTTCTCCCGCGAGGGGAGGGAGTAGCGCATCCCCTCGTGGCCCATTGCGATCCCGTCACAGATGCCGATGGTCCCGAACTCGAACGCCACACCGCCCGCAGCCGCGACACCCTCCTGCACCTTCTGCGAGAGGGACCGAAGGTGGATGTGCCCGGGGACGATCGTGTTATACGCGTTTGCTATCCCGATGAAGGGCTGACCCATCTCGCGGTCGGTCACGCCGAGCGACCTGAGCAGCGCCCGGTTTGGAGCACGCTGGTAGCCAATCTTTACCGTCTCACTCCGCATGGTAATTCTCATAGGAGGATAAGCGCGCAGGGGGAAAAGAGTGTTCCGGTTGCCGGTGTGGTGGTGCAGGGGGGGAGGTTTTTCAGCGTGGGGAAAGGAGTAGTTCACCGCGTTTGAGAGCGCATGACATAAGCGTCCTTCGAGCGACTCGAATCATATCGATCAAGCAAACTTGGACACGGATTTGTGGTGGGTATCGCCACGCACTGCCCCCGCCCCCTCAGGAAGGGGGAGGAGGCCGAAGGCCGGGTGGGGTGGGGGTTACAGCCTTCTTTTGGGAGTGGAGACAGGGGAGGGGGGATGGCTCCCCCCCTCCCCGTCAGCCCCTCCCCCAATGGCGATACCCCCACGGTCCAGTGTACCTGGCTTTCTCTCGTTCAGCCATTCAGTATGTCGCAACGCCGACTAATTCAGTGCTAAAGGGAGGGACAGCATTGACACAGTGGGAACTCCATCTCCTCACTCCTCAGTCCCACCATATAACTCCACCACGCCCCCGATGACGATCACTGCCGGGGGCCGGACACCTGCTGTGCGGGCTTTCCCGGCGATATCGGCGATGGTCCCGACCGTCACGCGCTGGTCGGGCCGCAGCCCCCTCTCGATGATCGCGACCGGGGTCGCGGGGTCTTTGCCGTGCGCCGCGAGCGCCGCCGTGATGGCAGGGAGGTTCTTCACGCCCATCAGGATCACAAGCGTCCCCTTCAGGCGTGCGAGGACCTCCCAGTCGAGGGCGGACTCGGGTTTCGTAGGGTCCTCGTGGCCGGTGATGAACGTCACCGTTGATGCGTACCGGCGGTGGGTGACCGGGATCCCGACCATCTCGGGGACGGCGATGGCGCTCGTGACGCCCGGCACCACCTCAACCGGGATGCCGTGCTCCCGGAGCACCTCAAGCTCTTCTCCGCCGCGGCCAAAGAGGAAGGGGTCGCCCCCTTTCAGGCGCACGACCGTCTTCCCTTCTCTCACCTTCTCGACCATCAGCGCTTCTATCTCGTGCTGCTCCAGCGTGTGGTTGCCGCCGTACTTCCCGCAGTCGATCCGTTCGGCGTCCCGCGGGAGCGTTGCGAGGATCTCCTCGCCCGGGAGCTGGTCGTAGAGGACCACGTCCGCCGCGTCGATCACCTCACGCGCCCTCATCGTCAGGAGGCCGAGCCCTCCCGGGCCCGACCCCACAAGGTACACTCTTCCATTCATGATCTCAACCCCAGTGCCGCATAGGCCTCCCGGATCAGGTCTTCCGCCTTCCCGCGCAGGGCCCGCCCGCACGCCCGCGCCTCTTCAGGCGTCGCAACATGCCGCTCGATACGCTCCCACCGGGAGCCGTCGAGCGCGAGCACCTCGGCGATCAGGTCCCCGCCCCTGCAGTAGATCCCCTGCGGGGTGAAGCACCCGCCGCCGACCTCCTCCATGACGGCGCGCTCGATCGCCACGTCGAGGCGGGTGGGGGCATGGTCGAGCGCCGCGAGGGGGCCGGCGATCCCCGGATCGTCCCGGCAGACGACCGCGACGGTCCCCTGGTTTGGGGACGGGACGAACCGGTCCGTGGGGAGGGGCTCCCCGGACAGCCTGAGCCCGAGGCGCTCGAGGCCCGCCTCCGCGAGCATGATGGCGTCGTACTGCCCCTCGCGGAGCTTCCGTATCCGGGTATCGACGTTCCCCCGCAGTTGCTTCACCGTTAGCGTCGGGTCGTTGCGGAGGAGCTGGGCGCGGCGCCGGGTGCTCGACGATCCGACGACGCGGACCGCGTCGAGAGGGGCCTCGTGCGCAAGAAAATCCGCAGGCGAATCCCGCTCGAGCACCGCGCAGCAGACGAGCCCTGCCGGCCGCGCCGCCGGGATATCCTTCATGCTGTGCACCGCAGCGTCGATCTCGCCCCTGAGGATGGCATCGTCAAGCGCCCGGACAAAGACTCCCTGCCCCCCGATAGCGTGGAGCGGGACATTCGTTGCGGTATCGCCCTCGGTCGTGATCGTGACGATCTCCGCTTCAATTCCCCGGTCGGCGAGCATGCCGACCACCTTTCCTGCCTGTGCAAGCGCAAGCGCGCTTCCCCGTGTGCCTATGCGAAGAGACATGACCCGTATGCGTCTGCTATCTGTTCGATATCCGCTTCCGTGTGCGCAGCAGAGAGGAAGTTCGTCTCGAACTGCGACGGCGGGAGGAAGATCCCTGCATCAAGCATCGCCTTCCAGAACCGCGAAAACGCCTCTGTGTCGCACTCTTTGACCTCCCGGTAGTTGTGCGGCGGGGCGTCCCGGAAGAAGTGCTTGAAGACCGATCCCATCCTGACGAACGAGCCACGGCGCGCATCGACAGCCACCTCCTCGATCGCCCGCGTGGCGTCGTCGAGCCGCCGGTAGATCTCCGGGTGCTCGTGGAGGTGGCGGAGGGCCGCAGACCCCGCCGCAAGGCTTGCCGGGTTGCCGCTGAACGTCCCCGCCTGGTAGACCGGCCCCGATGGGGCGACCAGTTCCATGATATCGCGCCGCCCGCCGAAGGCGCCGATGGGGAGGCCGCCGCCGATGATCTTTCCGAATGTGGCAAGATCGGGCTTTACCCCGTAGAGCACCTCAGCGCCGCCGATACCGACCCGGTAGCCGGTGATCACCTCATCGAGGATGAGAAGGACGCCGTGGGCGGCGGTGATCTCCCGGACGTCGGCGAGGTAGCCGTCGTCGGGGAGCACCGGCCCGATGTTTCCCATGATCGGTTCGAGGATGAACGCGGCGACGTCGTCGTTTCCGGAGAGGAGCGCCTCCAGCGCCTCGGGGTCGTTATACGGGACCTGCCGGGTGTGGGCCACAAGGTCGGCGAGGACGCCGGCGGAGTCGGGCACCCCGAGGGTGGTCGCCCCCGACCCGGCCTTCACCAGGACCGCGTCGTGGGCGCCGTGGAACCCGCCTTCGACCTTGATGATGTCCTGCTTTCCGGTGTAGCCCCGTGCGAGCCGGATCGCAGCCATCGTCGCCTCGGAGCCTGACGAGACAAATCGGACCATATCGATCCCGGGGTGGTCGCCGGTGATGATCTCCGCAAGGTCGATCTCAAGCGGCGACGGTGTGCCGTAGAGCCAGCCCTTCTCGAGCTGGCGTTCGATCGCCTCCCTGACCGCCGGGTGCGCGTGACCGAGGATGAGAGGGCCGTAGCCGAGGCAGCAGTCGATGAGAGCCGCCCCGTCGACGGTCGCCAGGTGCGAGCCCGCCGCCCGCTCCACGTAGAACGGGTAGGGCTTGATGGCCCTGACCGGGCTGCTGACGCCGCCCGGCATCAGGGCCTTTGCCCGTGCGAAAAGGTCACTGCTCTTCATCGAGCCACCCCGCTGCGTCTTCGGCAAAGTAAGTGATGATCAGGTCGGCCCCGGCGCGCTTGATGGCGGTGAGGCTCTCGAGGGCGACGGCCCGCTCGTCCAGCCAGCCGCGCTCTCCGGCCGCCTTGATCATGGCGTACTCCCCGCTGACCTGGTAGGCCGCAACCGGCAGCCCGAACTCCGTGACGGCTGAGAGGATGTCGAGGTATATCCCGGCCGGCTTGACCATCAGGATATCAGCCCCTTCGGCGGCGTCGAGTTCCGACTCCATCACCGCCTCCCGGGCGTTCCCCGGGTTGATCTGGTAGGTCGTCCGGTCGCCGAACGAGAACCCCGAGTCCGCGGCGTCGCGGAACGGCCCGTAGAGGGCGCTCGCGAACTTCGAGGAGTACGACATGATGAGGACATCCAGGTATCCGGCGGCGTCCAGAGCCTCCCTGATCGCCTGCACCATACCGTCGAGCATACACGAAGGCGCGACGATGTCGGCGCCGCTCTCTGCGTGGGAGACGGCGATCCGTGCCATCAGCGCGAGAGAGGGGTCGTTTTTGAGATCCGGGCCGTCAGGGGTCTCCCCGACGATGCCGCAGTGGCCGTGGTCGGTGTACTCGCAGGCGCAGACGTCGGTGGCGACCACCATCTGCGGCAGCCGCCCCTTGATGCTTTTAGCGGCCCGCTGGACGACGCCGTCGGCCGCGCAGGCCCCGGTCGCCTCGCTGTCTTTCGCCGCCGGGATACCAAAGAGGATCACCGCACGGATGCCGGCGTTCAGGAGGCGCTCGCAGTAGTCGGCGACCCCGTCCACCGGGTGCCGGAACTGCCCCGGCATCGAGGCGATGGGTAACGGTGTGCTGATCGATTCGTCTACAAAGACCGGCATAACGAGGTCGGTCTTCCTGAGTTCTGTTTCGCGGAGGAGCGGCTGGATGATCCGCCTCCGCATCCGTCTCATTCGTCGTTGTGGAAACATAGTTCTCCCCGGGTAATCGCCCTCATCAGGCCCTCGGCTTTCGCTGTATCGCCGCACTCCGCGCTCGCGCGGATGGATGCGGTCACGTCCGAGAGGAGTTTCTTCGTGAGCGCCCGCGTCAGGTCATCGATGATCTCTGCCGTGCGGCTATCCTCCTCCCCAAGGCGGGCCAGCGCCCTGTCGCGCTCGCGCGCCCGGATCGACTCCGCCCAGGTGTAGAGGAGAGCGAGCGTCTCGTCGGCCGCCGTCCGCCGGAGGAGCCGGATGAAGTGGTCGAACTCCTCGTCGATGATCCCCCGCGCCCGGTCCGCCTCGCCCCTCCGGGAGTCCATGGCGGCGTCGCTGACGCTCCGGAGGTCGTCGATGGTGAAGAGGTGCACGCCTTTGATGGACCGCACCTCATCCTCGATATCGCGGGGCTGGGCGATGTCGATGAGGACCAGGTGGCGGGGGCTCGGGTCGAGCGGCCAGAGGCGCTTCTCCATCACCCCCCGTATCTCCTCCGTGCGGATGACCGGGTGCGGCGCGGCGGTGCAGGAGATGACGACGTCGGAGAGCGCTATGTAGCGGTAGAGATCCCTGAAGTTGACCGCCCGTCCCCCGATCTTCTCCGCAAGCACCACCGCACGTTCGTAAGTCCTGTTCGCGACGTATATCGCCGTCAGGCCCTTCGCGGAGAGAGCCTGGGTCACCAGCAGCCCCATCTCTCCGCTCCCGATGACCAGGATGTGCCGGTCGCGCAGGGTGCCGAGGAGTTTTTCCGCAAGCGTCACGGCCGCGGAACCGACGGAGACCGCTCCCCGGTTGATCTGCGTCTGGCGCCGGACCCTGACCCCCACGTGCACCGCCTTGTTGATGCAGATCTTGATGACGGTGCTCACGGTCCCTGCCTCCTCCGTGGCCGCGAGCGCTGCTTTGAGCTGGCCGAGGATCTGGTCCTCGCCGACGACCAGGGAATCGATGCCTGCGGCGAGTTCCAGGAGATGGCGGGGCACGGCCTCCCCTTCGATGACCATGAAGTCGCGCCTGCCCTGCTCCTGCAGGAACCCTTCAAGGCTCCGCGCGTCCCCCTCCACCAGGACCTCGACGCGGTTGCAGGTCTGGAGCAGGAGGACGCCCCTGAACCGTTCCCGTGCCTCGCGGAGGAACGCCGCCTCGTCGGGGAACCGGAACGCTTCGATCGTGGCGATGTCCGCGGTGTGGTGGTTCACGCCCGCGAGCGCGAGCGGGGCTGCGGCCGGATCAGGCATGCAGGTACCTCTCGATCGCCATCGTACGTGCCCGGCCATAGTCGGAGGCAAGCGCTTCCCAGACCTCTTCATCCCGGAGGATGCTCCAGAGGATGCGGGACCGTTCTGCCTGCACCGGCTCGCTCTCCTTAAGCATCGAGCGCACCTCGTCCTGCAGGTCGATCATCCGGTCGAGGTCTGCATACTCCTTCTGGAGTCGCATGCGGAGATACCGCGATACGGCGGGGCTCTTTCCGTGGGTGCTGATCGCGACCAGGTAGCGGCTGCCCCGGACGACCGAAGGGACTATGACATCGCCGGGAACGCCTGCGGCGTTGTTGAAGAGGACGCCGGTCGCGGCGCATACTCTCCCGATACGGTCGTTGAGTCCCGGGTCCGGTGTCGCGGCTACCGCGAGGAAGGCGCCCGCGAGGAGATCCCGGAGCGTCTCATCCGGGAGGGTGGAGAGGTCGGCCTCCTGCCGCCTGATCGCGAGACCATCAAGGTCCGGCGAGAATGAACGGCTGATCACCGTCACCTCCGCCTCATGCTCAAAATACGCAGCCTTCCGGGCACCGACGTCGCCTCCCCCGAAGATGAGCACCCCCCTGCCCGTCAGGTCAAGCATGAGAGGGATCATTCTTCTATAGTGTGGTGAACGGAATAGATTAAGGTGTTGAAAAACCTGTTTCTCCCGGGGTCCCCCGGCATATGCCCTCCGGTCGATACATCAGCGCCGGTTTGTTCAAAGAAGGTTTTAATGACAGGAAGATCCTTTTCTTCACGACAAATATGGCTGAAGAGATGTATGCATTCAGCAGGCTGGAAGGCGCCGTCCATCGCACGAAAGGTCTGCTCTGGCCGGTGAGATGGGGCGTCTGGCTCCGCCTGGCCGTGATCGCGCTCTTTCTGGGAGGCGGCCTCAGTGTGCCGGACATCTTCCAGTATCAATTCGATGGAAACGATTTTGCGACCGGCACAGCAGGATCCTTCTCCGGCGTCGCGCCGATGGTCGTACTGGGGATCATCGCCGTCGTGCTGGCGATCGCCCTCCTCTGGATGCTGGTCGGAGCTACGTTGCAGTTCGTCTTCGTGGATATGCTCTCGACCGGGGACATCCACCTTGGGCGCCATTTCAGGGAGCGGCTCGGCAAAGGAGCGCGGCTCTTCCTCTTCGAGATCGCCCTCATCGCGGTCATGGTCCTCGCCGTTGCGGCGTTCGTCTTCATGCTCATCGGGTTTGAGGGGGCCGGCCCCGCCGTTGCCACGTCGCTCCTGATTATTGCGCTTATACCGGCCTTCCTGGTCGCAGCCCTCCTCTTTGGGCTCGTCTTCCTCCTGACCACCGACTTCGTCGTCCCCATCATGATCCGTGAGGACTGCGGTATTATCGCGGGCTGGCGGCGGCTCATCACGATGATCGCCTCGCGTTTCTGGCAGACCGTCGTCTACGTCATCGTCAGGTTCGTGCTGGGGCTCGTTGCCGCGATCGCGCAGGTAATCCTGGCCATCCTCGCGCTGGTGGTCATCGCGATACCGTTTATCCTCGTCGGGATCGTGCTCCTCGCCGCGCTCCAGGAGAATATCGTGCTGCTCCTCGCCCTCGTTATCCCCTACCTGATCATCGCTATCCCCGTCGCGCTCCTGATTGCGGTGCCGTTCATCACATACTTCAGGTACTACGCTCTGCTGGTGCTGGAGGGGCTTGAGCCTGAATACCGGCTCCTCCCCGAGTAACCTTTTTTCAGACAGGGGAAGAGAAAGACTCTTCCCGTATGAAATCATGAGCCTCGATCAAGCAATGGTCGACATCGAGCCGCTGGTGGTCCTTGTCCTGGCGCTGGGACCGGGGGTATTCTGGGCATGGTACTTCTACCACAGGGATAGGTTCGAGCCCGAACCAGCGGCCCTGATCGTGAAGTTATTCCTCCTCGGTGTCCTGGTCACGTTCCCCGTGGCCTTCGTCGAGGGATTTTTCGGCCTCTTCATCGCATCTCCGCTGATCATGGGCGTCGTCATCGCGCCCATCGTCGAGGAGTACGGCAAGTTCGCGGTCGTGCGCCGGTTCGCCTACCGGGACGCCGAGTTCGATGAACCGATGGACGGCATCGTCTACGCCGCTTCGGCCGCCCTCGGGCTTGCATCCCTCGAAAACGTCCTCTACGTCTTTGCGGCGTACGTGACGTCGCCGTCGCTTGCCCTCGGCACGATCGTCGTCCGGGCGATCTTCTCGGTCCCCGGGCACGCGCTCTTCTCCAGCGTCTGGGGCTACGCTCTCGGCCGGGCCAAGTTCACGGCTGCCGGGCGGCGGCCGGGACTCGTCTTCCAGGGGCTCGCTCTCGCGATGGTGTTGCACGGCATCTTCAACTTCCTGCTCTTCTCCGCCGATATCGTCGCCTACGCCATGGTCATCTTCATCCTGGTCCTGACACCGGGATTATGGATACTTGCGGACAGAAATATCCGAAGCGCGCTTCGCTGGCAGAGACAGCGGTAGAGGCAGGCCGCCTGCGCGGAGATACGGCGATCGCCGCCGGGAGAGCCCCCTGCCGTGCCGATACCGCAGGAGCGATGCCGCCCGGATCGGGCGGCGATTCGATAGGCTTATTAAGCAGCGAATCCCATGTTGTAAGGCACACAGTGCAGAGCACAGGTGTGCGCCGATAGTGTAGTGGTTATCACTAGGCGTTGCCAACGCCTAAACCCGGGTTCGAGTCCCGGTCGGCGCATGGAGCACCGCACCGGTGCGCTGTTTTTCAGAGTTTGTTTCACAGTGACCGCTCCCTCATCGACGAGCACGTTCGCAACCCTGCATCCCGCCCTCATATCCCGGTGCGGAACCTTTATGGCCGCAACCGCCTCCTCTTCCCGCAAGCATGGAATTACAGCGGGGGCTCTCGCAGTTCGACCTGACGAACATCATCGTCGGGGCGATCGTCGGCGCCGACATCTACATCGCGTCCGCCCTCACCGCAGGCCTCGTCGGCCCGTTCTCGATCGTCCTCTGGGCGGTGGCCGGGCTCTTCGCCGCGACGATCGCAATGGTCTTTGCCTACTGCAGTTACTACGTCCCCCGCGTCGGCGGGCCGTTCGCCTACGTCTCAGAGGCGTTCGACGATTTCTACGGGTTTCTCACCGGGTGGAGCATGTGGATCGCCGAACTCCTCGCCCTCCCGGTCTTTGCAATAGCGTTCGCGAACTACCTCCAGGCGCTCGTCCCGCTCACCCCGGCCGCAGAGGTCGCTGTCCGGGCGCTCTTCGTCGCGTCCCTGACCCTCGTCAACATCGTCGGGGTCCGGGCCGCAGGTAGGTTGAACGATGCCCTCACGCTCATCAAACTCTCACCGCTCTTCCTCCTCATCGTGGCCGGGCTCGGCGTCTTCTTCATCCAGCCGGAGACGTTCGCCGGGAACTACATCCCCCTGCTCCCCCTCGGGCTCGATAACGCCGCCCACGCCCTGGTCCTGATCTTCTGGGCATACGCCGGGTTCGAGCTGGGGACGCTCCCGGCCGGCGAGGTGCAGAATCCGCAAAGAGCCATCCCTCGCGCCATCACCAGCGGGATGCTGATCGTCTCCACCTTTTACCTCCTCACGAACTTTGTGCTCTTCGGAGTCGTCAACTGGACCGAACTCGACCAGAGCACCGTCCCGCTCGTCGTCGCCGGGACCGCCCTCTTCGGGTCAGCGGGGGCGCTCATCATGACGGTCGGCGCCCTCTTCTCGGTCTCGGGGTCAAACGAGTCGGGGATGCTCGGCAGCGCACGGCTCGCGTACGCGATGGCGATCGACGGGCTCTTCCCCCGCGCCTTCGCACGGCTCCATCCGCGCTTCAACACCCCCTACGTGGTACTCATCGCCCAGGGTATCATCGCATTCATCCTCTCCAACATCGGGAACCTCTCCGGTCTGATATCGTTCGCCGTCCTCAACCTCGCGTTCTCATTTCTGCTCACCTGCTTCGCCCTCATTGTCCTCCGGAGCGATAGCGCCGCAAACCTCCGCGGTCAACATATCCTCCCCCTCGCAGGCGTCGCAATCTGCCTCTTTCTCCTCTACTCAACCACAACCTTCGATAAGATCGTAGGGGTCCTGGTTATCCTCGCCGGTATTCCGGTCTACCTCTTCTACTCCCCGAAGCAGGACATACATCACCTCAAAGCCCTCTTCCTCTCCGAAGAGACCGTGCTCCAGCGGAGGCTCGAGGCGAAGGAGACGTATCTTGCAAACTTTCTGGACATAATCCGCACAATCTCCCGGAGGATCAGGCGGTTGGACGGGCGCGAGCCGGGGGGGAGGTAACAGTTATCTTCCTCCGCCCCGAGAGGGAGCCGATGGCCCCCGTCACCGTCTTCCCGCTCCTTGCCGCGGCCGTCCTGGTGGCGATGCACCTGATCGCAGGCAGGTTACGGTTCCTCGACGTCATACCCCGGAGCCGCTGGCTCTCGATAGCAGGCGGGGTCGCCGTAGCCTACGTCTTCGTCCGCCTGCTCCCTGAACTGAGCGCCGGGCAGGAGGTTGTCCGGAGGGCCGTCAGCGGAGAGGTGCTTGTCGGTCTCGAGAATCACATCTACATCGTAGCCCTCTTCGGCCTCGTCACCTTCTACGGGCTGGAGCGGGTTGTCAGGACATCGCAGGAGCACCGGCCGGCGACGCAGGATGCCGAACGTACGACAACCGGCCCGGGTGTCTTCCGGCTCCACATCGCATCCTTCGGCGTCTACAACATCCTGATCGGCTACCTCCTGCTCCACCGTATACGGCCCGGTCTCGTGAGCCTTGCATTCTATACCATCGCCATGGCCCTGCACTTCCTGGTCACCGATTACGGGCTGCGCAAGGATCATCGCCGGGACTACGACCGGATAGGGCGCTGGGCGCTCTCTGTAGCGCTCGCCGGCGGCCTTGCGGCGGGCTACCTGGTGCGGCTCCCGGAACTCTGGGTCGCTGTCATCACCGCGTTCCCGCCGGCGGCGTCATCCTCAATGTGCTCAAGGAAGAACTCCCTGAGGAGCGCAAGAGCCGTATAGCGCCCTTCTTTCTCGGCGCGTTCGGGTATGCCGCCATCCTCCTGCTGGGGTGAGGGAGGCGCCCCCTGGCGTATCACGCAAAGGGATGTTTCGCGGTATCTTTCTTTGCAAGCACCTCTTTCATCTTCGGTTCGCCCGTTACCGCCCGACGGATGGCGGTCTTTGTCGCCTCGTAGTTCCAGTCGTAGATCTTCTTCTTATCGGCCGCATCCCACTCGATGAAGACCGATGCGATGATCAGCAGATTGTCAGCCTCCGCCTCGGGAATAATGCCCTCAGCAACGCTGTCCACCACCGCCTTCGCGACAGCGGCCTGTGCCGGGCCGAAGATCAGGAGAGCCTGACCTGCGTTCTTGATCGTGACCTTGTTGACCATCAGCGTCGGGGGCTTTGCAGGAATGTTCGGGGTGAGAACGGCAAGCAGCGGCGTGTGACCCCGGGCAGGCGATGCGAGCGCCGTGACGAAGGCCTGCTCTACGCTGCTCCCCTTCTTCCCGATGACGAGATCGATGTGGGCAACCTCCGGCCCTTCGCCGACGAGCGCTTCTCCAATGAGTGCATGTTCAAAATTAACCATAGTATCTAACCTCCTGAACGTGGAATGGGGCGTGGGGAAGAAAAAGGTTGTGGAAAGCGGCTATGTGCCGGGGGAGGTGTCTCCCCCTCTCCGCAGGTCTCGCCGCCATCCCCCACCCCGCCCGGCCTCCCGCCCCCCGACGCGACCTTCCGAAGTGTGCAAAAAAATGACCGGTACTCACCCCCTTTGAGGGTGCCGGTCATTGAGAACCGTTGTATTACAGGTCGTTGAGCCTGAACAGGCCGGCCGATCCGGATCCGTACACCCGGTCATACCCCTCCCCGGCAAGCGTCTTCTCCGGATCGTGCGTCAACCTGAACATACCATCGTAACAGAAGATGGGGTGACCCCTGATATATTCCCGGACCAGAAGGGCGTCCATCCCGTATGAGCGGTAAGTCCCCTCGATCAGCATATCGTCGGCCGGTATGATGAACGCCGGGTCCGGGCCGGCATAATTCACAACCTGAACGTACCTGTCCGCCCCGACCGGGCCGGTCCGCATACTGTCCACCGTATCGAGCGCCCATAGCTCCGACTCCGTAAAACCGGTCCTTACGGCGCTATTGGGGGAGAAGATCGGGCTGCCGGTATCGGCCGCCGGGCTTGCGATCATGGTGAAGACAAGGAGGCCGACGCACGCGGCAAGGAGGAACGCGGTGGGCACCCTGCGTGCCCGCGGCCTTCCTGCGATCAGGAGAAGCGATGCAGCGAGCGGGACGGCGATGAGGATCTGGGAGAAGTACCACCACCGGTGCTCGATGAACGAGAGCCCCGTGATGAGCGGGAAGAAACCGATGCCGAGGAGGATGAGCCCCGCCGTCCCGAAGGCAAAACCGTTCCTCTCGCCCCGCCCCGCCAGGTAAAAGATGCCGACGAGGCTTACGGTGAAGAAGAGGAACATGCCGATGTTGTTGAAGATCTGCTCCGGGACCGGCACAAGCCCGGGATATGCGTCGACGATAGGTGGGTTCTGGACGAAGTAGGCCCGGGTGAACCCCTGGCGGACGAGGTCCCGGAGGACCGCGATATGCCCTGAGACAAAGTACCACCACCCGAGCATGGCGGCGAGGAAGAGTGAGGCCAGGCCCAGCGTGACGGGATACGGTTCCGTGGCCGCGTCCTCCCGGAGGCAGCCGTAGACCCTGCACGCGCCCCACACCACGAAGAGGACCAGCGCCATACACGCCGCCGTGATGGTGTGCGTCAGGATGATGGCGGAAAGAAGGAGGAGCGCAAGACTTCCGGCCCGTGCCGGTCTTGTATACTTCAGTTTGAAGAGGAGATAGAGGACAAGGGCTATGAATATCGCCGCAAAGGCGTTGGGAATCGATGTGACGCTCATGCCGACCTGCTGGTTTGCGGTGACCAGCATGAGCCCGGCGAGCAGCCCCACTCGCTCATCGTCAAAGAGGGCATTCCCGAGGAGGTAGATGGCCGCCGGGAAGATGACGATCTGCGCCAGGCTCACAGAGAGCATCGCCGCGAGACGGTAATCCAGTCCGGCCAGGAGCGATGTCCCGGCAACCTCCAGGTGGAAGAGCGGCATGTGGGTGTACCAGTAGCCTCCGGGGATGGCGGAGAGATCCAGGATCTGCGATACGAACATACTGTGCCACCAGGGGTCCGAGCCCAGAATGCCGGGGACGATCAGGATCTGCGACCATGCGACCGATATCCCGAGGAGGACGATCTGCGGCAGGACCCAGAGGGCCTTTCTTTGGTGCGGCAGGAGGATCTCGAGAGCTACGACGCCGGCCATGAGCGAAACCAGGATGAAGTAACCGGACGGCCGCTCATACAGCGAGGCGCGGGTATGGAGCGCGGCGATGCTCAGCACGTAGAGGACGAGGAAGAGGATGAGCAGCACGACAAAAAGCCGGTCCTTTCCGGTCTTCGCTTCGCCAGCCCACGATCCCGGGAACTCCTGGATCGCCCGCTCCCGGATCGCGAGCCAGAGGAGACAGCAGAGGAGGGTGAGAACGCCGGCGAGGATGAAGACCAGGCGCCCGACGGTGAGCGTGAGGTAGGCGATGAGAACGGCCGAGACGACGATGCCAGAGCCGGCGAGGATCTTATCAAGGTGCATGCCGCTGTCAACCCCCGAGTTCTTCGATGACGGCGGCGAACCGTTCCACCGCCCGTTCGTAGGTGATCTCCTGTTCAACACATTCCCTGGCGGCTTCTGCGACGGACGCCAGTTCCGGGCGCCCGAGGATATCGAGGACCGAGGTTGCGACGCCCTCCGGTGTGTTTGGCGCCAGGATAAACCCCGTCACGCCGTCCCTGACGAAGTCCGGCACGGCACCCACGGGTGTCGCGAGTATGGGCGTGCCGCAGGCCATGGCCTCAAGCATGATGTTCGGGAGCCCTTCCGTGTAAGACGGCAGCACGAGCAGCCTGAGGCTGTTGAGGTGGCAGGGAAGGTCTTCGTGGCGTATCCATCCCGTGAACGTCACGCGGCCGGAGAGCCCGCTCTCCCGGACGAACTCCCGGATCGCCGGGAGCAGGGGCCCATCTCCGCCGATAAGGAAGCGCAGATCAGCGTTCCCGGCAGCGATCCGGGGGAGGGCGCGGACGAAATTCCAGACCCCCTTCTCGTCGGCGAGGCGGCCGATGTATCCGACGGTTGCAGGCCGCTCGCGAAGCGGCACCTCAACCCTGAACGCCTCGAAGTCGAGGAGGTGCTCGCGGGCTATCGCGATCTTATCCCGGTAGCGCTCGAGCCCCCAGTGGTCTATGAGGGCCGGGGAGTAGAGGACGATCCTGTCGCAGAGCCTGCAGGTGATCCCGGTGAGTATTCCGGCCGGGACAAGGAGCCGGTCACCCGCAGGCGCCATCATGATGGGGGTATGGGCCGGGAGCGCCAGTATGACCTTCTTCCCGGAGAGTTTTGCCGCGAGCATCGGCAGGACGAGGACTTCTCCGCCGAAGAAGAAGAGCCAGGTGCCGGTGCCGTCGAGCTCCCTGATGCGGCGGGTTATCCTCGCCTGCGTCGCGATGTTGTGCAGGACCCGCAACACCGCATTCCCTCCGGCCGCGTGGTCGACGCCGGAGAACCGGACCCGCGTGTCGGTCTCGAAGACGCGCCCGGCGTTTCCCGTCACCAGGGGGATCGGCCCACGGGTAAGGGACGACAGGATCCCGATGAGGTTCGCGGTCGGGTGTATGCCCGATCGCTCGATCGGGAACATGAGCAGTCCAATGGTGGTCTCTCTCATGGCAATCCCTGCATCCGGTGCGGCTCACCTCTCCGGGGAAGCCCCGGCGGTTGCCGTAACCCGCTCCCCCTGCCGCCGGTGCTCCCTGACCGCGTCCCGGTAGATCGCAACATACCGGTCGGCAACCTTCTGCCAGTCATACTCACCGACCCTTGCCGCCGCCGCCCTGCCCATGCGCTCGCGAGCGGCATCGTCCCTGAGGAGGCGGAGGATCTTCTCCCCGAGCCCGGCCGCGTCTTCGGACCGGAAGATGAGCCCGGTCACTCCGTCCTCAACGATGCCGGGATGAGACATGTCCGACGCGATGACGGGTTTGCCGAACGCCGCGGCCTCGAAGAGGGGAGACGGCTGGCAGTCCCACCGGGACGGGACGACCACCATCCTGCACTGCCGGTAGTAGCGGTACTTCTCCTCGTCGGGCACGAACCCGGGGAAGGCGACGTTCCTCTTAAGCCCCAGGTCCCGGGCGAGTCTCCGGAGTTCGGGTTCCCGGGGCCCCCTTCCCCCGATGCACACCTTGAGGTCGGGAAACGCCTCTACGACGTCCGGCAGGGCGCGCAACAGGACGTCCGCACCCTTCAGCCGGGTGAGCGTGTTGATAAAGACGATATCCGGCCCCTCCCCGGGCGGGAGAGGGGGGGCCTGCGACCGGAGCCGTTCGAGGTCAAGGCCGGCGGCGACGACATGGATCCGGCCGGTCGTCGGCGTCCTGACGAGTTCCCCGATCGACGGGGCGTCCACGACCAGCTCGGGGGCCCGTGAGAGCACCCACCGTTCGTTGTGGATGAAGAAGGCATGGAAGATGTGCGAGAGCGCCCGCTCAAACGGGGGCATGTCCTCCCGGTAGTGCGCAATCTCCTTCTCGAATATGCCGAACGCGGTCACGAGGGAGGGGTAGTCGTTCCCGAGGAGCATGGCAGCCGTGGAGCAGGGGTACCGGGTGGAGAGCGCATGGACGATCTCCGGCCGGATGGCCCTGACCGTCTTCACCATCCGGGAGAGCACCAGAGGATGGAAGTATGGGAGGGAGAATGGGCCGCCCTTCCGGAGGATGTGGTGGGTGAACCCCTCCTCCTGCCTTACGGCGGTCGCGCTGCCCATGGTGATGAGGTGGAGATCGATATCATCACGCCCGGCGAGGCGTGATACCAGTTCCGATACGTAGATGTTTGAACCCTGATACGGCTTCATGTCTCTGGAGTATTCGCAAAGAAGGGCTACTTTCATGATATCTTCCCCGGGGCTATGCTACACCGCCCGAACAAGGTTCTTTAACAGTCCAGTCATGTGACGCAGGGATGCAGTCGCCATCAATCTATATATAGTTTGAGGAGGGGTCCATCACGAACTGCACCAGTTCACATGCCGGCTGCTGAAATGTTGCTGCCGGAAACGCCGAGCGGGTCCCCGGCGCCGAGCGCCGTCCCCGCACCCGAAATCTCCAAAAACAGGCTGGAAGGGAGAGAAAAGGGCGGGATCCCGGCCAGATAGATGCCGGGGCATGACCGGCAAAGCCTGTGCTGCATCCTGCAGCTCGTGCATCGGTTCCAGACGAACAGACCATATCCGGCCTTCGCCCCACCCCCCCACAGAGGGCTCCTCTCCGTCCCCCCACCCCGCCCGCGCTTCACACCGGTGGCATACCCCTACGCTTCTCCGGCAACCCCCATCCCGCCCGCGCTTCGCGCTCCTCCCCCACCCCCTCCGCAGGAATAGTGCTGGCAGCGGTTTCCCAGGGGAGGAGAGAGTCAGAACCCGGTCTTCCAGGCTTGTCCCGGTACACTGGACCGTGGTGGCTCTCGCCACGGGGGGAGGGCACCGGGCAGGGGGCTCACCCCCGCCCCGGGCAAAATCGTACCCGCACGTCCCTCTCCGTCCCCCCACCCCGCCCGCGCTGCGCGCTCCTCCCCCACCCCCTCCGCAGGAATAGTGCTGGCAGCGGTTTCCCGGGGGAGGAGAGAGTCAGAACCCGGTCTTCCAGGCTTGTCCCGGTACACTGGACCGTGGTGGATATCGCCACGGGGGCGAGGGCAGTCAGGGCGATACCCGGTGGGAAGCCGTGCCCGGGAGCGGCAGCGGAGCCGGTTTCCCGGGAAGACCGGGAAGAGCGGGCCAGAATCTGGTTCTTCCCCGGGATCTCCCCCGGGCGGTGGACCGTGGGGATATCGCCATGGGGGGGAGGGGACGGGAGGTGCGGGACCGGAAGTCTCCAGGCACGACGCCCCGGGGGAGCGGACGGGTGTCTCCGTCCAGGCACCGGTATTCCAGGACGACCTCAATTTCAGGATCACCCCGGGGAAACGGACAGGAATAACAGGCAGAATGAGTAGATCGGCAGTTTACCGCTGCGGACGCGGAGGCGAGATCCGAGAGGCCATACCCGCAAATTAAGCCGGAATGGCCCACGGCCGTTCCAGGAGAGGGCGGGTGGCGGGGATCATCCCCGGTTCCCGCTCCAGGCGTTACAGGGAGGCGGTCCTGCCGAAGAAGAAGTCGGCCAGCAGGGCGACATCCTTCCAGTCCACGGCGCCGTTTCCATTGAAATCAGCGGCCGTGGTGGGTTTGGTCTTCCCCTGCGCCATCTCGGCGGCGACCATTACGTCGGCCCAGTCAACGCTGCCATCTCCGTTGAGGTCTCCCCTGACGGGAGCCGGGCTGGTTCCGACGACGATCTCCTTCCTCATAACGTTGTTGTTCTCATCGCTC